>ERZ767310.963-NODE-963-length-16722-cov-4.963281_pt1 | contig 16722 bp, 13 predicted proteins | sample MGYA00374954_ERZ767310 | MGnify/ENA primary metagenome ERZ767310 (study PRJEB28948, sample SAMN06267188) | marine metagenome | isolation source: Columbia River Estuary | place: USA:Columbia River Estuary, USA | collected 2013-07-23 ...
AGGAAATTTGATCTAAACCTGCCCCTCCATACTCTGTTGGTATATAAGGTCCAAAGGCTCCTATTTCTGCGAGCCCTTTCACAAAGTGTTTTGGAAACTCCGCCTTTTGAGCGTAATCTTCGATAACTGGGGAAACGTCTCTTTTTACCCATTCACGAGTTGCCTCTCTTACGAGTTTATGCTCTTCAGATAACAATTCATCTAAATTATAGTAGTCTGGTGATTGAAATAAATCCTGCGCCATTTCTAATAGTTTTTCAGGCGTCAAATTTAGATTAAAGAGAGATATGTAAGCATTCTAAATTAAATAAGTCAACTTTGACAACCTAAATACTAATTATGAAAAAACACTTACTTCTTCGCAACGGATTTGTTGCATCCGCAATTCTTTTTGCAACAATTAGCGCGCACACATTTTCATCACAAGCTCCGCCCAACAGAAACGGTTCTCCTGCAAGTAATGGCGTATCATGTGCCAATTCTTCCTGCCATAGTGGACCTGGAACTTCTGGTCAAACGGTCACCATAACATCTGATATTCCTGCTTCAGGTTTTGAAGCCAATACTGACTATAACATAACTGTTACAGGAAGCTTAGGCGGTGCAACTGCTTCAACAAGTGGTTTTGAGGCAAGTGCAGAATCTGGAAGCGGTTTTGAAGGATCAATATCAACGGGAGGAGCATCTAACGTTAAAATTGTTGGAATGGGAAATTTTGCTTCTCACAATGGAGATCAAGCTTTCTCTGGAGGCACGTCAGCTTGGTCGTTTAAATGGAATTCTGGAATGGCACCGGATGGCACAACTATTTATGCCGCTGTCAATTTTGCCAATGGCGATGGAGGAACCAGCGGAGATGTTGTATTGACCAAATCACTACAATTGACAAAATCTCAGAATATTTCAATTGAGGAGAATAGCGTTGCTAATTTAAATGTATTTCCAAACCCGACTTCTGGTGAACTAAATGTAACGTTTACTAACAACGGAATTTCTGAAAGCAATATTGTCGTTTATGACATGCAAGGCCGTCTTGTAAAAGAATTATTTAATGGTAAAATTGCCGGAGAATTTATCGGTACTTATACAACTTCAGATCTTTCACCCGGAATGTACATTCTAAACATACAAAACGAAAAAGGATTTAAACAGGAACGAATAATCGTTCAATAAAAATCTAGAAACCCGGTTTTATACCGGGTTTTTTATTTCATTTGGTTTCGCTAATAATAAAGCAGTAGAAACATTAAATGGAATTCCAAAACTACACGGCACATCAATCTGATTGGATAAGCTTTTTGCTGATTACTGTGGTTTTCGCATATGGTCTCCTCCATTTTATTGGTGCATATCAAATCAAATCTGCCTTTAGTTTACTTTTTTCTAGAGACACTACCAGAAAACAATATTCGCCAATGCTTAAAATTATTCTAAATGCAAATACATTAACGGTTTTAGGGTTGTTCATTTATGAAGGCATAGAGTATTTCAATCCTTCGTTAGAGATGAATTATTTAGTTTTTTTAAGAATAGTTTTTGGAATAATGGTGCTTGTCGGCCTTCAAAAATTAATAATCCTCCTTCATTCTGGTATTACAAGCACTGTTGACTTTTTTAAGAATTACCTTGCTACTCAGAACCAATTTGCTCATTTAGCATCAGTTGTAACCATACCATTACTAATTCTTAGTATTTATTCAAATACGCTAAATCAATTTTTTTTATTCGCTGGGGCTACTGTTTTCGGGGGGATATACCTATTTGGGATTTTGAAATCTATCGCTTTAAGCAATAGGATAAAGGGCCCTCTAAAACTTCATTTAATTTTTTACCTTTGCGGCAATGAAATATTACCCTTTTTTTTGTTTTACAAAATACTAATATAACAAAGCCTTTGTAAAGACAACAAAAAAATTAAGTGCGCATGAAGGTTAAATCAATATTGGTTTCTCAACCGGAACCCAAAGTAGAAAACTCTCCATTTCACACGCTTGCGACAAAGCAAAAGGTGAAAATAGATTTTAGACCATTTATCCATGTTGAGTCTGTCCCTACTCGTGAATTTAGGAAAGAGAAAGTCAGTCCAAAAGATTTTAAGAATGTAATTCTTACTAGCAAAAACGCTGTAGACAATTACTTTAGAGTTTTGGAAGACATGAGAATACCTGTATCTAATGATATTAAGTATTTCTGTATCTCTGAAGCCATAGCTTATTATCTTCAGAAATATGTGGTGTATAGAAAACGTAAAATTTACTTTGGTAAGCAATCCATGGCAGATTTAATTCCTATGCTCAAAAAGCACAAGGATGATCCGTTTTTCTTTCCGACTTCAGATATCTTAAAGCCTATTGTTCCAGAAACATTGGAAAAACACAACATCAATTATACAAGAGCTGTATTGTACAGAACAATGCAAAGTGACTTGTCTGATTTAACAGATGTGTACTACGATATTTTGGTTTTCTTTTCGCCAGAAGGCATAAAAAGTTTGTTTAAGAACTTCCCTGACTTTGAGCAAAACGACACACGGATTGCAACATTTGGCACGACAACAACAAAAGCTGCAGAAGAAGCTGGTTTAGAAATAAACATCAAGGCCCCAACCCCAGAATTTCCTTCAATGACAAAAGCCATTGAGGAATATATTAAAGTTGCGAATAAATAGTAAATACAAGAGTTATATATTAAGGGCACTTTAAATTAAAGTGTCCTTTTTTATTTCAAGCAGATGAATTTTACCTTCAAAAAAAATGAGCGTCTTTGTTCCAAGACAATTATCGATTCTCTTTTTGAAAAGTCGAAGTTCATCAATGCCTACCCTTTGCGGTTATCGTACTTAGAATATGACTACTCAGACGACATTCCTGGTCAAGTTGTATTTGTAGTTTCAAAGCGGAGATTAAAAAAGGCTGTAGATAGAAACCGGACAAGACGCTTGATACGTGAGGCGTATCGCCTACAAAAGCACGATATTTACAGTATCGAGGAAAGAAAGTTTGCCATGGCCATCTCGTTTAATGGCAAAGAGCCCTTAGATTTGGAAACAGCCAGAAAATCTATCTCTAAAATTATTACCAAGTTGAAAGAACAATACGCTTAAATCATCTGCTAATTAGCCTTTGAAACTGAAATAAAAAAATGAGTTCTGCCATTCATAAACGAGAGACTTTACAGGGTTGGATTGACCAAACGGATTCACCATTTGTGATAGCCGGACCTTGCAGTGCAGAAAGCGAAGCGCAAGTGCTGAGCATTGCGAAAAGTCTAAAGGCAGATAATAAAGTGAGTGTCTTTAGAGCTGGTGTTTGGAAACCACGTACACGTCCAGGTTCGTTTGAAGGCATAGGCTCTGAAGCTTTGGGCTGGTTAAACGAAGTTAAAAAGCAAACTGGCCTTTCTACAATTACAGAAGTTGCAAATGCCGCGCATGTGGAGGAAGTCTTGAAAAATGACATCGACATGCTTTGGATTGGTGCGCGAACGACTGTGAATCCCTTTTATGTTCAAGAAATTGCAGAGGCTTTAAGAGGGGTAAATATTCCAGTATTAGTCAAGAATCCGCTTCATGCCGATTTAGGCCTATGGATTGGTGCCTTAGAACGTTTCGATAAAGTGGGTATTTCTCAATTGGGTGCCATTCACAGAGGCTTCTTTTCAAATAACCCTGCTCCTTTTAGAAATGAACCGCGCTGGGATCTCTCTTTTGAGCTCCGTGCGAAAGCGCCAGAGATCCCCATTTTATGCGACCCTAGTCATATTGCGGGTAAGCGCGAATGGATTAAAGAAGTGAGTCAAACCGCCATGGATATAAACTTTGACGGCTTGATGATTGAGGCGCACAACAACCCTGACCGCGCCTTGAGCGATGCAGAACAGCAGATTACACCAGAATCGTTGAACTCGATTCTAGAAGGTCTTATCATCAGAACTGAATCGCTTGACAATGTCGAATCTGAAAAGAAACTCAACGCTATTCGTCATGAAATAGACGGTTTAGATTCAAAGTTTATCTCGCTTTTGAACGGCAGAAAAGAGCTGATTAACAAAATTGGAGAAATCAAGTTTGAAGACGATATGACTATTTTTCAGATGCAACGCTGGTTTGAAATAATGCGCAACCGCGAAAACTTAGCAGAAGAATTAGGTGTTAACAAAAGTCTTGTTCAAGAATTGTTCAACGTCATTCACAAGTACTCTGTAAACCAGCAAATTGATTTACTAAAAAAGAAGCAGAGGTAATTCTATAACCAGAATTAATTCAGATAGATTTTGTTTTTGTCTTCGGTATCTGTGGCATCGATAACCGCGCCATCTTCAAGCTTTTCAAATTCGAAAACTGCTTTGCCCTCTTTCCACAATTCCATTTTATTGCCATTGTAAACGATGCGCCACTGTTGACCAATCGTGCTTACAAAGTCTCTTTCAAACTCTGCCCAACCGCACTTTGCGTTGCTCATTGGGCCAGGCATAATCACAATTTTATCGCCATTTAACTTAATACCCCCACTCCAAATATTACATCCAGTGTGCCCCATACCTACAACATTAAAAGCATCTACTTCAAAAATTGGCAAGCCACGACTGTATCTTTCCTTCACTAAATCTTCACCTTTGTAGCGCTTTAGTTGCCAAATGTTTTGCAGCAAAAAATTTGGATTAATGTATTGCACACAACCTTCACGCAACTCGCCATCCACTTTTAAAGTCATACTTGCGGGCATGCCTAAATCGCAATTCTTATCGGTTATGATAAGCTCAATCTCTTTGCCTTCTTCAGCCCATAGCCAAGTGTAACTGTGGCTCTCGTAATCGGCTAGCGGCTTAACATAAGGGAGCATTATCTCTTCGCCAAACTTCGGGTGACTCAAGTAAACACCTTTGCCGAAAATCATTTTGAAACCCCAATTGTTGGTTTTACCCACACCATACACGTCCACACCCTTCAGAGCATTTTCAACGTAAGTTGCATTGCCTTTTTCAAAAGAGCCAATCACAGATTTTTGTCCACGCCCTAAATCTATCTTTAGAGAACTCTTACTCACGATGTCAAAGACATGTGGTTTTTCTAAGTCGGCACTCGTTAATGTGATTTGACCATTTTCGGTGGCGTAAATACCTTCAGCACTTTTTGCAAAATCCTTCGTTTTTCTATCGAAAAAAGTAATCTTGAATGTATTATCATCTTTTAGGTTTACCACCCATTTGCCAATGTCGCAGCCATTGCAATTGTAATTGCCGCCATACACGCCAGCAACATCGGCACTATGCTGTTTAGCTTTTTCAGCTTCAGACCCGCAAGCCAATACAAGTGGAAGTAACAAGAGATATAAAAACTTCTTCATTTTAGTGTTTGTTTTTCCCGCCAGGTAACCAGCCCAAATGCGTGTGTTTAAAGTCGTCTTCGTATTTTAATCCATACCCAAAAAGACGGTCGAAAGACGAATGACCAAATAACAGAATTCCCGCAAACATTAGAGGTTCGTTCGCTAATTTAAATCCCACTAACCAAAACCCAATAGCCACAGCTTTGTGATGTGCCGCGTTATAGGCAACAGCTCCCACCTTAGTGTTGATTAAATAGCCCAACATCGACAAATCTGGTGTAAGTAAAAGAACAGGATACCACCACCAACTAAAATGCAATTGATTGAAGAAAAATATGCTGAGGATAAACATCGCTGCTTCCTCTAATTTTAGAGCAGTTTTCATAATTATTTTGGACGTTTAAGATTCTATATATTCGCCATCACTAAAAATCTTGGTAATGTTCAAATATATTTATATCCCTTGTGTATTCATACTTTTCGCCTGTACAGAGCAGAAAACTGAAGAAATCGCAACCGCAGAAAAAACAGCAACTGAAATGGCAGACGTGCACAGTTACGCAAATCCCGAAAAGGCGGTTGTAAAGCATTTAGATTTAGACATCATCGTCAATTTCGATTCAAAAATCATTTCTGGTGTTGCCAATTGGAAGATTCTAAACAATAACTCAGATTCTATCTTCTTTGACATTGACGGCCTAGAAATCGAAAAAGTGACGATCAATAACAGTGTAGAAACATCTTTCTTCATTGGTAAAAAAGACCCAATTCTTGGTTCAAAGTTGTCTGTTCTTATCCAGCCACAAACAGAAGTTGTTTCTATCTATTACAAAACCACACCGGGCAGCAGAGCCTTGCAATGGTTAAGCGAAGAGCAAACACACGGCAAGAATCATCCTTTCTTATTTACGCAATCTCAAGCCATTTTGGCCAGAACATGGTTGCCTTGTCAGGATAGCCCAGGTATACGTTACACCTACAATGCCAAGGTAAAAGTACCAACAGAGTTGATGGCCTTGATGAGCGCCAACAATCCGCAAGAAAAAAGTGCCACAGGCGAATACAAGTTTTCAATGGAAAACCCAATCCCTTCCTATTTAATGGCCTTGGCTGTAGGCGATATTGCCTTCGCTTCTATTTCAGACAGAACAGGCGTTTATGCAGAGCCGGGCATGTTGGCTAAATCGAAATACGAATTCACAGACATGGAAACTATGGTTGTGGCTGCAGAGAAATTGTACGGACCATACGCTTGGGGCCGCTACGATCTAATTGTGCTTCCACCTTCTTTCCCTTTCGGGGGAATGGAAAACCCAAAGCTGACATTTGCAACGCCTACCATTTTGGCGGGCGACCGTTCTTTAGTAGCCTTGGTTGCGCACGAATTGGCGCACAGCTGGAGCGGCAATTTGGTAACCAACCAAACATGGAACGACTTTTGGCTAAACGAAGGCTTTACGGTATACTTTGAAATGCGCATTATGGAAGCCGTGTATGGCCGCGATTACTCTGAAATGTTGGCCATGATTAGCCATGATGACATGAAGATTGAGGTAGAAGAAATCATGGCGGAGAACCCTGAAGACACACGCTTAAAATTAGACTTAAAAGGACGTGACCCAGATGAGGGCATGTCTGCGATAGCTTACGACAAAGGCTATCACTTTTTACGTTTATGCGAAGAAACCGTTGGCCGTGAAAAATGGGATAGCTTTTTGAAAAACTACTTCCAAGGACACAAGTTTCAAGTCATGAACACCGAAGAATTTTTGGTTTTGTTGAACGACAGCCTTTTGTCTGAGACAGAAGAACAAGCCATAGATGTGGATGCTTGGGTTTATCAAAATGGTTTGCCAAGCAACTGCCCAGTGCCGAAGTCAGATAAATTTGATAACGTAGAAGATGCTGTGGCACTTTGGTTAGACCGCAAAGTACTGCCAAAAAGTAACGTCACAGACCGTTGGAGCTCGCACGAATGGTTGCACTTCATTCGATCACTTCCTACCAAGTTGACTAAAAAACAAATGAACATTTTAGAATACAAGTATAAGTTTAGCCGCAGTGGCAACAACGAAATTCTTGCAGCATGGTGGCAACCGGTTATCCGCAACAAATACGAACGCGCTTACCCACGCATGGAAAAATTCCTCATAAACGTGGGCAGACGAAAATTTTTGACGCCTACCTACAAAGCTTTGGTTGAAACCGGCCAGAAAAACTTAGCTGTTGAAATCTACGCACAAGCTCGCCCGAATTACCATTCGGTAAGCACAGGTACAATGGACGAGTTGTTAGGGTATTCTGAATAAGATTAAAAATATGTGAAATAAAAAGCCCTGACCTTTTATTTGGTCGGGGCTTTTTTGTTGGTGACCCTGTCCCGTCCTGAAAAAGGGGGGCGAGTTATACCTCTTAAGAATAAACAGCTGAGGCGATGGAAAAACGCTGCGTGTTATGCTTCAATAGAAAGACTACAATTTAAACCTTGCAGGTTTTAAAAACCTACAAGGCTTATTAAGCTCTGTTCATCTTTTTACTTCATCACCGTTATCTTCTGATGGTATTTCCCATCCGCTAAGTCTATTTCTAGGACATAGAGATTCGAGTTTATTCCATCTAGAGGGATAACAATAGATTCGGCTGAACCTGTTATTTCAATCTCTTTTACCAGTTTGCCATTCAAGGCATATATTCTTGCTTTTGTAGCATAGCCTAACGACTTGTTAAAAGCAACATTCAATTCTTCACTTGCTGGATTAGGGAACAGCGTAATATTCAACCCTGCTACCTCTAAATCATCTAGACCAATGTTTACACCTACGCCAATTTGATAGCTTACAACACAAGAACCACCATCTACAGTTAGCGTTACATTATACACGCCAGTAGCACCGTAGGTATGTGTTGGGTTTTGTTGTGTGGATGTATTTCCGTCACCAAAGTTCCAAGCCCAGCTTGTAGACCCTTGTGTTAAATCTGTAAATGAATACGTCAAGTTATTTGCGCTGTAACTAAAGTCTGCAGTGTCTAAAATTGTTGCAACAACTGGCACTGAATCACTCCAGCAGGCCGCTTCACTCACCTCTAAATCGTAGAAGTAGTAGTAATAGTCTCCACCACTTTGGGCAGAACTTCCTGTAAGTGACATCAATCCTGCAATGTCATACGGGTAATTGGCACCCGCATTGTTTCTGTATAAATCGGCCTGGTTTAATCCGATGCTGAATTGACCAGATCCTGGCACTTCTAACCCAAGGTTTACACGCCCAGCACCAGCCGGAATGTTTACTGTTACCGTCTGAATTACATTGCCATTTCCGTTATAACCATCCCATAAGGTAATTGTTCGAGGACCAGCTGAACCTGCGTCTGTCCATGCCGAATGAATGGTCAACGCTTTTTGAGCATCGAAGTTTATCGTTCCTGTAAAGTTTCCGCCATGGTATCCACCAGAGCCAATCGTACCGTTTTGTGGACCTACTTTATTTTTTGGATACACTGTTCCATTCCTAGCATAATACGTTGTATTGCTTAAAGATGGTGCGGTCTTAATCGTGTTACCTGTACTCAAGAAATTGCCATTCGCATCAAACCATCCAATGGTAGCGCTTCCTGTTGCCATTAAGGCGATTGAATCTGATGAACAACCCGTTCCATTCATCACTGTCGTTGGTGGGTTCGGAATCGTAATGGAAATCAAATTCATTTTCGTAAGCGTATCTCCACCAAGCGGATTGTAAACAGATAAACTCACATTATACATTCCTGCAGCAGAATACTGATGCGTTGGGTTTTGAATCGTATCTGAGTTTCCATCTCCAAAATTCCATAACCAAGCTTGAGGCACATCAATAGATTGATCTGTAAAGTTTACAACGCCTTGGCAAGATGTCGTTACATCAGATGTAAAATTAGCTACTGGTGCTTTCACCGGTAGTTGACAAAACGAGGGCATATCAAAGGCTTCAGTTTGATCTGACCTACTGTTAGATGAACCTTGATTCGCACTGAATCCTAGCCCTCTGCGTGCAAAAACTTTCCAAATTAAACATTGGTTTGCACCACTGTTATTGATTTGATCAGCCAAAAGAATAGCATCTCTTCCATCTACAAAACCTGGGCTACAGGGCTGTAAACCTAATCCGTCTAACACCAATTGCATTACCATGTTGTTTCCTCCAGAGCCACTGTCAATATTAGAATCGAAACCGTATTGGTCTATGAATGCCCAGTTTAAATCCCAAAGCATGGTGGCCCAAACAAAACCAATACCGTGTGGTTGAGAAACCGCTCCAGCATTATTAACATCATCATACGTATATGAGTTAACGGTAAAGCTTGTATCGTAAGGTGCATTTCTAATGCCTTGACCAGAAATAGGTGATCCCGTAGCAAAATTTCCAACACCTCTGTTCACTGGATTTGCCAAAGTTGTATCCATGGTTAGCATAATGCCGAAGAAATCACTCCAGCCTTCGCCCATCTGTTCTTCATTCGACAAACAGTTTGAATTTAATGGACCGCCAGCAATTCTATTTGAAATACCATGGCCATATTCGTGAATAACAATCCCATTATCGAAATCGCCATCTTTTGTACTCGATCCACTAGTAGTGTCTGCACTTAACGTTCCATTAACTGTCGTTCCTCCATTTATGCTATTGATCAAAGTATTACCATCGGCAAGAGAAATCATAATAGAAGGAATCGTTATTCCTGGTCCTGTTCCACCTGGACTAATAACACCACCGGCAACATTGTTTACGATTATTACGCCCACAGCTCCTGCCGTTTGCGCATTTTGAACCTTCGATACAAACGCGCAATTTCCACGTCTTACTACTGCTATTTTTCCTGAAATAACAGAGCCATTTACCAATGGACTACATCCTTGCGCTGAATCTAGTGTGCCATCACTCACTACAGCTAAATCTGCTGTTACACCTGTCGCTGTTAACGCAGGACCAAAAACAGACTCATTTGCAAGGTATGGTCCTGAAAGTGTACTTGGACTATTAATATTTAACAAGTTCCCTGAAGATGCACCGCTGCCGCCCCATAAATACATCTGCATACGCGGGTTTTGCCCGTCTCCCGGTGTGGCAAAATTTGCATTGTTCGTGCCTCCACCATCTTGGGCTTCAGCATACACATAATCATCTGGTAAACCGCCACGTCCGTAGTTGTTTTGCTGAAAGTTTCCATTGCTTTCGTCAAAACCATAGCGGTATAAAATGTCATGAATTCTGTTGTTCGTGAAAAACAAATTGGTCACGGCTACATCTTGGTAATTCGTAGGTGACTGGTTCAAGTTAAGTGGGAAATTGAAGTTCATACTTATACCTCCGTTCGGGTAGTAATCTGCCGTATTGTTATTTGTAACATCCGTATAGGCAAAAACATTATTCCCTTGCGTGATGGTATAATCTGGACCATCCACACCATTGGTATCGTGCCAGCCAAAAGGTGACCCCAGAGAATCAGCTGGACTAACCACCAATGAACGTGAGCCGTGAATTGGGCTTTCGACAGGCAAAGCAAATACGTTGTATTGACCTATTCCTATACCTGAAGTTTTAAACGCTGGTGCTTGTGGAACAAATGATTCAGCATTGACTTGAAGCTCATGTTCTACCTGACTATGCTTGTGTCCAAAATCGCAAGACACCACCCAGTCCAATTGCTCTATTACTTCTTTTGTGTTGGCATCAACAAATACCTGCCACCAGTGTTCTCCATCTAATTGATACAAGGAAACCACCCAGACAAGGCTTATGCCTTCGTTAGTTTTCCAATAGGCAAGGGACACTGATATCTCTTCTTTAGACAAGGTCCCTTTTTCAAACACAAAAGTGTTTTCTTTTGTTTGAGGAATCTCATTCCCTTTTCTCCCTTGCATACCAACATGTTTGGCTGCGAGGTTAAGCGCACCTGTCGCGCTAATCTTGGGTTGAGATGAGCCGATGAGTGCATCTACATTGGATATCAATCTATTGCCGACAAATAAAACTTCATTTTTGTCATCAAGAGTAACGTTCGCCACACCATTTTTTAAAGGCACCCCATTTCTGGTCTGCACAATGTGCACATGACGAATAGCATTTCTTTCGTTGAAAATGTTGTCGGTTATTTCCCAAGACGAAACATCTTGTGGAATTACACCAAGTTCTTCAGCATGCTCTAATAAATAAGATTGAATTGAAGAACGGACTTGATTCTGTGCGCTAAGCTGTCCAATTGAAGACAATAGCACTGTCACCAAAAAGGTGATGTTGTAAACTTTTTTCATGTTTTAATCGCAGTTTTGACTGATACCTCTAGATACAATACGTAGAGATGGATTTCTCCTTGCAAAATAGCACAAAAGAAAAGTACTTAGATGACTGATGAGTTAAAGAAAATTCGAGTGTTTTTATATGAGCATCCCCACAATAACACCTGTATACAACGATGCTAAGGTTCCTGCGATGAGCGCTTTAACACCAAGTTTAGCAAGGTCTCCACGTCTACTCGGAGCAATAGCACCAATACCGCCCAACTGAATACCAATCGATGCAAAGTTGGCAAAGCCACACAAGATATATGTTGAAATTACCATAGAACGCGGGTCTGTGAACATTCCTTTTTCTACCATTCCACTCATGGTGGTATAGGCATAAAATTCATTGAGAATAGTCTTCTCTCCTAGCAACTGACCAACAGCGGGTGCGTCTTGCCAAGAAACCCCCAATAACCATGTTAATGGCGAAAGTGTGTACCCTAAAATAAACTCTAATGAAAAGGCTTGATAACGCCCATCTGTTAAGTCAGCGATTACGCCATTCAAACCAGTAATGTCACCCAACAAATCACCTAAAAGAGAATTTACCAATGCAATGAATGCCGTAAATACAAGAAGCATGGCTCCAACATTAACGGCTAGTTTCAACCCTTCGGTGGTCCCGTTGGCAATGGCTTCTAGCCAGTTTCCACCCATAGAACTTCGCTCGATGGTCATGTCTGTGTTTACTTTTTCCGTTTCGGGAAGTAAAATCTTAGCTGCGATAATAGCCGCAGGCGCACTCATTACAGATGCCGTCAATAAGTGTTTCGCGAAATACAATTGATTCAATTCATCAGGGCCACCCAAGAAACCTATGTAAGCGGCAAGTACAGCTCCAGCAATCGTAGCCATTCCTCCACTCATTAAACACAACAACTCAGAAAGCGTCATGTTTTTCACATACGGTTTCACCAATAACGGTGCTTCCGTCTGACCTAAAAATATATTCCCTGCAGCAGCTAAACTCTCAGCTCCTGACAAGCGCAATGTTTTTTGCATGATCCATGCAAAGCCCCACACAATTTTTTGAAGTATACCGTAGTAGTACAAAATGCTCGTTAACGCAGAAAAGAAAATAACGGTTGGCAATACTTGAAATGCGAATATGAAACCATAGGTATCCACATCCATCAAGCCTCTGAATAGGAACTCTGAACCGGCAGTTGTAAAGCTTAATATTTTAACAAACATCTGGCTGATTCCATCAAAAATACGTGTCACGAATGGCACCTTTAAAACAAGCACTGCCAAAATAATTTGCAGCGATAAGCCTTTGAAAACCGTTTTCCAGTTAATGGCTTTTTTATTTGAGCTGAGTAAATAGGTAATTAATAAAAGAGCAAACAAGCCCAAGATACCGCGCAGCACATGGTTTATTTGTAACCCACCATCCATATAAATATCACGGGTTAAACTTTGAGTCGTGGCGATTGGCATAAACCCATCTCGTTTAAAAGAATAGATAACATCGCCCTCTTGAAATACAAGCAAAGAGTCTGTGCGTTCTACAACTTGATAAAAGCGTGTAGTGTCTATAGGTTGAGCATAGGTGAAGACAAGAATATCATCTTGTACTTGCCATGAACCGGAAGCTTCTAAATTATCCTTGGCTTCTAGACTGTATGAAAACGTTAAATCGCCATTTATGGAAAGGACATCGTTTTCTGATATTTCGACTAAATCTGTACGTTCTGTATTGGTAATTTTGTAAAAATGATACGAATCGGTGAGACTTTGAGCCCCTACTAATGAAAATGAAAGTAATCCAAGAAATAAAAAGAGGGCTTTAAGACGCTGCATAAATTATCGGGCACGTTTTTCAATTTCGTCTCTCACCCGCGCGGCAAGTTCATAGTTTTCATTTTGAACAGCTTGTCGCATCATGTCATTGAGTTCATCCATGGTAGCGTCTTCAATAGCGCTGTGGTCTGGTTTAGTGGTTTCTTTTTTAACAACAACATCTTCCTCTTCTTCAATCAAATCTTTCGTTTGATCGTCTTCTTCGTTTAATCCTGCTTTATTTAAAACCTCAACGGTAGTATAAATTGGGCAGTCAAAACGAATGGCGAGGGCAACCGCATCACTTGGGCGTGAATCTAAGGTTACTTCTTTCGCATCTTGCGTACAAAGAAGAGAGGCGTAAAAAACGCCATCCCTTATGTCGTGTATAATGACTTCGTGTAATTTAATAGCAAACGATTGGGCAAAATTTTTGAAAAGATCGTGGGTTAAAGGTCGCGGTGGACTTACAGCTTTTTCTAAAGCAATGGCGATGGCTTGCGCTTCATGTTGGCCGATAATCACAGGAATATCTCTACTCCCGTTTTTTTCTGTCAACACAAGAGCAAAGGCACCAGACTGCTTATTACTGTACGACAACGCACGGATCTTCAACTCAACCTTTTGCATTCCCAAGGGTTTTAGCTATTCGCTTTAAAAGCTCTAATAGCTTCAGTTAGTTTTGGTACAACTTCAAAAGCATCGCCAACAATACCGTAATCTGCAGCCTTAAAGAAAGGTGCTTCAGGGTCTATGTTAATGACAACAATTGTCTTAGAACCGTTTACTCCAGCTAAATGCTGAATCGCTCCAGAGATACCGATAGCAATATACAGATTTGGGTTAATCTGAATACCTGTTTGTCCAACATGCTCGCTGTGCGGTCTCCATCCAATATCTGAAACAGGCTTAGAACACGCGGTACCAGCACCAAGCAATTCTGCTAGCTCTTCTACCATGTTCCAATTTTCTGGTGCTTTTAAACCACGTCCTGCAGAAATAACCAATTCAGCTTCTGGCAATGGAATTTTACCAGACGCTTTTTCAACATTGCTTATTTCCATATCGGCATCAGCGCTTGCGCTCGAAGATTCGGTTGACCCTGAAACAGGCTCGCCCAATAATCCAATGGCGTTTGGCGTAATACTGATTATTGTTTTACTTGAGTTCGAGCTAAAATCTGCGAACCCCTTTGATGAGAATACACCTCTTTTAACCGTTAATGGCTGAACAGATGATGGCAAGGCCACAACGTTGGTCATCAAAGCCGCTTCAAAATGCACACTCAAAGCAGGTGCTAAATTTTTACCGTTGTTAGAACCAGACATTACAATAACATCTGCGCCAACACCATTTGCTACTTCACTAATAATAGAAGCATATTGCTGTGCGTTGAAACTTGCAACACCTGCAACAACTACTGTTTTATCTGCGCCATGTTGAGCTAATTCGTCACCATTTACATCGCCTAAGCAAACTGCAATGGTTTCTGTTCCTTTTGTTTTTGCTACTTGCGCAGCATAACCTACAGCTTCAAAAGAAGATTTCTTAAAAGCTCCGTCCCAATTTTCTACGTATACTAATACAGACATTTTTTTTCTTTTAAAAATTATATTGCTTTTGCTTCGTTGTGCAATAGCTCTACGAGCTCGGCAACATTGTCTTTGTCTACCATTCTAACCGCTGCTTTCGCTGCTGGCTTTTCATAGCTCACTGCTGCTGTTCTCATTTCAGAATCTACAGGCTCTACAACTTGCAATGGCTTTTGACGCGCCATCATAATACCGCGCATGTTTGGTATGCGAAGATCTCTTTCTTCTACCAATCCTTTTTTACCGCCAATAACTGCAGGTAAAGTTGCTTTTAACTCTTCTTTACCACCGTCAATTTCTCTCAAAATTGTAGCGTTGCTTCCGTCTACATCTATTCCGATACAAACGTTTACAAAAGGCATCCCGCAAAGGGCAGCAACCATACCAGCCACTATACCACCGTTGTAGTCTATAGACTCTTGACCGCAAATAATAAGGTCGTAGTTGTTTTGCTTTACCACATTTGCAATTTGGCTCGCTACATAAAAAGAATCTGTAGCCTCCGCATTTACTCTTATGGCATTGTCGGCTCCAATGGCCAATGCTTTTCTAATGGTTGGCTCTGTAGCAACAGGGCCTACGTTTAATACGGTTACAGTTCCACCGTTTGCTTCTTTCAACATTAACGCTTTTGTCAACCCGAACTCATCATAAGGGTTAATTACGAACTGAATTCCGTTCGTGTCGAAAGCAGTGTTGTTGTCTTTGAAGTTAATTTTAGATGTGGTATCAGGCACGTGGCTGATGCATACAAGAATATTCATATCTATCTAAAAATGATGTTAAAATAAGGTTCGCGAAAATAGCCAATTATGGGGCTAAACGGCAAATATAACATTTACTATGCATGCATAGCGTATTGAAGGAAAATTTAAACTTGAAAATCGATCAGAAACCATAGAATAGAATTCTAAATGATGAATTTTAAAGTATTAAGTATTGGCTTTACTGCCTTACACAAAGCATTTTAAATTTTAACTCTTAAATCCAAACTTAGACAGCAACCACCTCTATCTCTTGTCTGTTGACTGTCGTCTCTTGCCTGTCGTCCGTTGACTGTCGTCTGTCATCTGTTGACTGTTGACTGTCGACTGTCATCTGTCCTCTGCCGTCTGTCGTCTGTTAACTGTTAACTGTTGTCTCTTGCCTCTTGCCTGGCCTCTGTCGACTGTCGACTGTCGTCCGTTGGCTGTCGTCCGTTGTCTGTCGTCTCTTGCCTGGCCTCTGTTGACTGTTAACTGTTAACTGTCGTCTGTCGTCTCTTGCCTATTGCCTGTTGCCTGTTGCCTGTTGCATACGTCTGTTATCTTTTGAATTAAATTTTACATCTTAAATTTTAAATCCCTTACCTATTATATTTGCGATTCAATTTTTTACGATTTCATATGCGTACTATTCAGTTTAGAGAAGCGATTGCCGAGGCAATGAGCGAGGAAATGAGAAGAGACCCAAACATCTTTTTGATGGGTGAAGAGGTGGCAGAATACAATGGCGCCTACAAAGCATCTAAAGGAATGTTAGATGAATTTGGCCCAAAGCGTGTTATTGATACGCCTATTGCCGAACTTGGTTTTACTGGAATTTCTATTGGTGCTGCGATGAATGGTTTGCGCCCGATTGTAGAATTTATGACGTTTAACTTTTCTATGGTGGCCATAGATCAGATTATAAATAATGCTGCCAAGATGTTTCAAATGTCTGG
>ERZ767310.969-NODE-969-length-16696-cov-4.595697_pt1 | contig 16696 bp, 11 predicted proteins | sample MGYA00374954_ERZ767310 | MGnify/ENA primary metagenome ERZ767310 (study PRJEB28948, sample SAMN06267188) | marine metagenome | isolation source: Columbia River Estuary | place: USA:Columbia River Estuary, USA | collected 2013-07-23 ...
TTAAGGAAATGCGTTCAGACGGATTTCATTTATCTCTTCAAACGTAAAAATACCTTGCTCAATCAGGCTAATATATTGATCCGTTATAGTAGCATTGAAGAGTAATAAATCGTCTGTGTTGATGGTTAGTTTGATGCCAGAATCGTAGAGTTTGCGTATTGGATGACTATGCGTGTCTGTCACTGCGCCAAGAGCTATGTTGCTTTGAGGGCATATGTTCAAGCGTATTCCTCTTTCAGTAATCATATGCATAGTATAAGTAGAATCAACTGCTCGTATGCCATGTTGAATTTCATCGGGCTCTAATATGTCAATAGCTTTTTCAATTGTTTTATGGTCTGAAAATTCCCCAATATGAACCTTGGTTTTAAGATTTTTAGTCTTGGCGTATTTATAAATGTTCAGAAAGCCGTTTAAATCATGGTTGTTTTCATCTCCGTAAAGATCAAGACTCTTAAAAACACCGTTATCAACGCATTGTATTCCAACTTCATTGATTGTTTCTTGAGAGCTATTTTTATTAATTCCAACTTCTGGTTTAAAATCAATTTGATCCTTGTATTTCCTTTTTAGCTGGTCTACAGCTTGCATAAACTCTTCAACTGAATTATTGAAGAATCTATAGAGATTTATATCAACACTCGTCTCAAGATAGGTCACGTTATCAGCAATACTGCTTCTAATTCCCAGATCCATAAGATCAATGACATTTTCAGAAGATGTCATGAACGCATTTACATTTTGCTCAATAAATTGCATCATCCCTGCAAAACCATTAAACCTCCTCGGTAAGTGAAATTTTAGTTTTGGGTATTTTTCTTTGAGGAGAGTTAGGCCAGCACTTAAATGTAGATGATTGTGCACATCACCCTTTGGAAGGTTATGTATTTTAAGTTTTAATTCATCCATTTAAAAAAAAATGAGGCATTGTAAATAGAGTAAATCAATACGATGTTCCAAATGTGAATTCTAAGTTATTGATATTTTAAAAATAAATTTAGGCATGCTAAAGATAAAAGAGTCATTATACATTACAAGGAATAAATGTGCGATAACAGCAATCTAGAAAAACGCCTTGACTTGAACAGTTCCAGTATGCACTGTTGGACCCGTTTCTGTTGAACGGCCATTGTAATTCAGTACGATCTGCAAAAAGGAAGTGATATTTTTTTGCAAACTAAATTGCCATAAATAGTTGGTACCTGGACTAAGGCCTTTTAGCATTTCATAGCCAATAGGACTAAAGGCGTTTCCAGTAAAGTTGTTTTGTACCCAGTCAATGCGCGCAGTCGCTGTAGCAATTTTCGGATGATTTAAGTTTACTTCGCCACCGGCTTTTTGGGCGTTGAGGACTTCTGCATTTTCACCTGAGTTAGCACTATTTTCAAAAGTGTAGTCTACAGAAAAGCGAAAGTATTTGCCAGATTGATAGGAAACTTGCGGCTTAATCCATTCGGTGTTTATTTGATAATTGCGGCTTTCAAAGTCAGGGACACCATTGCGTTTGTCTATTAATTTTCCAGTTAGGCGTAGTGTGGTTTTGCGCTTTACTATATAGCGCACGTTTATGGTGTGTTCTTTTACCAAGTTATTTTCTAACCCAAAGCTTAATAGATTTTTAGCGGTATTCTGCTGAAACGAATAATCGGCTCCAAATACGGGACTACTGCGATTAAAAAACAACGTAGCTCTAAGCGTTTCGAGCTGCTGAATAATCAGACTGTCGGTTACACTTTTGTCGAATGGATTGAGGTTATTAGTTTCTCCAGTTAATAGTTCTTTTCGGTTTAGTAAATAGTAAGTCTGAAGGTTAAACTTGCCTGGCCACTTTTTAGTTCCACGGATCCCTGGAAGATTATAAAAGTTGAAGTCGAGTTGTTGGGTGAACTTTACGTTGCTTATAGGAAGGTAGTCTCTAGAAATGACAAAAATACGGACGTATTCACCTTGGTCAGGGAACGGTGTAGGTTCGAATTCGTCAATTTCTTCCAAGCCATTGTTATTGTAATCTACCCAAATGTGCGACCCCGTTCCTTTTGGAACTTTTAAATATTTGTAATTACGTCTTGGTTCGCGGCCCATGTTTGCTTCATAAAAACTGTTCCAGGCTAAGAAATTTTTAAAGAAGCGATTGTTATACTGTACACGGGCTGTTACTGATTTTAGAGTTGCTGAATCGGTAATGTTGTCTAATTCTCGATATTGACCTTTAACAATGAGGTTACCATATTTTAAACTTTGAAAAGCACTTTTGAAACGTACGCCTCTCGCTTCAGCAGCGCGGGTCCAATCTTCACTGCGAATCGTGTCATCAGTTCTGTTAAAATATCCCCCCTCTATATAACTCTTTGACGTGTCGCCATATCCTGTAAAAACGTAATAGTCTAAAAAGCGGTAGTTGTATAAGTTGTTTTCAGTTTTGTCCGAAGCGGTATTGGTTTCACTTTCCGACTCAATGCCGAGGTATTGCAAGTTTTTGAAATTTCTCTGCAGCTTGCTGCGTTGTCTAAAAAAACTGGTAGAATAACTGGTGTCTTTAGTAGAAAGATAACTGCCCGTTATTTGAGCAAACCACCCATTTTCATTCACATTCAAGGCGCCTTGATTTTTAAAACCTTGAAAGGTTTGTCCAATCTGTATGTAATCGCTTTGCGCGGAAATTAGAATAGCGCTTGTTTTTTGCGCTGCAAATTTGGCGCCTCCTTTCCAAAGTTCAGAATTAGTAGGTAGAGTTTGTAGGTTCCAATCTCTAGAAAATTCTACATTACGAATACGCTCTACTGTTTTGAAATTTTCTGTCGTGTGCTCACCATTTGCGCCAGCTGTGTAATTCCATTTCTTCTTTTTCCAATTTTTGTCATAACCCAATTTTCCTGCAAATCCACTGTGTTGGTCTGCATCTAAATTGCTGTAGCGATTAGGGTCGTTATTGCTGTAAGCAACTTCCCAATTTAAATTTTGTGTTTCATCGCGCCAGCCACCTAAATATGTAGCCACTTGAATACGCTCTGGTCGGGGAAGAATAGTGAAAGGGATATGTGTCCCCTGACGCTCTCCACCAATAGGTGGAGCAAATTGATATACGATTCCGTTGGCAGCGGTTTGCAAAGCGATATAGTCACCAGCATTGTTGCCAACAAATGAAAAGGAAACTTCGTAAAGCGTATCTGTCTCATCTGTTGAAAACACAAATACAGAGTCAAAACCCAAAGTGTCTTTTAAGGCATACAAGATTCGGTTGGCATCGTAAGCTGTTTCATTCCATGAGGGCGAAACGGCTTTTAACGGATCGTCTCCAGCATTAGCTAAAATTTCTTTTTCTTCAATAGATAAAGGACGAATGGACTGGTTTTTGGCGTCTTGTTCAGAATACATGAAAAAGCTGTGTTGCCAGTTTTTGTCTGTATAATTTAATCCGCCATACGCGATAGAACGTGTAAAATTCTGAACGGTGTATTGAAACTCAACAACAATTCTACTGTCTTTAGTAATTGGCCTGAGTGCTGTAAATGTTACTTCACCAGTTGTGTAATCTATGGTGTAATGTTGATCTAAGCCGCGCTTTTGCAGGCGACCGTCAATGTAAACACGCTCAGAACCTGAGATCACCAAAATGACCAACTCATTATTTTTGCCAGTCAGCTTGTATGGCCCCTGATTACCTTCTGTTCCACGAAATGTATTGCGGTTAAATTCTCCTCTCGCCAAAGCGCCAACACCTGTTATGTTTAGCGTTCCTTTTCCCAATTTAATTGGACTTTGAACCCCAGCTCCAGAAATACGTTTTTTGAACTTTAGGAAATAATGTCCTGAAGGACCAATGTCAAAATCTCCGGCTTGAACCGTGCCGAATTGGTCGTTTTTCACTTCAATAAATACACGGTCGAATTCACGTAAACTTTGACTTACACCTTCAGCATATACTGGAATTTGGTTGTCAGTAATACTTGCTTTGATTGTTGTAGACGGGTTTATTTTTCCTGATAACTGAAGGTTGAGGTTAGAGTTTAAAACAGCATCTTGATTGTTTCCAACTGTTATTCCTCGACTTAAACTTCCACTTTTGTTTAGACCTTCAAAAAAGATAGGTTCGTTTCTACTCGCATTTACTTCGTAAACGGCACGGGGGTTTATCAATGTAACTTCATCTTGAATGATGGAGGTGTCTTTGTTGTAATAGTCGTCCTGAAAGTTAAGCGGATAAGTTTGGTAATAAAGTGTTGCGCTTTCAATACTTTCTTTCGCGATAACAGCAGTGCTGCCAATCTCGAATGAAAACTTATTGTTTATTGTGTCCTGGTTTTCTACCAAAAAAAGACTGCTCGAAATAATGCTTAGCGTATCATTCACGAGAGTATCTCCGGCTGCAATGTTGGTCAAATGAACCGTATTCTGAGCCTGACCAACAAAGCAGATTCCCAAAAGGATGAAAATGAATATGTTGCTAAATCTTTTCTTCATTTAATTGAATCGGAGCAGAGTAAAATTACGACCCAGATTAACGCTTTTGTGACTAGACATATAGACACGGATTTAACTAACACTTTATGGTGCATTTTATTTTATAGATGCCTAAGCTAAAGGTGTAAAATACGGCATATTTGCGCCAAGTGTTTGACTTAAAACATAAAAACAACAGTATGAAAAATATATTCCTCTTTCTTTTCTCAGTGACGCTTTTGTCCTCTTGTGTAACCTCTAAGGTGCACGAAGATTTGCAAACCAAATATGATGTTGTAACAACTGAAAATGAAAATCTCCGTAAGCAAGCCCAACAAATGGAAGTGGATTTGAAAGAATTAGAGGCAAAAATGAAAAAGGCTTCGAAAGATTTGAAGACAATGGAGGGCGATACTATTGAGTTGGGTTACGAGCTACGCAGAATGAAGAAAAACTATGCGGATTTAAACCGTCAATATGAGTATTTGTTAAACAACAATTCTACAATGTTAGCTGATAATGCTCGACAGAATAAAGCTCTGCTAGAGCGCTTAGAAGCATTGCAAGAAGAGCTCGAAATAAAAGAAGATTCACTCTCTACAGAAACAGCTAAACTTGGACTTTACCAAGATGAGCTCTACAAGAAGAGTAAGCGTCTTGTTCAGCTAGAGCAAGTGATTAGCGAGCAAGATTCTATCATGAATTATGTGCAAACGAAATTGTCGAGTGCACTGATGGGCTTTGAAGGCAAGGGTTTGACCATTGAGAAAAGAAATGGAAAGGTGTACGTGTCTTTAGAGAATAGTTTGCTTTTTGCTTCTGGAAGTTGGGAAGTGAGTTCCAAAGGAAAGATGGCATTAGACAACCTGTCGAAAGTGTTAGGAGAAAATCCAGATATTAAAGTGCTCGTAGAGGGGCATACCGATACTGATGCTTATCGCGGAAGCGGGCAGGTGAAAGACAATTGGGATTTATCTGTTATGCGCGCCACTTCGGTAGTTAAAATTTTGACAGAAGATAAAAACGTGATTGGCGCAAACGTAACTGCTGCCGGTAAGAGTTTTTTAGTTCCTATCGCCACAAATGACACCAAAGAAGGTAAAGCCGCGAACAGAAGAATTGAAATTATTTTGACGCCCGATTTAGAAGGCTTGTACGATGTTGTTGAGTAAGTTTTAAGTTGGAAGTCTGGAGTGGGAAGAAGGAATTTTAATACTTGTAAGCCTTGAACTTTTCTTTGTTTTCTTTCATTTGTTTCAAGACAAAAGAAATGAAAAGCCCAGCGGCTTGAGCGATTTCAATATTTCCCAATAAAATCTACAACCTTTTGCGAAACTAAATTGGGTTCGTTTACGAAGGGTTGATGGCCACTGTTAAGAAAGACTTCGAAATATTTATCTGCGTTTGGCGTGCCTAGTGCATTGTAGATGTCATCGCCTAATTCTGGCGGTACAATGTCATCGTATCTTCCCCAAATGTTTAGCGTTGGAAGGGTTAAGCGCGAAAGTTCTGGAATGAGATTTGTGCCATTTACTTCTTCAGAAATGCGTTCTGCAGTGATTTTACCGTTTCGTGACCATAGGGCAGGTAATGGATTGTAAGAGGAATTAAACACTACATCAAACGTCTCTCGGGTCAATAGATCTCTTTGCTCACTCGGAATAATAAATTCACCAGGATTACCGAGGTAGCTGCGCCATTGGTCTTTTTGGGCTTGGTTAGAGATTATAGGATTGTTTATTGCCCAATCAAGGGCATCTGTCCAATAAGCAATGTCTTTACCCAAACTGATTTCTTCATTGGCTATGTTCACTAAAAAAGTGTGCTTGTATTCCCAAACTTTACTTTCTTGAATGAGTAAGCTTCCGTCTAAATTAATCCACCCTTTAACGTTATTACTGTCTTCATAAGACAATAGGAAAAAGCTACTCAAATAACTTCCAAAACCATGGCTCATTAGGAATATTTCTGGTTGCTCATATTTCGTTTCGAGTACACGAATAATGTCGAAAATGTCTTTGCTGTATTGTTTAAGGTTAAGTGAGCCTTTCGAGATTGTACCCTGCGAATTACCTGTACCGCGCTGGTCATAATAAGCAATGGCGTACGAACTTTCAATTGTCTTGAAGTTCATTAAATCTAAATGAGCATGGTCTAAACTCGTCAAGCCGGGGCCACTGTTTATGAATAGAATTATTTTTTTTGAAGCCGTATTTCCTCTTACCAAAACTGGAAGTTCCACTCCGTTTACACGAACATTAAACTGGGTGTTTGTGTTCTCTTCAAGATTGAAGTTTTCCTCGCAAGAGGTTAGTGATAATCCAAACAGCAGTATGATGTATGCGAATAGCCTCATTGTTAAAATTGACGAAGTTTATAGGCCACTCCAACTTCCAAAAGGAAGTAACCTGTTAACGTTGGAAAGTTTGGAAAGGCCATTACAAATTCGGGTTTTAGAAAGAAACGCCAAGGTTTTTTGTTCTGGATAAATAAATCTTTGCCGTATGTGAAATAAATACTTGCCATTCCATAATTGTGACCGGCATTGACCGCTTCAACGGTGCCATCATCTTGCACTTCATAGGTGTCTGGAATGATAGTCCGCAAATAACCAGCACCTGCACCAGCAGCCCAATACCATCCTTTTTTGTTGCTCTCAGAAAACTCTATTTCTGGTAAGAAAAAGATTCCCGTTTGGAAGCGCTGATGATAGAATCCGCCAAAGTTGACATTTAATGTTGTGTTTCTTCTTTTAGTTTTTGCTAAGCCACGTTGCGATTTAGTGACTTTGTTCCATTGTGCCAAATTGTACATCAGCGAAAGCTTGCCCCCAGGATGAGTGACTGTCTCGCCTGCATATGAAATACCAACGTTGTGAGGGATAATAGAAAACTGACCCCAACTTGAGGTGCTGATAATGACAAAAAGAGAAAAAATTAATTTGTGCATTAATTTGACAAAATGAAACGGGCCAAGGCGGCAAATTTAATTTTTAACGATATTGAAATAGCTCTATTGTAATTTTAATAGTCGAGCTACAATTTTATCTTTGGCAACTTCAATTAATGAAGCAGTTATGGGTAGAGCATTCGAATTTCGAAAGGGTAGAAAAATGAAGCGTTGGGCGAGCATGAGCAAAATCGTTACGCGCATTACCAAAGACGTTATTATGGCGGTTAAAGAGGGAGGAACAAATCCTGAAAGTAACTACCGTTTAAAAATGTTGATGCAGAATGCAAAAGCTGCAAACATGCCCAAAGAAAACATTGAACGTGCCATAAAAAAAGCGACTTCCAAAGATCAATCGGATTATAAAGAAGTGGTTTATGAAGGGTATGCGCCTCACGGCATTGCTATACTTGTGGAAACTGCGACAGACAATACGACACGCACTGTAGCAAATGTTAGGGCTGCATTTAACAAATGCGATGGCAGCTTAGGAACTGCTGGTTCGGTTGAGTTTATGTTTGAACATAAATGTCACTTTAAAATTTCAGCTGAAGGACTAGATCCGGAAGAGCTTGAGTTGGAAATGATTGAAGCTGGAGTAGAAGAAGTGAGCCTTGATGAAGAGGAGAATGTAATCTTCTTATATGCCGAGTTTAGTTCATTTGGAGATGTTTCAAAACAATTAGAAGCCCTGGGTCATGAGATTGTAGAATCCGGTTTTGATCGCATTCCGATGGACACCAAAGAAATGAGTGAAGAGCATCAAGCGGATGTAGAGAAGCTTTTAGAGCGCTTAGAGGAAGACGATGATGTGCAAAATGTATTTCACAATATGGTGGAGTAAAAAATAGATACGAGTGTATAGTATTGAAACATAAGTAGAAAGAGCCTCCTTTTTGGAGGTTTTTTTACGCTTAATTCTGTGGGAAAAAATAGTCTCTTATTTTTTTCACTTCCTTTATATTGCATTCAACAAAACAAATAGAGGGTTATGAAAAAGTCTGTAGAATCGAGTTTCACAGGAGGCATGTCTTGGTCTACTGAAATAGATGGGCATGAATACATTATGGACGCCAATGATGAATTTGGAGGGAATGGTAAAGGCGCATCACCAAAACCTTTTTTACTCATGTCTTTGGCAGGATGCACTGGAATGGATGTGGTTTCCCTCCTAAAAAAGATGCGCGTAGAGTTCGAAGATTTAAAAATATCGGTTGATGCAAACCTCACTGATGAGCATCCGAAGATTTACGACACTATGCATATTACCTATAAGTTTTGGGGTGTAGATGAATCAAATCATTCAAAGGTTCTAAAAGCCGTTAACCTTTCTAAAGAGCGCTACTGTGGAGTGAGTGCCATGTTAGAAAAAGCTTCGAAGCTGACTTTTGAGGTTGTGTATAATTGAGTTTGAAATACCCCTCTGCCGCTGCACGGCATCTCCCCTAAAAAGGGAGAAGTTTAGATTTGATTAATAAAGAAACTTAAATTAGGTTACAGGCTCTTCCTCTTTTATGGGAAGCTTGATTGTCCGTTCAGGCAGGTTACCGAAGGGTAAAGGGGATGGTTAAGAATCTTGAAAAGCATGATTCGGAAAATTAAGCGTAAAGGTAGTTTCTACATCTGGATTGGATACAACACTTAGAGTCCCTTGGTGCATTTGCATAATGTTCTTCGAAAGAGACAATCCAATTCCGCTTCCGCGCTGTTTTGTGGTGTAAAACGGAATAAATATCCGTTGCAGTTTTTCTTTTTCTATTCCTGAGCCATTATCAGAAAAATGGATAAATATGCGCTTGTCCGTTGCTTCGGCCACCATTTTAATAGTTGGATTTTTAGTGTTTTTTAAGGCATAAAAACTATTGCTGAATAAATTGATAATAATCTGTTCAATTAGTTTTTTATCACACTTCACATTTATATGTTGACTGTCGTTTTTTATTTCAGCTAGAATATTACGGTTGTCTATTTCAGCTTTGTTGAGGCTTAGGATGTCGGTGAAAATTTCGTTAATACGTGTCAATTCAAAATTAGGGGCCGGAAGACGTGTTAATTTTCTGTAGTCGTCTACAAATTCCAACATGCCATTACTCCGCTTATTAATTGTATTCACGGCTAAAACCAAATCTTCAACAGTTTCGTCATCAAGGTCTCTTGCAGAAATAGGTTTATGATTTTGCTGCAACATCGTCATCATCGTTTCAGACAAAGAAGAAACAGGCGTGATAGAATTCATGATTTCGTGAGTCAATATTCGAATTAGCTTGTGCCAAGCCTCTACTTCTTTTTGCTCAATTTCATCTCGGATATCTTGAAAGGCAATAACGCTGTAGCGCGTATTGGCAATCTTAACAAAACTCACATCAACGCTCAATTCTTTTTTCATGCCTTGTTCTTCGAGCGTGGCAAGTTTTCGTCCTCCAAATTCAAGACTCTCGGCTACAGAGGCAAAATTTGGTTCACGCTTTTTTAAGCGATCCCAATATTTTGGATTTGGCATATTCAGCAGCTTCGATGCTGAGTTATTCATTATAGCAATGGTTTTGGTTTCGGTGTCAAAAACCAAAACACCAATGGCAAGTTTTTCTAAAAGGGTTTTAAAAAGCTGCAGCTGAGACTCCTTTTCTATCCGCGCAAAACGAAGTTTATCTATAATGTCTTGAAATGCTTGCGAGAGGTTCGAAAACTGTTTATTCAACTTTTTGTCTGCAAAATTTACGGAGTAGTCATCGTACTTTATTGCAAATAGAAACTTAGCTAAATCACGCTGAGCCGAATTTACATACCATAATAGATCGATGACTTGAATAAGCGCTAGAACAACTAATAACCCAACAGTATAGGCCAATTGCGTTTGCTGAATTAAAAATGCGATGGCAATAAAGTTTGCGCAAAGCACCAAGATTCTCGCAATGACTAAAAAGTTAAACCGATTAAATTTCATATTTCTCCATACGTCTATAAAGTGCAGCACGGGTTAAGCCTAAATCTTTGGCCGCCTTAGAAATGTTGCCACTGTGTTTATGTATGGCCTTCTCTATCAAATACTTTTCCATTTGTTCTAGATTTAGGTTTTTAGGTGGCTTTCCAGAAACTAAACTCTGGTTATTTAAATTTATTTGAGGCACATCAATCACGTCAGAATCGCTCATTATTATGAGGCGTTCTATGGTGTGCTCAAGTTCACGAATATTACCTGGCCAATGGTAATCTTTTAGTTTTTCAACTCCTTTTTTGGTAATGTAAATGTTCGGTTTTCCGTATTTCCGTCCTGCTTTTTTAAGAAAGTGTTCCGTTAAAACGGGAATGTCTTCAAGGCGATCCCGTAGAGGAGGGAGCGTTATTTCCACGGTATTTATGCGATATAATAAATCTTGTCTAAAACCATCTTCGTCAACCATTTTGTGAACAGGCATATTAGTTGCGCAAATCAAGCGCACATTCATGCTTTTTTCAGTAGAATCGCCCAAACGCATAAATTTTCGACTTTGTAAAGCCGTTAGAAGCTTTGCTTGTAAATGCAGTTGAAGGTTGCCGATTTCATCTAAAAATATACTACCCCCTGAAGCAACTTCAAAACGGCCGGCTTTATCTTGATAGGCATCCGTAAATGAACCTTTTTTATGTCCGAACAATTCACTCTCAAATAGGTTTTCGTTTATAGCGCCTAAATCAACATGGACAAATGGTTCGGGTTGTCGCAATGACGATTTGTGAAGAGCCAAAGCAACGAGTGTTTTCCCAGTTCCGTTTTCACCTAAAATCAGAACGTTGGCATCTGTTTTTCCGACTTTATCAATGGTGTTAAAGACTTCGCGCATAGCCTGAGAGTCGCCAATAAAGTTTTGAAGTTTTAAATCATCATCTGCATCTTGAACCTGTTTTACTTGTTCGAACTTTTTGACCTTTTGGTTACTCTTTTTGAGTTGGAGAGATGTGTTGATGGTGACGAGTAGTTTTTCGTTCTTCCAAGGTTTTAGCACAAAATCTGTTGCACCTTTTTTTATGGCATCTACTGCCAATTCAACATCGCCATAAGCGGTCATGAGTATAACCTGAGTCTCGGGGCTTATCTGCTTTATTTCGGTTAACCAGTAAAGACCTTCTCTGCCATCATTGTCTCCTTTCGTAAAGTTCATATCTAAAAGAACAACGTCAATTTCTTCAGTGCTCAGTATCTGATTAACATTTCTTGGATGCGGTTCCGCTTTGACTTTAGTAAAGTGCTGTTTTAAAAAGAGTCTGGCAGATGTTAATACATCAGGGTCATCATCTATGATAAGAATGGAGCATGTGGAATCTTTCATGTAATTTTTTTTACTGTGGATGAAATTAGAATAAATGTTCGTTATCGCACGCTTAAATGTTCATTTTCGGACAGCGAGTGTAAAGGCTTTGTTAATGGAATGGTGTAAGTAGCTGAAAATCAAAGGGTGCTATTTCATGGCATATAGCTTGCCAATAGTAAGGGTATAACAATCTATAAATAACTAAAACTTAAAAATCATGTTATACGTATTTAAACTAATGCTTATCTCATTTACTTATCAGAACCCAGCAGATTGGATTCTTTAAGCAGCACTTTGTGAATTGTCACAACAGCTATTGGCCTTCTTCAAAACAAAGCTAAAAGCGAGAAACTAAAACACAGTATTAAAAGAGACTCCTCGGCACGAGGCAGACAAATCGGTCGTTCTTTCGGTGAATTAATTATTGTTTAACAGTCAGTTCAAGTAGCAGTACATTTAGGGTTAATCAAAAAAATGTATTTGCTGTTTCACCGAGGGTTTCTTTTAAATTGAAAACTAAAACCTCTTGCGTTACGTGCTCCACTCTTATCGCAGTTTGAGTTAAACGATTCTTTCGTAGTTATTCTACGTTCTTAGCATTGATGCAGAGGTTTTTTTTATTCCATAAATGTAGTTCTAATTGTTTGCGTTAAATTTCACTTTTATATGAGCACGCTTCTAGAATTAGAAAATATCACGAAGGTTTATCAGTCCGATCAGGTGCAAACTACAGCGCTTAATTCTATTTCGTTAAAAATTAGACAAGGTGAATTCGTGAGCCTTATGGGCACTTCTGGTAGTGGTAAATCTACGTTACTCCATTTGCTGGGGCTATTAGATCTATCGTCCTCTGGTACGTATAAATTCAACAATAGAACTGTAAATGACCTTACTAAAAAAGAAATAGTATCACTACGCAAACTCCATGTTGGCTTTGTTTTTCAAAACTTCAACCTTATTAATGATTTAGATGTATTCGAGAATGTAGAACTTCCATTAATTTATTTGAAAATTGACCGTGCGAGTAGAAAGAAAAAAGTGGATGCCATTTTAGATCGTCTTGGCATTATTCATAAAATTAAGAGCTTTCCGCAACAATTGTCAGGAGGTCAGCAACAACGCGTGGCAATAGCGCGTGCATTGATTACAGAGCCAAAATTAATTTTAGCGGACGAGCCTACAGGTAACCTAGATTCTGAACAGGGCAATGAGGTAATGGAAATGCTTAGTGAGCAAAATGAGAAGGGCACAACGATTGTTATGGCCACGCATAATTACAATGACGCCACCTATTCAAGGCGAATAATAAAAATGCTCGATGGGCAATTGCTGTCTGAAAACAGATCAGTAAATGTTGCGTAATCTGCTCAAATATTACATACGTAATTTTTCGAAAAATAGATATTACACTTTAATCAATATTAGTGGTATTGCATTGGGATTGGCCATAAGTTTGATTATTACAGTCTACTTGCAAAATGAGTTGACTTATGATGAACATTATTCAGACTACAACCGCATTTATCGTGTAGCGCCATTCTATGAATTAGAAGAAGGTTATTTAGTCGCGCAGTCAGGAGCTGGAATTGGCCCCTTGATGAATGAAGAGTATTCAGAAATAGAATCTTACGTCCGGATGGTTTCTATGGGAGAGAATTTCTTTTTCAGATACAAAGATCAGAGCTATTACGATGATTTCGTGTATTTCGCAGATAGCACATATTTCCAGTTTTTTAATTCTGAATTTTTAGAAGGAAATGCAGATAGTTGCTTTAAAAAAGCGCAAAGTATTGTATTAACCAGAAGCCTTTCGGAAAAAGTGTTCGGTAATGAAAAAGCATTAGGCAAAGTCATTAGAACGAACAATAATTTTTTTGAGGTTACTGGTGTAATTCAAGATCATCCACAAAATACACACCTTAGATTCAATGCTCTTCTACCTGGTTTCATGAACCCTATTTCTATGGACGACATGAAACGAAGCCTATGGAGCACAACCATGTTTAATTATGTAAAACTGAAAGGGGGAGAGTCACCAGAATCGGTAGTTAACAATTTTGATCGGTTCTACAATAAGTACATGAAAGACATGGGCGAGATGTTTGGTGCCGACTTTGCCATTCGTTTGGAACGTTTAGATGACATTCACTTAAAATCTACTGCCGCTTACGATTTGAATCGGGGCAATATTCGTTACCTTATAACCTTTGGAGGAATTGGTTTCATGATTTTGCTATTAGCAATGATCAATTATGTGAATATGGCTACTGCTAGAGCTCCAGCACGAACGCGTGAAGCTGGAATCAGAAAAGTTGTAGGCTCAGATAAAAAGTCTCTGATATTTCAGTTTTTGGGGGAGTCGTTGTTGCTAGCTTTTATTTCTATGATAATAGCTTTGAGTATTGCCGAGATTGTTGTCAATACTGAGCTTTTCAAAACCTTATCTCAAAAAGATTTAAGCAAGGCTTTATTTGCGAGCAAGTATGTCATTTTTGGTGCTCCACTTCTAATACTTTTTGTCGGATTGCTCAGTGGTATTTATCCAGCATACCAGATTGCGAAAGTGGAGGCCCTTGATGGAATTTTTGGATCTTATAAACTGAAGAAAAAAAGAACTTGGTTACGCACCCTATTGGTAGGGTTTCAAATTACAATGTCAGTTAGTGTGGTAGTTATCGCTGTGACTATGGCGGATCAAATTCAATATGTTAATTCCAAATATTTAGGCTTTAACAAAGAGGAAGTTATTCTAATTCAAAGTCAAGATTCATTAATAGCACATGATTTTTTAGACCGTAAAGCCCTGCTCTTGGTGCATGAGGATATTAAATCGATTTCAACATCCACGAACACTCCTGGTTCTCATGTCGGAAGATCTATTGTGGCTTTCGATGAAAATGGACTAGAGACTGAGGTTGTTGATTTTATGGTTGTCGGGCAAGACTATTTCAAAACGCTTCAGATTCCCATTGTTAAAGGAAGAGCTTTTAGAGAAGAAGACAGCTTGTCGACAGTGCAACCTGTATTGGTCAATCAGCGTTTTTTAGATGTGATGCATTGGGAGGATATTGAAGACAAGTACTTGTACTGGGCGATGGATGAATATGGTCCCACAGAAAGCGGAAAGATAGTAGGTGTAACTGAAAATTTTCACGCCTTTTCTTTACATGAAAGTATAAATCCATTGGTATTTTATTTAGAGCCTGTTCCAGAAGGCAGTATCAATATCCGAATTAACCGCGATAATATTGATGAGGTAATAAGTTTCTTGACAGCACAATGGGAAGAAATTGATCCAAATCATCCGTTTGAATACTATTATTTGGAAGATGATTTGGGTAATCTTTACACGGAAGATATGCGCTTAGCACAATTAACAAAGGCCTTAACATTCTTGGTTATTTTCATTTCTATATTAGGGCTTTTGGGACTGGCAAGTTTTATTATTCAGAGAAGAACAAAAGAAATTGGAGTGCGGATGGTTTTAGGTGCAAGTCAGGTACAGGTTATGTGGCTGATGATGAAACAAATAACCGTACTTGTTTTTATAGCAAGCTTACTTTCAATTCCAATTGCAAATAAAGTGATTGGCTTATGGCTAGATAATTTCGCATATACAACGCCAGTTAAAATTGAGGTATTTGTAATTACTATATTTTTAGCGCTCGTTCTTTCATACATAACAGTGGCATATCATATTTTTTATGCTGCTCGAGCTAACCCTGTAGATGTTTTAAAATATGAATAGATTTTCAATCCTTTTCGCGCTTTGTTTGCTTCCAGCTTTGTTTTTTGGGCAGAAAAAAAAATTGACTCATGATGATTACGATCAATGGAAGTCAATCTCAAACTATCAAATTTCAACAAATGGCAATTATGTTGTTTACGAAATAAACCCTCTAGAGGGCGATGGTGTTTTGTATGTATACGATACAAAAGCAGATCGAACAACTTCTTTTGAAAGAGGTAGCCAAGCACAATTGACTTACGATGAAAACGTTCTAGTGTTTATGGTGAAACCGCTTTTCGCGGAAACCAGAGAAGCAAAGCGCACTGAGAAGAAGAAAGATGAAATGCCAAAATCGCATTTGGTGATATTGGATTTAAAAAGCAACACTACCGATACAATTGAAAATGCCTCTGGTTTTAAAATGCCAGATGAACACGAAGGCTGGTTGGCTGTAAAGCTTGATGACGAAGTGAAAAAGAAGCCGGTTAAAAAAGATAAAAAGGAAGAATCGGGAGAAACTGAAGCTGAGAAAGAGCCTGAAGAGAAGGAAGGTGAAAAAGCTGAAGAGGAAGATTCTAAAGACAAAAAAGAAAAGAAGAAAACACCAAAGAAAAGAGTTTTAGTTCGCAATCTGGAGGGCTCTCAGCAAGATACATTGTCTTGGGTGAGCGAATATGAATTTGCGACCCGATCTGCGCATCTTATTTATGCGCAATCGCATAAGAAGGCAGACTCCATAAAAGGAGTGTATCACTATTTTGAAGGAAAGTCGACCCTTTTAGATACAGCAGGAAAGTCATTTTCAAAATTGGCTATTGATGAGTCTGGAAAGCAAATGGCTTGGTTGTCTACGCAAGATTCTGCGGATGCTGAGGTGAAGACTTTCACGCTTAACGTTAAAAATAGCGAAGGTGTTACTGCTGTAAATACCGAGTATGCAGGATTGCCAACCAATTCTATGGTAAGTGAATTCTACTCACCAAAATTTAGTAAAGAAGGAAATCACCTGTTCATCGAAACAAGAAAAATTCCAACGGAGATTGAGAAAGATACCATGGAATTAAAAGAGGAAAAAGTGAGTCTTGATATCTGGAGTTGGACAGACACTATTATTCAACCTGCCCAACTGAAAAATGCTAAACGAGAAAAAGAAAAAGGGTTTATGGCCGTTTTCTATATGGATTCAAAAAAGTTGGTTCAATTGGAAAGTACTAGAATGGAAGGCGTTTCTGTAGATAGAGATAATGTTACGGAGTGGCTTTTGGGTGAAGACCAAAGAAGTTATGTC
>ERZ767310.977-NODE-977-length-16633-cov-8.583243_pt1 | contig 16633 bp, 28 predicted proteins | sample MGYA00374954_ERZ767310 | MGnify/ENA primary metagenome ERZ767310 (study PRJEB28948, sample SAMN06267188) | marine metagenome | isolation source: Columbia River Estuary | place: USA:Columbia River Estuary, USA | collected 2013-07-23 ...
AAACACAACTCCAGTATCATGAGAAAGATAAACTCCACCTCCTGTTAAGTAGTTTGGGGCATTTTTTTCTAGACCAGAATATGCATTGTTAATTAATTTCATTTTTTTTTTTATTTTTTTAATTTTTATTTTAATTATTAATTACTCAGCAGGTGGTACAGGCTCACCGATTACTAGCGTGATACTTGTAGGTGTTATTAAATCTTGAATCTGTTTTTCAATACTAGCTTCAATACCAGCTACTTGTTCGTCACCCATAGTACTTTTAGTCCAAGCAACTACTTCATCGTTAGTTAACTGGTCAAATGGTATAAAGTTTGTTACACTACTTATGTCTAGTACTTGAGTACCAATGTTTGTAGCTGAGTAAGGATTACCTTTTGGATCTAATTGATCCGATGCACCTGTTACAATCCAGTGTACATTATACACTACATCTGTTTCGTTATTTTGTTCTGGATAGCAATCCACTGTTTTACAATTCCAATCGTAAGTTACCATAATTTATTTATTTATTACATATTTGCGTGACTAACTTTTTGCCAGCTACTTCCATTGTAGAAGCACAAAGTATTTAAAGTTGTGTTGTATAATGTCAAACCACTTGTTGGATTTGATATTGCATTTATCTCTGTGGTCGTAAATTTTGGTAACTTTAAACCATCTTGAGTAACTGCGAATTTTTCTGTATTGTCATAACTCTTTACAGAACTTAATGTAGATTGTTCTTTATAAGCCCATGAATTTGAATATGAGTTAGGTGTACTATTTAGAGTTAGCTCCGTATCGCTCACAATACTAGCTACTGTAAATAATGTATTTCCACTACTTCCTGTCTGGTTCCAATAAGAGTCAAATCTAAAATAATCACCAACTTGAAATTCTGTAGTAAAAGAAGTGGAAACTCCATTTACAGTAGATGTAGAACCATCTGTAGTAACATAACCAGATATTCTATCTGATATAACGTCCTTAGTCTTTATAGCACTAAACTGAGCAGCTTGCTCATAAGAGTCATACTCTCCATACATTTTGTACTGAGTTGTTCTACCTGTACCAGTTCCTGTGTTGTAAAATAGTCCATTTTCAGCCCTATATGGTAAGAATAAATTTCCACCACTACCCAACGAGCCACCTAAAACATATCCCCCTCTACCATAATCAGTAGAGCTAATTTTTGTACTAAATCCTGTATAATAACTATTAGAGTTATTGGAAGTTATTCTAAAAATAGCATCCTGATTAGACACACCTGCCTGAAGTCTAAGTATATTATCAGTGACAAAGTTTAGACGAGAATTTACTATTTCAGAACCATCTGAACTAAACATAGGGATATACTCCTCGTTGCCGGAACCACTAACAAAGCCATCAACACTAGGAATAGATGAATCTACATACGCCGTTGTCGCCACTCTTGTAGAATTATTTCCAGCAAGTTGGGTTGCTGCCGTTACACCATTAGATAGATTTCCTTGAAAATTTGTAGCATAAATAGATCCGTCAATTTGTGCGTAATTATGTGCATAAGTAGAATTTCCTGTTGTCATACGACCATCATTACTTAAATCTAAATCTCCACTTAAAATTGCATCTCCATTTTGGTCTACATTAAAAACATCTGAACCATCTACATTGATAGTAAAAGAGTCTTCAGTTGATTCCTTATAGATATTCACGCCTGATGCTGAAGATGCAAATGCACTTTGTACATATAGAGTATTACCAAAGAAAAAACTAACTACATGAGTTTCACCATTAATTTGTATTATATCTGCATTGTTGATTTCATTCCCAAAATCTGTTCCAAGTCCAGTTACCTGAGTAAAACCCTGACTAACCGTTACAGTACCAGTCATTTGAGCTAAACCCTTTGTACTAGTTAAAGTTAACTTGTTAAATGAAGGTTCATTGCCCACGCTTGATTCGTTTTGACTTACTAATCCACCATATTCGTTAAACACTAAAATTTCTCCAGTATCATAAGAAAAGTAAATCCCTGTACTATTTAATGATGAAGGTGCATTCTCTGATGTTCCCGTGTAAACACTATTTACTAATTTAAAATCTGACATTTTTATTTATTTACAAGTTATTACTTATTTGTGCTTGATGCTGCAATTTTGTTAGCCTGCTTTTTTTTAATTTCTATTTCTCTATCTTTTCTTACCATATGATCATTATGCTTTTTCATATCATTTAATAAGGTCTGTTTCTTTACTCCCAACTCAGCTTCAAACTTCTCAAAATCTGCAGCATCATTATCAATACTTTCAACACCCCTATCTGCAGAAGCATCTTTTAATCTGCTAGTTTCAGCGTTCAGCTCAGCAATATATCTTTTAGTCTCATCTTCTCTATTGAACTTTTCTAAGTCTAAGTTCATTTCTTGCTGCTCCTTCATAGCTTGTTGTTCCATTTGAGCTTGCAATTGAGCTTGATTAGCTTCTGCCTCTGCAGATTGAGATTCTTTCATTTGCTGCTCATCTTTCTCAATAAGTCTCTGAATCTCTCTCATTGAAGAAGAGTTGTACATTTTGATTGCGCTAGAGAATGATATCATTTGATTCTGTAATCCTAACTGAACCATTCCATCTAATTTTTGCTGCATTACATTAATGCTGTCATCATTAGATACTGTAAGCCCATATTCTTCTTCAGCAAATTCATCACCATCTATCTCAGCAAGTTGACGAGTCATATCATCAGCTATGTAAGAGAACTTAACATTCTGCCCTTTTAGAGCAATCTTTGCAGTCTCTATTAATAGCTCAAAACATCTTTTCTTACAATAGTCATGCATTGTAAATAACTCTTCAGTAATATGATTAGACTGACTAACAGCTCTTTCTATACCACCAACAGTTTCTCTACTTTCAGTTTGACCAAGTCTTTGTCTAGATACTCCAGTAATCTCATCCATTTGAGCTTTAGCATACTCCATCATTTCCATGTGGACCTGAATGAAATCTCCTACTCTTTGCTCAAGAACTCTACCAGTTGTATTACCCACAGCACCAGCAAGCTTACCTTTAGCCATACCTTTCTGACCCTCTCTGAAACTATCCACTACAGATATTCCGGATTTTCTAGCAAAGTATAACCACTTTGTTACTGACCATCCTTTAGGTACTTTAGCTAAATCTAACTCAACAATTGAGCCTAAATATTTTGACATTGCTTCATTTACTCGATACCATGAGATATCAAATAAGTATTGGAATGGCTTAGCTCTATCTACCATAGTAACTACTTCTGAGTCACTTGTATTATAAACTTGCCCAACAATACCACAAGAGTTAAATGAAGGCTCATTCATTTTGTTGTATTGGATCTCTCTAGGTTTAATCTGTAAATAGATGTCTTTACCTATTTTTACACCTTTCCACCATTGAGGTACCCATAGCCATTCTACAGTTTCACCCATAGATTTGTCTACAACATATTCTTCACTTCTAAATTTTACTTGTTTCTTACCAGCATCATCAAAGTAAGTTACTTTACCAACCTTCTTCATTGACTTCCAGAACATTCTAATCACACGGATATTACCTCTGGTATCCTTGTAAGAATCTCTAGATGTTAGTGATTGCTCAATATCATATACTCCTGTAGAGTTTAAGTAAGCATCAAAACCTAATCTATCTAGTAATCTATATCCCTGCTCATCATCAACTGCCTCAGACATTCCATCTAAGTTCTTATCATTAGCCCCGGGAGCAGTAACCTCATCATCAAGTTCTTTTACTTGAAGTTCTGAAAGATCACTGTAATAAGTATCTTGTATTTTTCCAGGACTCCAGAAGTCATCTAAAACTATGATATCTGAATCCTCTATTCTATTAGATGAGCCTGATCTTAATGTATGTACTTTCGTAGGATTTAATCTTTCGAATGTTACATTTCCATTAATTATGTCAAACATATAAATCTCTTCTCCAAATATCAAGGCATCCTTGAATCCTTTCTGGAATAAGTATTTCATATTTAACTTAGAGATGTAATTCTTCATCAATAAGTTAGCTCTCTTTTCTCTTAAATCTTGGTAATCAAAATTAATGTAATCACCATATTTCATTAACTCCTGCTCAAGCTCTTCATCAGAAACATCTGATTGAAGCATTTCCATTAGTTTTTGATCAACTAATCTCTTCTTGTCTTCTTTTATTTTAGATAAAGTATCAGGATTAATTATTTCTACAGACCAGTCAAACTTTCTTTTCTTTTCTTCACCCACCAATACGTTAACTCTTGGTGTTATAATTGGATAATGTTGAATTGCATCAGGTACAAAAAACTTTTCTAATCCTCCAGGATTAAGAATAAGTTTCATATCCTCAACATCTGCCTTACCGTTGTATAGGTTAAGGTTGATAATTTTATTTCTTATCTTTCTCCTTATGGATGAGTTGTTTATGTAACTGTTATTATCAGCCCAATCTAAATGCTTCTTTCTCCAATTCTTAGTTTTTCTTTTGAATGGAAGCTTCTGTGATGGGAAGTTTGTTAATTCTGACATAATTTTAATTAATTAGGTAAATCTAATAAAATATTCTATTTTTTTGCTCAATTTCTTATAGCTAAAAGAAATCTGGTATTTTAGGATCAAGATTATGACCCATTTTTTCCATAGCATTTTTCCAGTTTAAATCCAAAAATTCGTCATCATGGAAATATGTATCTGTATTCTCTACTCTGGATTCCTCAAAGGCTTCAGTAAATTTAGCCCTATCTTCTCTAAGTATCATTACCATATCCATGGCTGACACCCTATCCGTATTTATATCTGGATTCCATGCTATACATTCCTTGATGTATCCAATACTTCTAATCCTTCTTAAGTTTGGAATTGTATATTCTTTGTGCTCTTTAGTATCCTCATCATATCTTTCCTCAGTATAAGGTGATAGCATCCATTGTCTCTGAAGAGTCTTACCAAGCTTTATCACTTCTGCAGTAGTTCTAGTTCCTTTACTCCTATTTCCAAACAGATTAGCCTTAACAATTTCCATATCTCTAAGAATATCTGGGCTATCTGCAAGTAAATGCAATGCATTATTATTGTTAAAGTAAGAGAATAATCCCTTTAAGTTGTTCTCATAATTAGCCTGCGCATTATAAAATGTAGTCAATCTCAGACAAGTCTCATAGAATTCATCTGCCAATTGAGGCCTACCTGTATATTCTGCTACAATCTTATCTGTCCACAAGTCAAATACTATTATTGATGCTAACGATCCACCAATAGTGTAATCGTTGTCAATAGGGTCAATACCACATATGTATCTATTACTGAAAACATTCCCATCTCTATCTTTATTAGGCATTTCAAATATCTCAACAGCTCCACTAGAATCTCTACTACCTCTAACTTTAAAAGGGTAATCTCTAATTGGAAGTATGTCGTTATTATTATTCCACTTAACTAACCCACTATCGTCATAAGTAAAGTTTCCAGTCCAATGAGAATCTATAAAACCTTGCATTTCCGGCATTATATCTTCCAAGTAATCTCTCAAGTCAGCTACAGGAAAAGCTGTTCCCTCTGTCCTCATTATAGCCTCCTGTGGAGTAATTGGCTCCTCTGCTTTAGCCTGCACTATTGCATTAGGATCTGATGATCCAGTTTTAATAGTAGTCCTCTTTTTATTGATTTCAATAAGAGCTCCAATAACATCACTGTTACCATTCTTATCCATCTTTCCTCTAAAGTTCAGATAAGTTCCAAAGAAGAAGGCACATCTACCTTTTCCATTAGTATTCTTGTCAAACACATTGGGCATAGAATGGATATTATAACCAGACGAGTTATAGAATATTTCTTCTAGTCCTTCGAAAGCTCCACCTTCAACCCCACCAGTACCACCTGCCATCATGAATCCAAATGCAAATCCAGATTCTTCCACTGATGGTTGAGCAATTTTCCAGGCTGTCAAGAAGTCATCAAATTTTCCAGCCTCTTCCCAAAGTACTAAAGCACCCCTTTTTCCCCTTGCCTTTTGTGGATCATTCTTTAATGTAACTCCCATTACCTCATTCAGCACTCCAACTTCAGTACCTCTGGTATTATCTTTTCTACCCATTCTCCAATGCATGTCATTAAGAGAATCTTTCAAGGTTCTTATTCTTGGCCATGGTGTAGTTCCTGCGCACCAATCTATAACTGACACGAATTTATTTAGTATACCATCCTTAGTCAAGTATTCTTTCTCATTTGCAATAGCAAATGATTTTACCTTCTTTTTAGCTTTAGCAGTGTCTCCAAGTACAAAATTCTTTGCCAACATATTGCTAGCCTTCACAGAATATCCACATCCCCTTCTCTTGAGGTTAGCTCCGTGCTTACCTAATGCTCTACATTGCTCTACATAATGAAAGAACCAGTAGTCTGCATCATATACATAAGGAAACCCCTCTACCCTGTCAGCCTGTTTAGTTCCTTTCTTAATCTCAGCTCTTAATAGTGGAGCATAGTTTAATTGAAAGTAGTAATTACCTGGAACCCATTCGCCATCACTCTGTCTAACATATCCTTCTCTACACCTTCTTGCTTCTTCTGCCCAGAACTTAAAATATTCTGAGTTAGGATTTTTATTGGGAAATATCTTAGTATAACATCCATGCTTTTCAAAATGAATTGCTGCAGGCCTGAAGTAATCCATATTAGTTAAGATATGAGGATTAGTAAGGTTTACAGATATTGTTCCATTTGGATCTAACTTTCTTGGCTCTAAATCTGGATCATCTGACACTTCTGGTAGCAATGGATTGTCCCATCTGTCTAGATCCTTACAGAATTTTCTATCTGGACTAGCTAGATTTTGTATAAACATGATTGAATCTATACTATCAAGTAGGTCCTGCTTCTCAATGCGAGGCATTGCTTCTAGCAATTCATCAGTTAATTCTGTTTGTATGGAGTTAAATTTTCTCATTAGAAATTACCTTCTTCAAACATTGCAGCAGTTTTGTTACCAGATGAAGCCTTTAATTCCTTCTCTTTAATAACTTCTTTTTCTACCTCATTCAATGCTTTGATTAATTTAGGAATTTTTTCTACAGAAGCTGTAATTTTACCTATATCATGAATAGGTTTATTATTTCTAGGATCTCTCTCATCCATATCAATATCATCAAGAAATTCAGATATCTTCTTGATTACCAGCCTAGTGCTAGTCAGCAACTTGGTGCTTGTAGTTTCTGATATTTGTTTGTAGAAATGTATAGCTCTAACATATGTCTTTCCAGTACCTTTAAATGCAGCAGGTAGATCCATAAATTTCTTTATTTCATCTATTCTTTCCTGCTCATCTAAGATGTGCATAAAGTCACTTCTTTGGTCAGCCATGTAATAGATAAACCCAAGATACTTTGCAGCCTTGGATTTATCAGCACTTTTATCACTGTCCCATATATCCTTAAATGGTTTAATGAGCAATGCTTGTGGACTAAACACTACTACATTATTTTCAATTTCAAACAGGTTCATTATAGGCCTGTATTTATTCCTCCGTCAATTACTCCTATCAAGTGCCTGAAAACACTCTTCTCTTGCTTACCAAAGATATCTACTCCATTGACAAATAACCTAAAGTGATCTTTTTCACCTTGTTCTGGCTTTAATACTATATCATTCATTCCTCTCTATTTTTAAATGTTATATACAAATCTAAATAAAAATAGCCTTACAATCAAGTAAAGCTATCATACATTATGTGTTATAGGGCTTATTCCTCCCCTTTTTCATCTTCTAAGTGTTCAATTATTTTTTTTTAGGTAATTCCATTACTCTATTGGTTTTAATGTTATTTCATTAGTATTTGATATGTACAGTAGATCTCTCTCATTGAGATAGATGTACTCTACTCCTTCTATTACTTTTACAGGCATCTCATACTCGTATTCTTTATTTACTTTCTGAGCAACTGTATCTGATAGTCTTCTTTTAAAGTTTTCGACATTTATAACAACTTCAAATCCTGGCTCAATCCCTCTAACAGATCCTCCAACTGCCAAAACTATTTGTGTGTCTGAGAAGTCTACCTCTAAGTCTGTATCACCATTAGATCCAAATGATGCAGTTGGTAGATATAATCCATTTTCAGTTAGTTTATTCCTTCTAGCTGATAGGAATATATTGTTAAACAATGGTTTTATGTGAGAAGGTAAAGTCTCTATTTTTAGAGACTTTTTATATAACTCTTCTTTTGTTGTTATTTCTTCAGACAAGATTTTGTTAGTGTCTTCAACTTTATTCGAAACATCTCTAATCTTAAAGAAGTCTTTTATACCTTCTTCAGTAGCTTGCTTGTCTTTAATGTTTGACAAATCTTTCTCCATAAGGCTACTTAACTTGTTCTAATTTAGCTTCTTGAGCTGGAGCAGCTGGTGCAGCTTCCTGCTTAACATGAACTGGCCTGCTTTGCTCTAAAGCTACAGCTAACTGATTTACAACACCTCTTGGCTGAGTGTCTAAATACTTTAACACTGCTTGCATAACTTGCATTGAAACCACTACTGCATTAGGCTGAACTTCTTCCTGCTCAGGACCTTGAACTTCTTTACTCATAATTAAATGTTTAAAAATTAATATTAATTGTATACAAACATAAGAATTTTAAATTTAAATTCCTATAATTTATTTTTCTTTTTCATTATCTCTTTGTACGCATAATATGATGCGTATAGCTTAAATAGCGATGGCATATTAAAGTTAGTCTTCTTTCTATAGAATTCTTCTTCACTAAGGTTGTCATCAAGCGACAACTCTCCAAGCTTCTCTCTTATGAACTCATATGGTGAGTAGACTATTTCTTTAGCTTGCTCAAATGAAATGCCATTTTTTTCAGCAATTTCTTCAATTTTTTTCTTATCTAACCTTCTAGAGTTGTGCATTATTTCTTTATGTCAAAGTCAAATATTAACTGGAATCCATCTTCAGTCATGTTGGGTACAAGGACAGGATTTATCCTATTTCCTTTATCATCCTTAATCAAGACACCTTTTTTCCTCAATGAAGTCAATAAGTTATTGAAAACTTTATGGTCCATTTGATTTAATTCATTTTTAATCTTTATTCTAGTTTTCTCGGAAAATAAAAGTGTGTTTATAAGATCTTCATTCTCAACCTCTAGTGAGAATTCATACCTATAAAACAACATCAATCCAAGTGCTTCAATCTCTTTGGGTCTTAACTTATGATAAGGCTTTAAAAATTCTAGCCAATATCTAAATATTGACCTCTTGCTTGTGTGAATTCTTTTTATGTTTATGTTTCTTCTTGTTGGCATAATATTTTATTTCTACTTTAAGAGTATGATATTCTTCAGATTTATCTGATGTAATCAACGTATGTGCAACGTATTTTCCATTAATTAAGACCTCATTTAAGTCCTCAACTATAGTATGTATCTTTGATGCCTCTTTCTCTACATATTTCTTAGTAGAGGCAGATTCTTCATGGCTAAAAGAATGTTTTCCTTTCCAGTTCCTTGGGTTTAGTATATCTGCTAGAGTTATCATTATTCTTTTAAAAAGTCAGTTCCATACTTATCTGCATAAATTTCTTTCCATTCGAATATTGTTATTGCTGTTGCAATCTCAGTATTCCCACATGATATGCAATATGTTATCGCATCTTCCTTGCTATTGCTTTTTTCTGATGGTATTTTGATGTCTTTTAAAGATAGAGACAGGCATGTCTTGCAGTAATCTACTTTTAGCTCATCATAATCTGGGCCATTGCTTTTCATAATTTGTTTTAATTTTTTTAAATCTATTATTACTTCAGTGTCATACACTGGGAATGGAGCCATTGTGTTAGCTTTTTCTCTGCGTAATATTTCTGTTTCTAATTCTTGTAGTGTCATTGTTATTCTTTTGGGACAATACCACACATAGTTGTCATTAATGTTCCAGCAACACTAGTTGCTGACTCAAGAGCTATTCTTGTTACTTTCTTGGGATCAAGTATTCCTTCTTCAAGCATTGCTACAATGGTGTCATTTTTTGCATTGTATCCAATTCCTTCAGGCATACTTAACACTCGATTAAGTTTAACATCACCACTTACACCTGCATTTTCACAGATTATTTTAAATGGTTCTAATACTGCTCTTTCAATAATTTCAACTCCGTATTTTTCATCTGAATTATCATTTACTTCTATATTAATTTTGTTTAAAGCATTGATTAACGCCATTCCCCCACCAAGTACAACGCCTTCTTCCAAGGCACTCTTGACAGCTTCTTTTGCATCATCTATTCTGTCCTTTTTTTCTTTCATGTCTACTTCTGATCCAGCTCCAACTTCAATAACTGCAACACCACCTTTCAGTTTAGCTCTTCTTATCTTTAGTCTTTCTTTGTCAGCAGGCAATACTTTATCACTATCAAGCCCTTTATCTATATCTTTTACGATTATATCTATAGCTTTCTGATCTTTATTACCACCCATAATAATAGTACTATGTTGGTTTATAGTAACAATGCTTGCTGTTCCTAGTATTTGGTCAAAGTATTCTTCGTCAACATCACATAGCATATCCTTCGGCACTACTTGCGCTCCTACTATTGCTGCAATGTCTTTTGCTATGGTTTTTTTATAGGGTCCAAATGCAGGGATCTTCACTGCAGCAAGCTGCATTCCACCTCTCATTTTGTTCATTACAAGGGTAGATAACCCTTGCCCTGTAACATCATCTGCTATAATTAATAGTGGTCTTCCTTGTGTTGCTACCGGTTGTAATGTAGCCATTACTTCATTCACACTCTCTACCTTTCCATCAGTAACAAGTATATATGGATCTGTTAGTGTAACCTCAGTCTTATTGGGTTCAGAAGAGAAAAAAGTTGATAGGAGTCCTCTGTCGAACTGTAACCCATCAACTATATTTACTTTAGTTCTATATCCGTTGCCTTCTTCAACACTTACTGCCCCATCGGATCCAACAATTTCGTAAGCATTGGCAACTAACTCACCAATCTCATGATCATTATTTGCACTAATAGTGGCAATTTGTTTTATTAATTCTGAGTCAGTATCTACTGGAATTGCTGATTCATTCAGCTCTTCAATGATAGCCTGGGTTGCTTTGTCCATTCCTTTTTTAATCTCAACAGGATCATAACTTGCAGAAACTAACTTCATTCCTTCTCTAAGAATAGCATTAGTAAGTACAGTAGCTGTAGTAGTTCCATCTCCAGCTTTACTGTTAGATTTTTCTGCCACTCTCTTAACTATAGTTGCTCCCATATTCTCATACCAGTCATCTAGGACTATACTCTTAGCCACAGTCACACCATCTTTGGTTACATGTGGATCATCTGTATGTGACCCTATGATCACATTTCTACCTTTGGGCCCAAGCGTTACTTTAACTGCATCAGCTAACTTCTTAACACCAAGCTCTAGCTTAGCTCTAACTTCTGCATCGTATTTAATTTCTACTGCCATTATATTCTATCTAGTTGTTTTACTAAGTATTTATTGTCTTCAGGTGTGCTTACATATGTAGTTCCATTCACAATGAATGCCTCTACTGGTCCATCACCAACATCTGCGTGCATTACAGTTCCGTAGTTTCTTAAAAACTCTATCACTGAATTCTCTAACATTACAAACATATTCTTAAAATTTTAATTTTCTTCTTTTACAAGTTTTACCCTCTTCCTTCATTGCATCAATTCCTGAATCACCAAACATTGAATGTCTTTCCAGGATATCCTTGAAAAACTCCATGTCTTCATCACCACTCATAACTTTCTTATATAAGTAAAGCATGTCTCCAATACTATTCTCCTTTTCTCTCATTACCAGTTCCCTACCGGGCAGTTTGTGATTAATGATCTTGTCTTAGCAGGAAGTGGGCAACCACATTTTCCACATCTATCTTTCTCTAACATTTTATGAGGGCATGCATTGCATATAGTTCTCCTAGCAGAAAATATCTTCTCATCCTCATCAGATGACACTCCTAGTTTTGATTTAACTAAGTTGGAGTATCCATTTACTATTTCTTTGAACCTGCTCATATTACTTTCCTAAATGTTGTTTAGTTCTTCTTTTCTTACTTTTCTTTTGCTTTGAGTATGGCTCTCCAATAACCCAAGATACCAAACCCAATATTACATCGTATTTAAATTTGATCATACTTTTAATTTTTGTCTTTAATTTTTTTTATTTTCCACTCTAAATATCTTTTGTAAAGAGCTAAAGTATTATCAGCCAGACCAAGTGCTAACCAAATCACTAAAAAGTATAAAATCCATTCTGCTATATTTATTGTTACTGTCATGGCCTTAATCTTCTTTTTCTTCTATTCCCTTAATCTCTTCTGCTATTATACGCCCATCTTTATCTAGGTCATAACCTACTTGGGAAAAGAAGTGTCTAAAGGCAGCTGCTACATCGTTGGCACTTTTCAGTCTTTCTCCATAAATATGAAACCCATCCTCATCTACTTTGATAACTTCTTTTGGATCACCATCCTCATCATCTATCTGAAATATTATTGTGTTTTCATCTAAAGATTCTTTAGGTATAAACTCAAATTCAAATTCTTCATTATTATCCATGCTATACGTATTTGTCTATTGTTTTTACTTGAATGTACACTCCCAGATTGGTCAAATGTAAATCATTCTTCCCATACTCAACTCTACCAAGGTTCATACCTCTTAATGTTAAGTTAACTTCATTTATAATTGAGTCAGCAGCATATAGTGTAAGATAAGAATCATCTCTACTTGCAGCTTCCTCAACATGCTTAACCACTTTCTCTTCAAGCTTATTCGTGTTCTTCAGAACTATCTCCATCTGTGTATCCGTTAAGTTTATTATTAATTTCTTGAGCAACATGTAGCCCTAGTTCTGATATCTCAGCATTCACTTCATCGTGAGTATATAATCCTTTCTCTAATCCATATGCAACTCTGGACTGAACTACATCTCTTTGTTTTCTAGATAGAGAACTTCCTTTATGTACGATCAATGCATTATGTTTAATAAGTGTTTCTTTTTTCATATTAAACACTCTAGATATTGATGGTCCTGGCATTTTAGGTCTTCTACTCATGTGTAATATTTTTTCGTTTAGTCAAATATATGAATAATATTTCAATAAACAACAGTTTAGAAAAAAAAATACCCTACCGATGAATATCAGTAAGGTATGAAACACAATTATTAAAACAATTAAAACAACTTATATATATTTTCCTCTAGGTCATTTAAGTATATAGTAATCCCTACACAGCAAGCAGGTTTTGCCGTGTGAGAAGGGAAAATTACTAATCCCTCCACTTTAACCTTTATACTTTTTTGCAAGTCTGTTCTCTTGACCCATTCGGGTGGCTTTACCTGCCTTATTTATCCCGACACTTACAAAGTATTCAAAAGGTCTGTTTCGAGTCTACCGGAGAAACCCTCAGCTGAATTAGCCTACAAATCCGATGTCTAAGTTCCTCCCGTTAGGTCCAGAACTGTAATAGTGAGGTAACACTATGACTCTTTGCAAATATAGTTTATTTTACAACCCAATGCAAATTTTACTATCATACAAAAATGTTATAGCTTTATTTTGCCTCCCATATTATAGTAATTGCTATGAATATCAAGCAAAACTGAAGTTGATTAATTTTCATCCCTTCCACTTTTCCATCATCATTCTTGAAAGAGTAATCATGGATATCATGCGAACTTCCTATCAGGATCCCTGGAAAAAACATTATTCTAACATTTGCCCCAAGTACCAACCCTATCACTGATGCTATTGACGATACAATAGCTACTATTATTAAAAATGTTATCATTTACTTAATTTTTTTCGAATTATCTCATTTTGTCTTTTTAATAATTCATTTCTCTCTTCTAATAAAGTATTTTTATAACTTAACTCTATCTTAATATCACCTAATCCAAAAAAAATTGCTGAGAATATCATAAACCCGATTATTCCTGTAATTAATATCATATCTTATTTTTTTTATTTTAAATATCTAATTTTCTTCTTTTAACTTTCTTTCCTTTAATCGCTTCAAGTCTAGCTTTGACCTTGTTTTCAAGGTCAGTTAATTTTGACATAAGAACCTCAAGATCTTCTTCAGTCTTAACATTATCAATATCTCCATAAATAACTAATTCGCATGGATTACTATTCCAGACGGTAGCTGCATCACCAATGCTACCAGCAGTATGTAGACCACCAGTGTTGATACCTGTGTGATATACGTAGTTACCAAGTGTATTATTATTTGAAGTGATATAACCACTGCTGTCATTAGGCAATATTGTTATAGTTTTTTCTTCAGTTTCCATATTCTTCTAATGTTTTATTTATTATTTGTTTAAATTGTTCGAAGCTGTCTATGAAGTTGTCAAATATTACAGTGTTCTCATCTTTAACTGTAAAGAGTGTTGAACAGATCTTCTCTACTGTAATGAATCTACCAAACCCCTTACTCTTTCTGTATGAGTCTGTAGGTTCATGATACTTAAATCCTCTGTCCTCTATGTAATCTTTAAATGTCATTAAGATAAGTACCTAACAATATTGTAAATTATAATTGCAACAAGTGCAATAAAAGTTAACAAGCTCAAAGTCTTAGGTATGTACATGTGTTTGATAGGAACTAGTGCTCCCCAAAAATACATTATTGTACCTATAATTCTTCTCATTATGATCAAATGTAGTGATTTTTTTTTATATTACAATAATATTTATTAAATTTGACTAAATTTTAAAACATTAAAGATGAAGAATTACATTGGAGTAAAAGAAATTAAAGCAAGACCTATGAATAGGTTAGATTATAATGGTTACAGAGGATGGGAGTTGCCATCTGATGAGAATGGAGAAGATGAAGGATACTTAGTTGAGTACATCAACGGATCTGGTAAAAATCATCAGAATCATGATGGGTATGTATCTTGGAGTCCCAAGAATGTATTTGAAGAAGCTTACAGGGAGACAGATGGATTACCATTTGGATTTGCTATTGAAGCATTGAAGAAAGGTAGGAAAGTTACTAGATTAGGATGGAATGGTAATGGTATGTTTCTATACTATGTTCCTGCAGCTAGGTACAAGTCAGTTACTGATGTTGCAATATCAATTGGAGAAACTGTACAGTACAGAGGGTACTTAGCTCTTAAGACTGTTCAAGGGGATATTGCTATGTGGAGTCCTAGTGGTAGTGATGCACTTGCTGATGACTGGGTGATATTAGAAGATTAACTTTAGAAAGGAGGTTTGTTTAAAAGAGGAGGGGTAGAAATACTTCTCTTTTTTTTTTTTTTTTTTTTTTTTATTTTTTTTTGAAAAGTTTGAGAGATAGTTGAGTGTGGGATAATAGCAACTACCTCCCCCCGTCACTTAAAAAATTGGGTGATAGGGGCCTTTGTTATATGGGAAAGTGAAAATGAGTTTTGTAAATGAGAATGTCAGATGTAAATCTAAGACTAGCTATATCAAATGATCTCACTACGTTCGATGAATCACACTTCAATCACTCATTTTAAACATTGGGATGTAATCTATCACACATGTGTGGGGGAGACACTACATTCTAGCACCACTATGAACCAATGATTAGTGCTGCTGTATATTATGTATACCTTTAAGTAGGTGTTGTCCTTATAGCTTTGGACATGTAATTCCTCTAAACTTAGGTTAGCTACCTATTAACACAGCACACCTACTTGGCAATGGGAATGTGCTAATAAGTGCCACTCATCAATAACACTCAATCTGCAGATAAGGGTGTTATTGGTGTTTTATTTTTATTAACCTAAATTATCTAATTATGTACAAAGAGTTTAGAGCTATCATATTAGCCACAGTATCAATAGCTTGGACAATATTACTAGGACTAGTAGTGTTATCAGCTGAAGAGTTAATCAATGACCCCACAGATTATAGTTATGACAAAATGGTTAGCTTCGCTTGCATCTTTATTACGTGGAGTGTGTTAGTCATATTTAGCTTTAAGTTTATTAGAGACTAAATGAGCGCAGCCTGTTGGTTACTTATGTAGCTAACTCGCTTCGCTCGTTAGGAAGAAAACTATAATCACCATTTTTAATTATTGGGATTAGTTATCCCAAAACTATATTTATTAACATCTTAAAACCTACGAAAAGATGAAATTACCTATTTTAGTACAAGCACACAAAGAAACAGGAGAATTAGTAACTATGAAAACTATTACCAACAAGTCCACTGGAGAAGAGAGGGAAGTTGGTACTGTAATGGTCAGACAAAATGTCATTGGAGGCCTTGCAGGTATTGGTAGACTGAGCAAGAGAGTTGCATTTATAACTCTTGAGAAAGAGGTTGTAGACATTCTTTCACCTATGTTTGCAGACAATGCTCCTTTCCCTGTTGAGGGTAAACTTGTTGTTGAGGAAACTCTTGTGCCTTACATTAAAAGTGACGGTACGCCACAAACTCCTAAGCAACATGGTGAGACAGGAGCAGTAATGACTTATAATGGTCAACCTGTTTACAGAAACACCTTCTTTACTGAGGATATGAAAGTGCAAGACACATTCTTGCGTGACTCTGACTCTGAAGAAGCTGAGGTAGCACCTGAGTAACATTAACAAAACTCTTCCCTTAATTGGGAGGAGTTT
>ERZ767310.982-NODE-982-length-16594-cov-4.253885_pt1 | contig 16594 bp, 9 predicted proteins | sample MGYA00374954_ERZ767310 | MGnify/ENA primary metagenome ERZ767310 (study PRJEB28948, sample SAMN06267188) | marine metagenome | isolation source: Columbia River Estuary | place: USA:Columbia River Estuary, USA | collected 2013-07-23 ...
TAATCATTATTTACTAGATAAAGTGTATATAAACAATCACACATATTACAGTTTGCGCTATGGCACCATAAAGCCAAAGGAGTTATTGGCGATGGCTCAAGAGAATGGTGCGCAAAAGTTTGTGCTGTCAGACATTAACAATACCTCGGCATGTTTAGACTTTGTGCGCTTGGCACCGAAGTACGAAATAGAACCTGTTTTAGGAGTTGACTTCAGGAATAGAGCAATTCAGAAATTTATTGGCATAGCTAAGAACAACAGGGGGTTTGAGGCGCTTAATATTTACTTGTCGGAGTTTTTACATAGCGGAGATAAGTTTCCAGATCGAGCAAGGATTTTACCTGAAACCTTTATTGTTTATCCTTTTAGTAGCTTTAAGAGTAATGTATTCGAATTGCTTGACCATGAGCTTCTAGGTGTTGCTCCGAAAGAGATTACTCAATTAAAATTTTCTAAAGACTGGCAGAAGTGCTTATCGAAAATGGTTGTTTTACAAACCGTTAGTTTTAGATCTAAGCAAGACTTCAATGCGCACCGTTTGCTACGATCTATAGATAACAATACCCTGTTAAGCAAGTTGTCAGCGGAAGAGGAAGGTTTACCTGAAGATAAAATGCTCCCTATAGATGAGTTAAAAGCGCTTTACGCAGATTTCCCTGTTATCATTGAAAACACAGAGCGGTTGCTTGCAGAGTGCAGTATTGATTTTGAGTTAGGACAAGAGGCAGAGCCGAAAAACCAAAAGTGTTATACAGCAAACGAAGATTTAGATTTTAGGCTGATGCGACAATTGGCATTTTCGGGAATGAAGTACCGTTATAAGCGTCCTGGAAAACGAATTTTCACTCGATTAGATAAAGAGTTGGAGATTATACGTGAGAAGGGTTTTGTCTCTTACTTTTTAATCAATTGGAAGATTTTAAAGTACGCACGTAGCAAAAATTATTTTTATGTGGGACGAGGAAGTGGTGCAAATAGTATTGTCGCTTACTTATTGAGAATCACAGATGTTGACCCAGTAGAATTAGATTTATACTTTGAGCGGTTTATAAATCTATACCGTAAAAACCCACCCGATTTTGACATCGATTTTTCATGGATGGATAGAGATGATGTAACGCGATTTATTTTCGAACGCTTTCCAAACTCTTCCTTGTTAGCGGTGTATAATACGTTTCAGTACAAAGCAGTTATAAGAGAGTTGGGAAAGGTGTTTGGCTTACCTAAGCACGAGATAGATGTGTTGAGTAAGGGCAAGTTTGAAATCAAGAAGTTGGATCAATTGAATAAGCTGGTGCTACATTACGGAGCGTTAATTCAAGGTTTTCCAAATTATCTCAGTATTCATGCGGCCGGTATTTTGATTTCGGAAAAACCGATTCATTACTACACGGCAACGTTTATGCCACCTAAGGGTTATCCGACAACACAGTTTGATATGATTGTTGCGGAAGATGTAGGGCTTTATAAGTTCGATATTTTAAGTCAGCGTGGACTAGGGAAAATTAAGGATACGCTAGAGGTTATTCGTTACAACCATCCACGTACCAAGCCCATAGACATACACGATATAGATCGTTTTAAGCGCGATAAAAAGGTGAAGCATTTATTACGCAATGCTATGGCTATCGGGTGTTTTTATGTAGAATCTCCTGCTATGCGCATGCTTCTCAAGAAATTGCAGGTAGATAATTACTTAGGCTTGGTGGCGGCAAGTTCGGTCATACGGCCGGGGGTGGCGAAAAGCGGGATGATGCGCGAGTATATTTTGCGTTACCGTTATCCGGAAAAGCGCAAAGACGCACATCCGGTAATGTTAGAGTTAATGCCAGAAACCTATGGGGTAATGGTGTATCAAGAAGATGTGATAAAGGTGGCACACTTCTTTGCAGGTCTGTCTTTGGGGGAAGCAGACATGTTGCGAAGGGGAATGAGCGGTAAGTTTCGTTCTCGAGAGGAGTTCGCAAAAGTGAAGCGAAAGTTCTTTGAAAACTGTGAGGACAAAGGACATAGCATTGCTTTAACAGAAGAAGTGTGGCGCCAAACAGAGAGTTTTGCCGGCTACGCCTTTGCTAAAGGGCATTCGGCTAGCTATGCGGTAGAGAGTTATCAAAGTTTATTTCTCAAGGCGTATTATCCGCTAGAGTATATGGTGGCCACCATAAACAACTTTGGGGGTTTTTACCGCACAGAACTCTATGTGCACGAGGCTCGGATGCATGGGGCGGACATTTGTGCGCCCTGTGTAAACCGTGGTCGCTACGAAACAGTGATTATCTACAGGGAAATCTTCTTGGGCTTTATTCTGCTACAACAGTTAGAAATAAAAACAGCTAAGCAAATTGTTGCAGAACGCGATCAAAATGGCGCTTTCGCGGATTTCAACGATTTCGTAGAACGTGTCCCTATTTCGGTAGAGCAGGCGAGTATTCTCATCCGTATCAACGCTTTCCGTTTTACGGGAAAAGACAAGCGCACACTGTTGTGGGAAGCACATTTTAGGCTGGACAAAAAACCACCTAAAGAATTTGAGCCCGATTTATTCAGGCTTAAGCCGAAGGAGTTTAAGATACCGTCTTTAGAAAATGTGAATTACGCAGACGCTTTTGATGAAATGGAATTGATTGGTTTTCCATTGAACAACCCATTCTCACTATTGGTAGAGCCTCCAGAAAAAGAAGTGTTGGCGAAAGATTTAGTGAGGAACAAAGGGAAGTTTGTAACGGTTGTAGGCTATTTAGTGACGGTTAAGAACACAATGACGGGAAGCGGAAAAAAGATGCATTTCGGTACTTTCTTAGATCACGAAGGACAGTGGTTGGACACGGTTCATTTTCCGCCCGTAGCAGAGCGTTACCCGTTTAGAGGAAGGGGCGTGTACACCATTGTGGGCAAGGTGACGGAAGAGTTTGATTGTTACAATATTGAAGTAGAACGCATGTATAAGTCTGCGATAATAGAAGATCCGCGGTATTCGGAGAAAAGTCTTTTACAAAGTGAATAATAACTAGTGAATTGGCATTAGTTTTTTACCTCTTCCTGAATTGAAAGCTTTTGCTGTTCGATTCTTTCCTCCTCCAAAGGAGGATATGCATTACGTGTTATCTCCCTTTAGAGGGAGAAGGTGTAGCGAAGCGAAACAAGAGGGAGGTTTCTATTCACTGGTTACTAATTACTAAAAGCTAGTCACTAAATTAAAATGAAAAGTATAGTTCACATGGATTTAGACACGTTTTTCGTGTCGTGCGAACGGCTGCAGGACAGTCGTTTAAATAATAAACCCATTCTGATTGGTGGCACAAGCGATAGAGGTGTTGTAGCTTCTTGTAGTTACGAAGCACGTAAGTTTGGAGTGCATTCGGCTATGCCGATGCGTCAAGCGCGGCAGTTGTGCCCCGAAGCGATAATTATTAGGGGAAACAGTGGCACGTACACCAAGTACTCTAAATTGGTTACAGATGTTATTCATGAAGCTGTGCCGTTGTACGAGAAATCGTCTATAGATGAGTTTTATATAGACTTATCGGGGATGGATAAGTTTTTCGGAAATTTAAAACTGGCTTCAGAGTTACGGCAACGGATAATGAGTGAAACTGGCTTACCTATTTCCTTTGGGATGTCTGCGAATAAAACAGTTTCTAAAATCGCTACAGGCGAAGCAAAACCCAATAATCAGATAGATATACTAAAAGGTGAGGAAAAGCCTTTTTTGGCACCCTTGTCGGTGAAGAAAATACCTCAAGTGGGAAACAAAACCTATCAAGTGTTATGCAACTTAGGCGTAAGGCGCATTTTAACCATGCAGGAAATGCCGATAGAGTTGATGGAAAAAGTGTTCGGAAAAAATGGACGTACACTTTGGAAAAAGGCGAATGGGATTGACAACACACCTGTAGTACAGCACAACGAGCGTAAAAGCATTTCTACTGAGCGCACTTTCGATAAAGACACGATTGATGTGACGAAGTTAAAAGGTATCTTGACTGCTATGGCAGAGAATCTCGCATTCCAACTAAGGCGAGGCGAGAAGTTAACCGCTTGCATCACCGTAAAGGTTCGTTATTCCGACTTTAACACACATACGATGCAAAAACGTATTCCATATAGTTCTGCAGACCATGCATTGATTCCATTGGTGTTAGAGATGTTTGAAAAACTCTATAGCCGCAGACTTTTAGTGCGCTTGATAGGCGTGCGTTACAGTAGTTTGGTGGGAGGTGCTTATCAGATTAATTTATTTGAGGACAATGAAAAACACATCAACCTCTATCAAGCGATGGACAAGATGCGTATTCGCTATGGAGACAGGGCAGTGTTGAGAGCTTCTGGAATGGGAGCGAGAACGATAAGCCGGTTTAATCCATTTAATGGTGAGCCGCCACCGTTACTGGCGAATAGGAGAAGCTGAGATATTGATAGGGTAATCTACCCGCTGGGTAGCGCAAAGAAGCCGCAAAGCACTCTGAGTTATTGGCAATGAAAGCAATAAGAAAAATCAAACTCTTTGTGCTCTCTGTGTAAAACCACCTTGCACATAGCGGTTAAAAAACATAAAAACGAAAATAGAATAGAGTTAAATACAGCAATGTTTGAAAAAAAAACTAGCGATCTCCTCAAGCTAGAGCTTTATAATTTTTTTTGTTGCGTGTTGCGCTTTGCTAGATAAGTGCAGATAATAGGTGCCTTGTGGATAGCTATTTATGTCAAGGTTAGAATACTCCTCAGATAATTTTCCTTTCCAAAGCGTTTGGCCTATCCCGTTAATCAGAACAGCGTCTATAGTTTTAGTGATTCCAGAAACACTAATTATACCGTCAGTAGGATTTGGTGAAAGACTAACTTCAGTTAAAACTTCCTCAATACCAATAAAACCATATGGATTAGTAGCTAGATATAAAAATGAAGATGAGCCATAATCGGCTTGATTAAAGGCTTCAAGGGAAATGTTGAATCGCGTATTATTAGAAATGTAGTCGTCTATGTCATCAATAGGCCCAAAGGTTTTCCATCCAGAATGATACTCTTGAATAGAGCCAGACATGTGATTTAAACCAAAATGAAAATGTTGACTTGATTTGCCAGCACATAGCTTACCGTCAAAATAAATATTTGCTCGAAAATCAGTTAAGCTAATAGAGCTCGAATTATTCAAAAGGTAATAATCAAATCGAGCCTTAAAATAGTCCTTGCCATTGTTTTTAAATTTATACAGAGAATCTACGCCCACCTTTACCAGCTTAAAATCAAAGTTCAAGGGTAGGGAGTTGTTAAGGCCATAAACTCCTAAAAACCAAGGGTGAGATGATTTAGAGTAAAAATAATTCCCTTTAGCTCCAAAAACTAGAACCAGATTATCCTTAACAACAAAGTTTTTAACGTAAGTGTCAGAGTTACGAAGTCCGATAGAAAAGTCGTTTGCCACAAAGTTAAAATTACTGTCAGTTGTATAGACTCTGTTGCCATCTAACATGAAAAGACGATTGGCATTTGAATACATATGGTTTGGAGCCGCAATATTCATAGGGCCGTTTACTAAATGTAGCGTGTCTTGAATTATTAGGTTTTCATTGAGTCTAATTACAAAAAAGTTAGAAGCGATATAAACTTGATTATCCGCTTGGTCAATTGTCATAAGTCGAATTTGATCTTTAACAACAGTATCCACATTAAAGAGATTTTGACTTTTTAGGTTAAAAAGACCTGAGCCAGAAGAAATAAGAATGCCCTCATTAAAATTAGAAACATAACTTGTTTCAATAAGATTAGACATTACATGATACGTGCTGTCTAAATTAAGATCGTAAATAAAAACATCTTCACTGGTGTAAAATCCAACCTTATTCAAGCCTGCGTCAAACATCCCTTTAACAGCATCGCTATTCGTTGAGTTTTTAATACTTGTAAGTTCAACATAAGCAGATGTGCTTGAAAAATATTGACCTATAAAATAATCTGATTGATCATCACATGAACCCTTAAGTCCGCAGGTAAAAATCGTATCGCCTTCCGCTTTTAAAGCTTGGACAGAATAGAACTTGTTTTGAGTTGGGTTTATTTCGATTGAGTCCAGTTTTTGCCCTTGCCAATCATAAACATTAATAACCGAATAAAAATCACTATTGTCTTCATTAGAGAGAGTTAGCGGGACGTAGATGTTGCCTGATGTCTCAGCATAGCCTGTTTGGCAGTAAGACGATGGCATTCCGGTTTTTACGAAATTGGTTTGTGCATAACCAATGTTAACACAAAAACTTAGGATTATTAGGTAGGTGGTTTTTAACATAAGGTGCAAAGCTAAAATGTTTTATCGATTGAGAAATCCCAAAAAAATAAAACGATGGTTTCAATGAGTAAGTGAAAATCTATTCGTTATCGATTTTAGACAATTCTTGATCAATCAAATCTTCAATAAGTTTCTCTGTTTTTTTGTCAACGTATTTTTGAGTTTTAGCTTGTTTTTTCATGTACTTAAACATTTCCTTTTTGTTTATTTCATAAAGGACAAATACTGTATATCGTTCACCATTAAAATATTTTTTCTCATCTACTTTTCTCAAGTCAGAAAGGTTGGTGTTAACGACTTCCCTCGAAAGAGATTGAAATTTTTCAAAAACTTCCGCAGAATTGTCATTTTCAGTTTGACTCATATAAGCATCGGCAAGTTCTTTCATTGTCACATTTACCTGACTTGCTATTTCAGCTTTAGCATCTATATCTGCTTTCTTTTCAGCCACATTATCTTTTGAGCTTTGCCCTTTTCCAGAAGCTCTAAAGTGCTTTTTATCAGACATATACTTGCTTGAGGAAAAAGGATCTTTTGTTTCTTTACCATAGGCTTTGCTGGAACTTTTACATGAAGCCAGTAAAAAAAGTGTTGAGATTACGAGAAAAGTATTTAGGAGGTTTTTCATTTGTGTTATATTTTGATTATCAACTCTTCTAAAATTGTGCCAAAGATGAATTAATATGTTTTATTTGTTTGGGGTTGAAAAATAAGGCATATATGAGTCCGCCTAAAATATAGCAAGCAACGTCAAGCGGATCTTGAACATAAGTACTGCTTATGCCAGGTAACAAGAGCTCGAAGTAAAGAGAGAAAAGAACAATAGCTAATCCAATTTGGACTATGCTAAGACGAGCATATTTTTTAAAGTAAATTATCGACATAAATATTAATGACATGCTCAATACAATTGGCATGCATAAAAGATCACCCAGGTAATACTTAAAAGGTTTCGGATAAAATGATTCTTGCTTTAAGAAATAGTGCGCAGCGTATAAAACAAAAATAATCAGTAATGATTTCTTATTTCTAAATTTTGGTATCATCCTACAACTGAAGCTCCTAAATATCCTATAGCGGTAACAATAAAGAAAAAGACCATTTGGTGGAATCTAATAATACTTTTGAAAAAACGAACAATTATAGAGTCTGTCTCATAAATTTTAATCAAAGGTATCTCACCAGCTGAAGAGGCTCTTTTCTCGTCTATTTTTAATTGCTCTTTTTCTTTTGCGTAGAATTCGGTATTGCAACTTGGGCAAACTTCCAATGTTCCATCTACCCATTCACTGCACAGAGCGCATTTTCGTTGGTTCATTTTTAATTTTATGTTTTTTACAATGACATTGGCAAAAATCGTAATTATGCTTCAACAAATGCTTTTATGGAAACAGTATTTAGCCTTCTAGCCTGTGCTTTATTTCTTTACATATACATCAAAGACTTAAAGAAACTTAGGGTCTCAAGGAAACTCTGGTTAAAATCAGCTTTAGTGAAGTTTACCATTTACTCGTTCATTATTGTTGTTATTTCTATTCTCACTGTCAACATATTTTTAATTGAGCCATTACCTGGTTCGCATATGTACATTCTTGCAATGAGTCTTTTCTTAAGTGCCATCATAGCAAGGGTTTGGTTAACATATTTAAAATGGATTGATGTATTTGAGCCTGAGCGAAACATTTATTTGGCAATAACTTTTATAATGTCATGCGCCACGCTTCTTTTAGTTTTCCCAATAACGGATATGATTCAAAGTTTTGGATTTACTATTAATGGTAATCCTTTAAATGACTTTTTATACTCTACAATTGCCATTGGTTCAGTAGAAGAAGTTGCTAAGTTGATTCCACTTTTGATCATGCTTGTGGCTTCGAAGCAATTAAATGAACCTATCGATTACATTGTTTACGCTTCAGTTTCGGCTCTTGGTTTTGCGTTCATAGAAAACATATTGTACATAGAAAAAACCGGCTTGAGCGCTCTTTCAGCAAGACTGCTTTACAGTAGTGTTGCACACATGTTTTTCTCATCTATAATAGGGTATACCTTAGCAATTAATGTCATAAAAAAACGAAGACGTTTTTTTCTTCACCTCTGTCTAGGGTTAGTGTTAGCAAGTTTAGCGCATGGGTTTTACGATTTCTGGTTGATTAACAAAGAATTCTATTTACCAATAGTCACAACCATTTTCTATGTTGGTTCTTTACATATTTGGGTCACGCTAAAGAATAACCTCATAAACAACACTAATTTTTACCGTCCAGATATTAAGTTAGACAGAGAAAACATAAAGTATAAGCTCATTACTTCGATTGTATTTACCATTTATGCCGGATATGTATTGTTTGCGATACTTAATGGAGCTAAAGCTGCAAACGCCTTCTTAGCTTATTCTGCAATTTCATTCTTATTTCTCGTTGTTTACATAAGTCTTTCCTTTAGTAGTTTTAATATTATCCGAGGCTTCATTGCCCCAATACGCTTTCCTGTTAAGTTCTTTTTGCCAAAAGTTGATGCATACCCTAATTACTCTGGAATCGAAATAAGCCTAACCTTATTGAGAGGAGGAAGGCCGAGGTTGGAATATAAAGGTCATCTGATTAAACGAATGGTTATTAACAAAGACTACAATTGGTATTTGTTCGAAGAAACTGATACCAACTCTCAGCTTCTTTTAAAGCCTTTAGAGTATTCAACTGATTTCAATAAAGAGGCTTATAAAAAGATGAAAGTCTGTTTTTATAAAGAATCTATTCCACATTCATTTTTACATCTAGAAAATGAGAAAGTTTCTAGACCTCAAAAGGGTGTTGCTTACCTTAAATAACTAATACTCAATTTATTTGCATTTTATAAGACAAGTTAGATTACTTTTGCCGGCTTAAAATTATATCACATTTGACAACATTTAAAGACATTGGCGTTTCTGCCGAGATCGTTAAAGCACTAGAAGAGAATGGCATTGTAAACCCTACTGAAATTCAGGAGAAAGCAATTCCAATGATTCTAGAAAGCGATCCCGATTTCATAGGCATGGCGCAAACGGGGACGGGTAAAACAGCTGCATTTGGTATTCCAATGCTAGAGCTGATTGACTCAGGAATTAAAAAGACGCAAGCATTGGTGCTTGCGCCAACAAGGGAATTGGCACAACAGATTGCCAAAGAGATCAGTATGTTCTCTAAATATCAAGAACAAATTAAAGTAGATGTTGTTTACGGTGGAGCATCCATCCAAGATCAGATTAGAAGTATTAAAAGAAGAACACCGCATGTAGTAATAGCCACACCGGGACGTTTAATTGATTTAGCAAAAAGAAAAGCAATCGACTTAGGAAACATTAGATATGTCATTCTAGATGAAGCTGATGAAATGCTAAACATGGGCTTTAAAGAAGAGTTGGATAAGATTCTTGCTTTTACTCCAGAAGATAAGCGGACATGGTTGTTTTCGGCAACTATGCCAAGTGAAATTCGCAGATTGGTAAAGGTCTATATGAAAGACCCAATGGAAGTTAAAACGAATCAAAAACGTGTTGTAAACGAGAACATCGAGCACCGTTACAAAATGGTTCGCAGGGCTGACAAGCCGCAAGCTTTAAAAAGACTCATAGATTTTTACCCTGATATGTATGGCGTTGTTTTTTGCCGTACCAAAATAGAAACGCAGAGACTTGCTGAAACACTTGTTTCAGGTGGATATGCAGTTGAAGCTTTACATGGAGATTTAAGTCAGGCTCAGCGTGATGCTGTAATGAATAGATTTAGATCAGGTAGTGTGAAAGTGCTTTTAGCTACAGATGTTGCTGCTAGAGGGATTGATGTAGAAAATTTAACTCACGTAGTGCATTATGCATTACCTGATGATAAGGAGTACTATACACACCGGTCTGGTAGAACAGCTAGAGCGGGAAAGAAAGGTATTTCAATTGCTTTGATTAGTCCTGAAGACAGAAGAAAATTAGATTTCCTTCAGCAGCGTTTGGGTATTAAGATGGAGCAAGGTAAGTTGCCAACTTTAAAAGAGGTAACAGCAAATCGTGTTGTGACTTGGGCTGATAAGGCTACTAACTTGGAGCATGACCCAGTTGACCCAGCAATTTTAGAGACAATAAAGCCTTATTTCGAAGCGCTAACTAAAGAACAGATTCTAGAACAATTTCTTGCTATAGAATTAAAGAAATTGAGTTCGGACAACGAAAAAGACGATTTGAACTCTACTGGCAGAGACAATGATAGAGGTCGTGGGCGAAGAAACGACTTTAGAGATGGCCCAAGAGGTGGACGCGACAGAAGAGATCGCGACCGTGGACCTCGTGGTGAACGCAGTGAACGTGGAGATAGACGTGATCGCGGTGACAGACGAGATAGAGGCGAGAGAAGAGAAAGAGGAGAAAGAAGTGACCGCGGAGGCCGTGGAGAAAGAAGCGGTGGGAAAGAAGCTGGAATGGATACTTTCTTCATCAATATCGGAGCGGTTGATCACGTAAACAAAGGTGAACTGCTTAGAATTATCTGTGATACTTCAGGTATTAGAGGTAAAGACGTTGGTGCAATTCGCATTAATAAGAATCACACATTCTTCGATGTTCAAGAAAGTCAAGCAAATGGTTTAGAAACCAAATTTACTGGCATGGACTATAAAGGAAGAAAAGTAAGAATGAACAAAGAGCAATAGTTCTGAGTATTAAATATTAAAAGGCTCGCTATTGCGAGCCTTTTTTTGTTTCCAGACTTTCTTAAGTCACTGCTTCTAATGGGCTGAAAAACAATTAAATAATTAATAAATTCTTAATTGTATCAAAGCGAGTTATTGTAAATAAAAGAAGCTACTTTCGCGCCCTTAAATTTTAAAGGGCATTTCAATGCAATCCATTAGAAATATAGCGATTATCGCTCACGTAGATCACGGCAAAACAACACTTGTAGATAAAATCATTCACCAATGTGAAGTTCTAGATCCTAGAAAAGAAAAAGGTGAACTTATATTAGACAGTAACGACCTAGAAAGAGAAAGAGGAATTACTATTCTTTCTAAAAACGTTTCTGTTAATTATAAAGATGTTAAGATTAACATTCTTGACACTCCTGGTCACAGTGACTTTGGTGGAGAAGTTGAGCGTGTACTTAAAATGGCCGATGGTGTAATTCTTTTAGTAGATGCATTTGAAGGTGCAATGCCGCAAACACGTTTCGTTTTGGGTAAGGCAATCGAATTAGGATTAAAGCCAATTGTTGTTGTAAACAAAGTTGACAAAGAAAACTGTACTCCTGATATTGTTCATGAGCAAGTGTTTGACCTTATGTTCAATTTAGATGCAACAGAAGATCAATTAGACTTTGAAACGCTTTACGGTTCATCTAAGCAAGGTTGGATGAGTACCGACTGGAAAGAGCCTACAACTGATATTACACCTCTTTTAGACACAATTGTTCGTGTTATTCCAGAGGCTCCTTACCAAGAAGGAAATGTGCAAATGCAAATCACATCTCTTGATTACTCAAGTTTTGTTGGACGTATTGCTATTGGACGTTTGCTAAGAGGTGATTTACAAGAAGGAAAAGACTATGCTATTTGCAAAGTTGATAATGTTGTAAGAAAAGTGCGTGTTAAAGAACTTTTCTTATTCGAAGGGTTAGGAAGAACAAGAGTTTCTTCTGTAAGAAGCGGTGACCTTTGTGCTGTTGTAGGTTTAGACGATTTTGAAATTGGTGATACTATCAGCGTAATGGATGAGCCGGAACCATTAGCACGTATAAAGGTTGATGAACCAACGATGAGTATGTTATTTACAATTAACAACTCTCCATTTTTTGGAAAAGAAGGAAAATTTGTAACCTCTCGCCACTTGCGTGATAGATTGTTCAAGGAAACTGAAAAGAACCTTGCACTAAGAGTTGAGGCAACAGATACAGAAGATAAATTCAACGTTTTCGGTAGAGGTATTCTTCACTTGTCTGTATTAATTGAGACGATGAGAAGAGAAGGCTACGAATTACAGCTTGGAAAACCTCAGGTTTTAATACGCGAAATAAATGGTGTTAAATGTGAGCCATATGAAACCTTAGTAATTGATGTTCCAGAAGCATCTTCGGGTAAAGCTATTGAATTGGTTACTCAGAGAAAAGGTGAATTACACATCATGGAGCCTAAGGGAGATTTACAGCATCTAGAATTCGATATTCCTTCTAGAGGTCTGATCGGTTTAAGAAATAGCATGATGACGGCTACTTCAGGAGAAGCTATTGTAAATCATAGATTTAGAGATTTCGAACCAATGAAGGCGGGTATCCCATCGCGTAGCAAGGGTACTTTAGTATCTATGGAGCAAGGTCAAGTTTTAGCTTACGCTGTAGACAGGTTACAAGATAGAGGCCGTTTCTTTGTTGAGCCTGGAGATCAGATTTACAAAGGTCAGATTTTAGGTGAACACACCAGAGACAATGATTTACCTGTTAACCTGACAAAAGGAAAACAATTGACTAACATGCGTAAAACAGGTACGGATGAAGCAATGAAAATTGCACCGAAAATTGAATTCTCTTTGGAGGAAGCAATGGAATATTTAGGTGATGGAGAGTACTTAGAAGTAACTCCAGCTAGCTTAAGGTTGAGAAAGATTAAGAGTAAGTAGTATTTATAATTGATTAGTAACAGAAAAACGTCCCGAACATTCGGGACGTTTTTTGTTAAATACTTTTTTTATTTGAATGAAACAGGCTTGTTTACGACAGCTTTCACTAATTGCCCTTCCTTAAATTGGCTTGACATAGCCTTTTCGTTTAAGAGAATCATAAGATTCGCATATTCTTTGCTGTCACTGCGATCAATTACGGCTTGAAGTGTTTCACCTTCTTTAGCCGAGACTATTTTAATTGTTGGAACTGAAGTTTTTGGCAAGGCACTTTTGCTGATTGGTTTTGCGTTTTTTAATAATTCATGTACTATTTCTTCAGAGCTCTCAGCAAACAAAGACGCAATCTTAAATACTCTACCTTCTCCATAGTCGACAGCAAATATTTGAAACTTCACGACCTGTTCATTTGCTTCAGATGTGTATTCAATTACTTCACCTTTATGACCATGCCACTCAAAGTACTCTTTATTTGAGGGCTCCATTCTTGATTGTTTACGCATGGCCTTTTCAAAACCGTCTAAATATTGTTTGAAAGTCATGGTATCTTCTTCAACCATAAAAGACATAATTGCCTGACCGTTCGTGCTTCCTAAACTCAATGAAACCGGTGTGATTGCCGTTTGCCAGTCTTCAGCTAGCTTAAAACTGTAAAGATCTGTAGGGTGATAAAACACTTTTTCGTGAACGAAACCAAATTCAGGGTTGTTACCAATGTTTAAACCATCAAAAGCCTTTAAAAAAGCATTTGGCGAGAGAATTGGATCAGATGAAGATTGAATATTCTTAACGCTGTGTTTTGTAATCGCTTTTACTCTGTCTGGAGTGAAAGGATGGCTTGCGAAATAACTTTTCTCTTCAGCTTCTCCAGTGAGTATTTCTGCTTCAAGGCTTAAACGTTTGAGGATGTTTGCCAGTTGTATAGATTGATATCCTGCTTTTGCAGCTAAAGCCGTTCCTTCTTTGTCAGCCTCCTTTTCGTTACTTCTACTGTAATCTGCTTGTAACAATTCGTTTCCAGCTAGAAATGGAGAAGCTATAGCAGTTCCAATTGGCCCGCCAAAAATACCACCTACAATAACTCCAGGTATTGAAATGATTGTGCCAAACACTGAACCCGCAGATGTTTTGACACCATGTCTGTTATTCGAGTGAATGATTTCATGACCCATAACGCCAGCAAGTTCGTCCTCAGTAAGAGGAAGAGCGAGTAAGCCTCTCGTTACAAATATTTTTCCGCCAGGTAAAGCAAATGCATTAGGTTCAGGTGTATCTACCAAGTAAAACTCATATTCAAAAAGAGGCTTCTCTAATTGTCCAACAAGCTTATCTCCAAGTTTAGTGACTAAGCTTTCAAGTGGTTCAAATTTGCAGAGCCCCATTTGTTGCTTTACCATTTCAAAACCTTGATTCCCATATTCGAGGTCTTTCGCTACATTTTGAGAATAGGCCACAGTCCCTATGGTTAAAGCAACACTGAATAAAGTGCTTTTATAGAATGTCATACTGTAATTTATTTGACTTATTGAATTGCTAAAATAGTATTGCAATTAAGGTTTTAAAGGGATTTGGCACAATTTTAATTTATTGAAATCAGGTCATGGTTTTCGTTACTTTCGATACTCGACTACAATCCATTTAGCGCGCATTAAGTGAATCTAAGAAGACCCTTACTTTTTCTATTTATCACCTTTGGCTTTCTGATTAAAGCGCAGAATTACCAGTTTACAAACTATTCACTTCTCGAGGGATTACCGCAATCGCAGGTGTATTGTATTCATGAAGACTCAAATGGGTTTATTTGGATGGGAACACGTGGAGGAGGAGTAACCAAATTTGATGGCTTAGAATTTCAAACGTATACCGTAAAAGATAGCCTTGCTGGGAATTACATAAACGCGATACACAGTCTTGGTTCTAAAATTTGGGTGGGGACAAACTCTGGCCTTTCTTATTTCGATCGCGGCAAATGGCATTCTCCTCAAATATTTAGGGGTAAAGCTATACAAGACATTGCATTTAGCGATAATACGTTGTGGGTTGTGGCAAATGGAAAAGTATACCAGAGCATAAGCTTAACGGAATTTGAAATTGTTGAGGGTTTGCCGAAAAGAGTGAAATCCCTAAAAGTGGATGAAGAGAGTAATTGGTTGGCTACAAATTTCTCTTTGTATCAATTATCAGATACGCTTAATAGAATCATTTTAGGTAAACCTATTGAGTGCTTTGAAGTTGTTAGCGATGGTTCGGTTTGGGTTGCAACGCATGGAGAAGGATTGTACAATTATCAAAATGAGAGTTGGGTTGAGTATGGTCATTTGTTGGATATAGACAAAGAGATAATTTATGATTTGTACAGAGAAGGTGATGATTTGTGGATATCGACCTTGACGAAGGGAATCTTTAAATACACTATAAAAGATTCAAGTTTTGTGAATTTTAAAGAAGAGAATGGTCTGGCAAATAACCATTGCCGAACAAGTTTAAAAGACAGTTGGGGAAACATTTGGATTGGCACTGGCGGTGGAGGTGTATCTCAATACAAAGGTCAGACGTTTGAGAAATGGTCTAAAACCAATGGCTTAAAAGGAGATTACATTTATTCTGTGCTTGAAGACTTTAAAGGAGCTAAATACATTGGGACTTCTGGAGGTGGAGTAAGCATCATCGATACGAATTCAAGATATTTAAATAAAAGCAACGGGTTTTCTAATTTCAAAACAAAAGCATTATTCCAAAGTAAAGACAGTACGCTTTGGTTGGGCACAGACGGTGACGGCCTGACGCTTCTCTTAAAAGACACCATTTTAAAGTTCAAAACGCAAAATGGTTTGAAATCTGACTGGATTAAAACATTTGCAGAAGATGAGCAAGGCAATGTATGGGTTGGAACTTATGGCGGTGGTATTTCAAAATTCACAAAAGAAGACAGCTTAAATTATAGTATTCAGACTTACTCAACAAAAGACAGGCAATTGATTTCTGACCATATTATTGATCTTGAAATAGATGTGAATGGAAGAGTTTGGTATGCTGTACCCGGAAAAGGATTAGGTTTTATAGACGGAGATCAGTTCAGTTCTTCATCCATTAAAGATCTCAATCGAGAAAACCTGCGCTCTATCTGTGCCGATAGCAATTACCTCTATGTTGCCAGCATCAGCGGGATAAACATAGTAGACCTTTCAATCGATCTTCCAACAGCACAAACGTTAGATAATCCTTTTGAGCTTACATCGGATAACATTTACAGTCTGCAATTAGATGGGCAAGGCAACTTGTGGGTAGGCTCTGAGAAAGGATTAGATAAACTGGTGTTAGATGGTACGAAGGTTCTTGAATTAGATCATTTTGATGCGGACAATGGATTTACAGGTGTTGAGACCACAACCAATGCATCGTTATTAGACAAACAAGGAAACGTCTGGTTTGGCACCATTAACGGATTGTACAAATACATCAATAGCGCAGATGTTAAAAACCCAATTGCGCCAAAGCTAAGTTGGGTAGAAATTAAAATAAACGGGACAACAACCTCTGAACTGTTAGAGAGAAACCCACGATTAGATGAATGGCAATTGCCTTACGGACGAAGCCGACTGTCCTTTGATTTTATTGGTGTTAATCAGTCTTCTCCAAGGAAAGTGAAATACCGCTGGAAGATGTCTGGATGG
>ERZ767310.985-NODE-985-length-16575-cov-4.250787_pt1 | contig 16575 bp, 15 predicted proteins | sample MGYA00374954_ERZ767310 | MGnify/ENA primary metagenome ERZ767310 (study PRJEB28948, sample SAMN06267188) | marine metagenome | isolation source: Columbia River Estuary | place: USA:Columbia River Estuary, USA | collected 2013-07-23 ...
CAAGAGAGAACTGGAATAAAGGAACGCAGATGGGTAAAAGAAGGCGATGGAAACACGGCTTCTACAATGGGCACAAAGGCTGCCTTAATGGCGATAGAAAATGCCGGTCTCACCAAAGATGACATTGATTTTATAGTATTTGCTACGCTGAGTCCTGACCTGTATTTCCCCGGGCCAGGGGTGCAAGTACAACAGCAATTAGGAATTAAAGAAATTGGTGCGCTAGACGTTCGTAACCAATGTTCTGGATTTATATATGCACTTTCAGTAGCCGATCAATTTATAAAAACGGGGATGTATAAAAACATTCTTGTGATAGGTTCTGAACTGCACAGCCCGGGATTAGAAAAATCTACACGCGGCAGGGGGGTCACCGTGATTTTTGGTGACGGTGCCGGAGCGGCTGTTTTATCTCGCTCAGACGATAGTTCTGGATTAATGTCTACCCATTTACATTCGCAAGGGGAGCACGCCAAAGAATTGTGTTTAGAAGGGCCAGCCACCGTGCGCTGGGTACACAAGATTATTGAAGCCAATGACCCAGAAGACATTAGCTATTACCCGCACATGAATGGCAATTTTGTGTTTAAACATGCCGTGACGCGTTTTGCTGAAGTGATTGGAGAAGCCTTGCAAGCCAATGGTGTTCAACCAAGCGAAATCGACATGCTCGTTCCGCACCAAGCGAACTTACGTATTAGTCAGTTTATACAGCGCAAAATGAAATTGCGAGATGACCAAGTGTATAATAATATCATGCGTTACGGAAACACTACAGCTGCCTCTATACCTATTGCTTTGAGCGAAGCAGTGCAAGAAGGCAAAGTAAAAAAAGGCGACAAAGTAATGTTGGCTGCTTTTGGCAGTGGCTTTACGTGGGCAAGTGCGCTAATGGAGTGGTAATTGATTTAGAGTTTTATTTTATTAAATGAAAAATAAAATCATTTTGTTAAAAAAGCTCTAACGGCAGAACATTTCAGATTAAAAAGAATTTGGAATTCAAGAGAGTCTAAAGTGCAGTGAACCATAGCATAACATTATGATCAAGAGCAAACGAAAAAATTACATTTAATTAAAACCTTAAACATTAATAATTTCATAAGAGAATATTTCCGTCATATGAGCGAGGAAGAAACGGATATTAACAAAGTGCTTTGGAGTCATTTCTCAGATGAGGAAATACTAGGCATGCAAGGTAAAATTCTTGCAAAATTGACTCATGATCAATTTTTTAAATGGTTTAAGTACATCATACCTTCTCTTAGTCAATTAGAGCAAAGTCTAATGTTAGGAGGCTTCAAGCAAAATGCACCAGCAGAAGCTTACAATGGAACTATCAAAAACTTGGAGCCTTATTTAGCTCCTAAACAATTTGCTTACATCTCTTCCTTGTAATGAGCACGGGGTAAATTATTGAATTATGAAGACTTTAATACAAAGCTCATATCGGTGCATAAAGGGCGTTTCTCACCCTTTACATTAATCGTTTACCGAATTAAAAAATGATTTTAAATATGGATAAACGAATTTATTATTTGATTCTGATTATTGTAGCACTCGGGCTTGAGGCAAATGGACAAAATGATTACGGAGTAGGTGATCCGTATGAAATAGGAATTGCCTCAGCAAATGCGAACAAGGTTCATTTAGATACTATAACCATGAATGATACCGCCTACCACACCTTCAAAATAAAAAACATTGGAAATGGGGATTTAAAATTTGTTAAAGTGGAATGTGACTACGGGTGTAATGTTGTGGAATACACAACAGATTCTATAGCTCCTGGAAACATTGGACTCGTAAAAGTAGCAGTGTTCTATTACAACAGGTTAGGCTCGTTTAAGAAAGCAGTCAATTTTAATTGTGATGGAAAATTTAAGTATCAACAGTTCCTTTTAGAGGGATTCATTAAAGAATATTAGCAAGTTAGAAGGTATGACTGCAAATGGTAATAACTGGACAGAGAACAAAAAGAAAATATTTTAAGCCTATTCTTTACTGAGTAGAAAAAATTAATCAACCACTCACGTTCAGGAAATACATATAATATTTTAAGTCCTAATAAACTTCTAATGAGAAATATAGAAGAAACTACTCAGATTTTGATTTATGTTCATGCGGCTTTTGGTGGCATTGCTTTGCTTACAGGTTTAGTGTCAATACTAGCAAAAAAAGGGAAAAAGATACACAGGAAATCGGGATTGATATTTTTCTATTCAATGCTATTATCTGGAATAACAGCGATGATAATTTCTGTGATGCCAAATCACGAAAGCCCATTTTTATTTGCCGTTGGAATTTTTAGTCTATACTTTGTTTTAACAGGGAAGAGAGCTTTGAATTTTAAAAGAAAAAGCCCTGATCTTAAAATTGACAAAATGATATCATCCATTATGATTTTTACCGGAGTTTTGATGATTGCATTGCCAATTGTGCTCACTAAATCAATAAACATCATTCTTGCAGTTTTTGCAATTGTGGGTATATTATTTTCCATCAAAGATTTCATACTATTCAAAAACCCTGAACGATTAAGAGAAGCCTGGTTGAAATTGCATTTAAGTAAAATGCTTGGGGGTTATATTGCTGCAACAACAGCATTCGTGGTGGTAAATCAATTTTTTCCTGGTATTTATGGCTGGTTTATTCCCGGTATCATAGGTGGATTTTTTATAGCCTATTGGTCACGAAAAATGAATAAAAAAACAAATACCAATGTTGTTTAATTTTTTTCTTGAACAGACTCGAGAAAGAAATAGCCTTTGCTTAAACCAAAGCTTAAAAGCAATGAAAACACTTTTTATTAAAGCCAATACCACTTGGGGTATCGGTCTGATTTTGATAAACTATCTTGCAGAAAATCTTAAAAAAAATTAGAATGAAAAAAATCACAATGTTATTGACATGTATCTTGATGATTGGAGGTTTTGATAGCCAAGCTCAAGGAAACACGAAAAGCCCGCCTCAAACGGCAGAAGGGATGATTGGAGAAACCAACATCAACATTGCGTATAACGCACCATCCGTAAGGGGAAGAGTTGTATTTGGAGAATTAGAAAAATTTGGAAAAGTATGGCGTGCAGGTGCAAATGAAGCGACAACCATTGAATTCAGTAACGATGTTAAGATTAATGGTGAAAAATTAAAAGCAGGTAAATATGCTTTTTTTACTACGCCAATGGAAAAAGGCGATTGGCCTATTGTATTTAATTCGGAACCCGATCAATGGGGAGTTTACAAACTAGATGCATCTAAAAATGTTTTGGAAACTACAGCAACAGTAACGGAAATAGAACCCGTAGAAATGTTGAAATACAGCATTTCTAAAGGGATGATTCACCTAGAATGGTCTACAACAAGGATTTCTTTTAAGGTGGAGTAAAGCTTTAAAGATCATAAGACACTTAGGCGCATTGTTAATTCAATGCGTCTTTTTTGGTTAAGTCTATTAATAAAATTTGAATGGTAGAGTTAATTTTACAATACTTAGGTTCAACTAAAACCGTCAATTAGGCTCAGCAGTTCTTTAGCCATAGCAAATGGCACCCAACTTTAAAAGACCTTATTTAAATGAGTCAGAATGCTTAAATGTGAGGTTTCGTTCTGTATTGTCTTTTAGTAAAACCATATTTATTTCGTCTTCAGGTTTAATCGGAAAATTTCCATAGAACCAACCGCAATACTCTTCTTGTGTTAACTGCAGCGCTAACATTCGGTACTTTGTTTGCTCTTAAAAGAAGCATGTACGAGCGCCATTTGAAGCAGCGCTCTGAGCATTGTGCAAAGGATATAGAGAAGAATAATGCAGATGATAGTCAGCCTATTGAATCAGATGAAACTGTTTTGACACCATCGGAAGAATAAACATCTGTAAACGACAATTCAATTCTAAGCACCTTTTTGAAGAGGTGCTTTTTTATGCACGAGGTTACGCGCTAAAAATATCGGTTGCAGTGCGTTCTTATTTATTTTCGCAGCTCAAATAGAAACACATGTTCTGCATTCTCAATAAAAGTCTCGATCCCTATTTTAACCAAGCTACAGAAGAGTATTTCCTTAAGAATTACGATGAAAACGTTTTTATGCTTTGGCAAAACGAGTTTACCATCGTGGTGGGAAAGCACCAGAATACCTTGGCTGAAATAAATGTAGAGAATGTAAAAGAGAAAGGCATTCGTGTAGTGCGCAGACTTACAGGCGGTGGTGCGGTGTATCACGATTTGGGCAATTTGAACTACACTTTTATAATGGGCTATGGCGACAAAGGAGTTCAGGTAGATTTTAAAAAATACAATCAGCCTATTATTGATGTGCTGTCACAATTGGGTGTAGAAGCCACCTTTTCGGGTAGAAACGATATCTTGATTAACGATCAAAAATTCTCTGGCAATGCCGAACACATCTACCATCAAAAGCAACGGGTGTTGCATCATGGCACATTATTGTACGCTTCAGAAATTCAAGATATATCTGATGCCTTAAATGTAAACCCGCTAAAATTTGAGGGCAAAGCACGCAAGTCGGTGCAAAGCAGAGTCACCAATATTTCTAGTCATTTAAAAGAAGATATGGGCGTAGCAAAATTTGGCGAACGCGTTATGCAGCACATCACCACTTTGTATCCAGATGCGGTGCCTTACGAAATGACGGAAGCGGACAAAACTGCCATTCAAAAACTGGCAGACGAAAAGTACAGCCAATGGCATTGGACGTATGGCTACTCACCGAAATACGGGTTAAAGAAAGGAATAAAGACTCAGGGTGGTTATGTTGAAGCGCACCTTAACGTAGAAAAAGGCCTGATCAAAGACTTGGAGATTTTTGGAGATTTCTTTGTGAATAAAGACCTAGAGCCTTTGGTAAAAGGATTGATAGGAAAGGAGCATCAAGAAGAAAAACTTTTGGCGCATTTAAAGACTCTTAAAAGCTCAACCTATCTCAATAACATTTCTGAAGAAGAGTTGCTCGAAGTGTTTTTCTAGAAAACCAAAAATGCGTTGGTCTAAATAAAAGTAGGCTTAAAACAATCCCCCAATTTTGTAAGTTTTAAAAAATCTGGCATCCAATAAAGGGTGATGACAGACGTGAACATAGACCGAGTAATTGAAATGGCGTGGGAAGACCGCACACCATTTGAAGCGATAAAATTTCAGTTTGGTTTAGCGGAGGCCGATGTAATTAAGCTGATGCGCAAAGAACTGAAAGAGCGCTCTTTTAAACTGTGGCGCAAACGCGTGCAGAGTGGGGTGAGTAGAAAACACCTGAAAAAGAGAAGCGATGACATAACCCGCTTCAAATGCTCGCGTCAAAGAAGTATATCTAACAATAAAATCTCAAAGCGATAGACTTTCCTACAGATTTAGAATCCATAGAAAAAAGGATTCGTGAGATTGACCCTGCGAAATACGCGTCTACCCGGAACCATAAAAGCGGTGCCGTTACTTATTTAAGTCCATACATTTCTAGAGGCGTTATTTCTACCAAGCAAGTGTATGCGCACTTAATGACTCTTGAATTACCGTGGTATAAAGTAGAAAAACTCATACAAGAATTGGCGTGGCGCGACTATTGGCAACATGTGTGGATAGACAAAAAGGAAGGCATAAAGCAAGATTTAAAAAACACCCAAGCGCCCATAGCCAATTACGAAATGCCAAAGGCGGTTGTAGAGGCCAACACCGGAATTGAAGCCGTAGATGAGGCTATTGAGCAATTGTATTCTACGGGCTATATGCACAACCACATGCGCATGTATGTGGCGAGTATCTGCTGTAATCTAGCCAACTCGCATTGGCTAGCTCCTGCCAAATGGATGTACAGCCATTTGCTGGATGGCGACTTGGCAAGCAACCATTTAAGCTGGCAATGGGTGGCAGGCGCATTTTCGAATAAAAAATACGTGGCCAACCAAAACAACATCAACACCTTTTTTGAGAGCAGCCAACAAAACACTTTTTTGGATGTAGAATATGAGGCCTTTGAAAATTTTGAAACCCCACGTGTATTAGAAGACACGGTTCCTTTTCAAGGCACAACAACACTCCCAGAATCCAAGCCATTGGTTTTAGACAACAACAAAACCACGCTTGTCTACAACTATTACAACATAGATCCGTATTGGCACAAAGACGAAGAAGTGCAACGTATTTTCTTGCTGGAGCCTTCTTTCTATACTGAACAACCCATTAGCCAAAACAGTTTAGACTTTGCTTTGGCACTGACCAAAAACATAAAAGGCATTCAAATATTTGTAGGTGAATTTCAAGAGCTGGTGGCGCAGGTTGATTCTGAAAACATACGTTTTAAGGAACACCCTACAAACCACCATTACCAAGGGCAAGAGGAACCCAGAGAATGGTTAAGCAGTGTAAAAGGGTATTTCACATCTTTCTTTGCGTTTTGGAAAAAATGTAAAAAGGAACTTTAAACTAAACCACTTAGCGCTGATGTTTAAAAGAGGTGGAAAGTAAACCTAGCCCTTATTAAATTTTATTTCACGGTTGTCATATACCCTAGATAACGCTTTCTTTAAAAATGAGACTCGACTCGTTCACCGTGGTGCCGTCTTCATTTTTAGAAACGGTTATTATTAAAGAACAGATTAGAAGAGTCTTTTTACCAAAATCAACTAAACAAAAAACGGAATACTTATTAGAGGAATTGAAAGTTATTTTAGTATGTAAGCAATTGAGATAAATTACATCTATGAATCACGTTTATAGACTTCAAATAAATAATGATAAAGCTCATGAGATTTAACAAATGAGCAGTTGAGTTTAAGATTACATTTGCCGCCATTTTACAGTTAGATTTTTAATGTCACCAATCAAAAAAATAGCCAAAAAGGGTCAGATTTACCACATCTACTACAGACGTAGCGGAGGCTATAAGTTTGTTGGGAAAAATTCGCTTAAGTTGCTTGCTTCGTTGGCTGTTTTCGGACTGCTGGCGTTTCTTTTTAATTCTTACGTCTTTAATATCGCCAAAGGCACAGAGTACATTACCACACATTTTAGTACACCAGTAGTCTTAGCTATTTTTCAATTGTCTGAATTGACGCATGGCTTATTGGCGCCAGAAATATTTATGACTTGGGCTAGTGGTTTTGAACATCCGTGGCTATGGTTGTTCATCTTGGCGAACATTAGCTACCTCGGTGGTTTAGGGGCTTATTTCATCGGAAGAAAATTAGACAAGTTGCCTAAAGTTCACAATTGGGTGCACGTTAAGTTTGAAGAGCAATTTGAACAGCTTAAAAAATTTGGTGGCTTGCTAATTATTGTGGCTGCTTTTACGCCTCTGCCGTATTCTCCTATTTGTATGGTAAGTGGTATTATCAAATTTCCATTGAGGAGTTTTTTAATCGCCACGATTTCCAGATACATCCGCTTCTTGATTTACGGCTTCATCATCTTTAAAGTAATGGCCTAATTAAGGCTCATAAATTAGGCGCACAAAAAAGCCCATCCGTTCATCAACTTTAACCAATGGAGCACTCACCACAACACCTGCTAATATTTTATCTGTAATCTCTAATCTCATTTGCGGACGTAAAGTTGCGGTGAAATTTCCTTGCTCTATGTAAGAGTTTGTTTCTAGTCCGACAAAGTTTCTAGACCCTGGAATCATATAATGGAAACTTAAATGCGCTTCGTATTGTGAGTTCAGCGATTTATGGTCGAAATCGTATTCCCAAGCTGGGCCGGTATAAAGCAAAGAATGCCAATGCTTACCGATGCGTTGTGCAACAATAAAAAACGGGTTAAAAATATTGGCTTCTACAATTGTATTTTTTGTCATTGAGTTCAAATCAAAAAATGCCAATTCATTTATGTAACCTAGAGCCGCGCTCGTGCGTGTATTTGTATTTACTAAAACAGTCCATTGAATAGCTGTTTTAAAAGATTCAATTTTATTATTTGGGGTTTCGGTGCTTCCTGGATTCATCGAATATATGTTGATCGGTACCTCAACCTCTAAACCCAATTTATCGGCTACGGCCCATTCATACTCAACCAGAGCCTCGTACTTATCGTATTCTAAAAAGTCTGTCAATCCAAATCCAACATTCCATTCTTTTTAGCCCTTACGTGCACCTAAATCGCGTATCAGATCAATATACAAGGGTTCGGCATGAATTATTTATAAGGCTTTATACTGTCCTCTAGAAGCTGGTATTGTGAAGCTTGATCTTCAGAATGCTCTTGTGCTGCTAATTTTAAACCAGCGCATAGGAAGAGATTCAAAAAGATAAAATGTGAGATGTTTTTCAAATGTTCTAAATAAACCTGTTGTAAATTGAAGTAACGCTCAGCAATGCGGCTGTTTCTGTCCTCAATCTTGAATTCCCTAAAGTTAGTGGATTAAACCCTTTTTCTGTTCCTAATGCTATTTCTGTTGGCGTGAAATCGCCTTCAGGGCCGATGAGAATAGTGAACTTGTTTTCAGTTTTATCAAGCTGAGAGATAAGCGCCTTTTCGCCTTCTTCGCAATGTGCCATTAGTTTTACACCTTCAATGTCTTGAGAGAAGAAGTCTTTAAAAGAAGTCATTGGATTTAAAACAGGCTTTTTCGCTTTAAGCGATTGCTTCATGGCAGAAATTAGAATGCGCTCTAAGCGATCTGTTTTTAAGAGTTTGCGCTCACTGTTAGAACAAAGCAATGGAGTGATTTCAGTAATGCCCAATTCTGTGGCTTTTTCTAAAAACCATTCAAAGCGGTCTATGTTTTTAGTAGGAGCCACGGCTACATGAAGTGAATAGGGCAGTGCGTCTTCATTTTCAACCTTGACAATTTTACACTTACATTTTTTATGATTTGCAGAATCTATTTCTGCAGTGTATACATGTCCAATCCCATCTACAATTTCTAATGGTGAGCCATGTGTCAAGCGTAGCGCTTTTATCGCATGTCTTGAATCATTCTCATCGAGAACAATTTCAGTATCGCTTATTTGGGTAGAGTAAAATCTCAACATTACAGTTTCATTCTAGCTTTCGCGGTTACACTCACATCGGTAAAGTCTTGTTTTAAAAACTTGTAGTAAGCAGTAATGCCAATCATCGCAGCATTGTCGGTTGTATATTCAAATTTGGGAATAAAGGTTTCCCATGCCTTGTTTGCTTTTAAGCGGTCTCTTAAAGGTTTGTTGGCCGATACACCACCAGCAATGGCAACTCTGTTAATACCAGTATCTTTTGCTGCTTTTTCTAATTTCTTGAATAAAATGTCAAGAATTGATTTTTGCACACTTGCGCAAATGTCATTTATATTTTCGTCTACAAAGTTGGGGTCTGCTTTCACTTCCTTTTGCATGGCGTAAAGTATGCTCGTTTTAAAACCGCTAAAGCTGAAATTGTAACCTTCAATATTCGGCTTGCTGAATTGAAAACGTTCGGGATTGCCTGTTTCTGCGAGCTTTTGAATGACAGGTCCACCGGGATAAGGAAGGCCTAAAATCTTAGCGGTTTTGTCAAAAGCCTCGCCTGCAGCATCGTCAATGGTTTCGCCTAAAACTTCAAAATCAAAATAGTCGATCACCTTCACAATCTGCGTATGCCCACCCGAAACGGTTAAGCATATAAATGGAAATTTTGGAGAAGGCGAGCCATCTTGAATAAAGTGCGCCAAGATGTGCGCTTGCATGTGATGCACATCGATTAATGGAATTTTTAACGAAAGTGCCATACTCTTCGCAAAAGACGTTCCAACTAACAATGAACCCATTAACCCTGGTCCGCTTGTAAAAGCTATAGCATGTAACTGTTTGGGGGTTATATTTGCTTTAGTCATGGCCTGGTCTACAACAGGAACAATGTTTTTTTGGTGAGCCCTAGACGCGAGTTCTGGAACTACACCGCCATATTGTTCGTGCACTTTTTGATTTGCAACTTCGTTTGATAAAACGAGGTCGTTCTTCAAAACTGCCGCGCTCGTATCATCGCAAGACGATTCGATTGCTAAAATGTAAGTGGGTTGAGACATGCGACAAAAATATAAATAGAAGCATATCAAAAAGTTTTGGAAAATATTAAGAATAGTATTTACGGTCGTAATGCTTTTCCTTATTGTTCTGTTTTCGGTTTTGTCGACCGAAACTGCCCAGACTTGGCTTGCTCAAAAAGCAACAAACTACCTAAGTGAAAATCTTGGTATAGAAGCTAAAATTGCGGGACTAAAAATATCTTTAACAAAGGATATTGAACTGAAAGATGTTTACTTAGCTGATGATCATCAAGATACTTTGATATTTATTGGCAATTTGCAATTTCATTTCAATGGCTTTAACACTGCTAATAAAATACTTAAGACGTCTAATGTTAAGCTGAACAATGGTAAGCTTTACTTAAGAAAACATCCTGAAGACGATGTCTTCAATTTCCAAAATTTCATTAATAAACTATCTAGTAATTCTTCTAACACCACTGCAAGTAAGAACTTGTTTCAGTGGAAATCGAGCACGGTGGAAATTGATTCCATGAAATTTATTAAGCACAGGCTGGGCTGCGATGATTCTTGCACCAACATTTTTATTGACTACAGTAAAATAAGTATCAAAGATTTCCACTTAAATGGAGGAGAGGTAGATGCTGATGTTAAGTCTTTTGTGTATACCGATCGGTATCGCTTTAATTTACAACGACTAAGTGGGAAAGCGAAATTTCACAGCGACTATATCGAAGCCAAAGATTTTGAACTTAAAACGGAGGAAACATCTTTTTCAGGAAGTGCTCGACTAGATTACACATCACTACGAACCTTAGGCTATTTTGTAGACAGTGTAACTATTAATGCCGAAATTCAAGAAGCGGTAGTTTCTTCAGAGGAATTTAGATCATGGTTGCCTGCTTTTCCAGATTTCGGAATAATCGAGGCGTCTGGCCATGTTGAGGGTGTGGTAAACGATTTGAATGGAACAAACCTCAAAGCGAGCATGGGCAGCACAAGTTTTGAGGGCAATTGCAGTGTTAAAAATGCTACGCATGCCAAAGACATTTACATCGAAGCCACAGACATGAATTTTGTAGCTTTTGTTGAAGACTATCAAAAATATATTGTTCCGCTTTCTGATTATGAGTTACCTGGCAACTTTAAAAAATTGAAATACTTCAATTTGAGCGGAAGTTATATAGGTGATTTAAATGAAATTGATTTAAAAGGAAAGGTTAAGACGGCCCTCGGGAATGGGCAAACCGATATTGCGCTTACAAATGTTACAAATCCGGATAATTTGAGTTACAAAGGATTTATTGACTTAAAAGATTTTGAATTAGGTACATTTTTAGAGCAAGATGATATTGGAAAAACATCAATTAAGGGAAATGTGAATGGAACAGGCACAACCACTGAAACATTAGACTTTAGTGGAGATCTTGACATTGCCTATCTAGACTTTTATAAATACCGCATTACAAATATCCTCGCAAATGGAAGGATGTATGAAAGTAAGTTTACAGGGGAATTATCTGTGAACGATCAAAACCTTCAAGGACAATTTGATGGGTTAGTTGACTTTAATTCAGCTTTGCAGCATTACAATTTTAACTTAGCTCTCAAGCACGCAGATTTATATGAGCTGGGTGTTTCAAAAGATACAGTTGCTGTTTTAACAAGTCATTTTTCTGTTGATTTAGATTATGAAGACATCAATAATTTTAAAGGTGAACTCGGTATAAGTGACATTACCTATGCTCAAAAAGACAATTTCTTTTTCTTTGATTCTATCAGTGTCAGCTCGCTGTACTCCAATCAAAAGCATTCAATTAAATTAAACTCTCAATTACTAGATGCGCAGCTTGATGGAGAGTTTAATATTGTAGATGTTATTCCCTCTCTGGATCAAATAACAGGTTCTTTCTTTAAATTTTATTCACCAGAGGTAAAAACAGATTTAGCAACTTTAGATTTAGAATATAAGGCGCAAATAAAAAATGTAGACTTGCTAACATTGCTTTTTGTTAAGGAGTTAACTGTGGCGCCAGGTACCGAGATAAATGGTTATCTAAAAATGCCATCGCAAGAATTCAAGATGGATTTGTATTCTCCAGAAATTAAGTATTCTGAATCGGATTTATACGATCTAAGGTTGAGTGTAGATAAAGTTTCAGATTCGGGTGAGATAGATTTGGTTGTAAAACATTATGAATATGAAAATGTAGTCATCGACTCCAATCATCTTGTGCTCCACTTAACGAATGATAGCGTAGACTTTAGGGTGAAAGCGCTCGTGAGAGATAGCATTGATTCTTATATATCTGTTGCGGGGCATAGCATCCGCCAATATGAAGATTTTTATGAGTTGAATTTACGTAAGTCTACCTTTAACATTGGTCTACAAGATTTCAACATAGCTGGTGATAATAAAATTGCCTGGCACAAAGAGTTTGTGACCATCGAAAATATTTTTCTCGAAAGTGAAGAAAGTAACCTAGCGATCAATGGAACGCTTTCAAAAAGCCGAAATGAAATTTTGAGGTTTAGCTCAGACAGCTTAAACATGAACATTCTAAATTATTTTATTGGGGATGAAAGCACGCGACTGTCAGGGTTCATGAATGGAGATATTATGATTGGCGAGGTGTTTGCCAAACCTAAAATATACTCATCTTTTAGAGCGGACAGTCTTTTAGTGAATGACGATTGGGTTGGAGATGTGATTGTAGAGAGTGATTACAATTATGACTTAGAGCAATTTGAATTTAAAGCAGACATTGAGAGAGGGAATCTTCCGGCATTTAAATTAAAAGGAATATTCGCACCTGGTGAAAAAGGTGAAATAGACGCTGTAGCGAACTTTGATCGGTTTAGAGTGAATTCACTCTCACCATTATTGTCGGGTGTACTTGAAGATTTAAAAGGTACCATCACCGGAGAAATACAATTGAGCGGTCCGCTGGCAAAACCACACTTCGAAGGTGGGTTGACCTTGAGTCAAATCGGAATGAAGGTACCCTTGATGCAAACGCATTACAATTTTGTTGGACAACATGAGGTTAAAATTGTAGATACTGCTTTTGTGTTTCCTAAAATAAATTTTGTCGATTCTAAAGAAGGAACTACAGGAGTGGTCCATGGAAGTATTAATCACCATGGGTTTGATGATTTATTTTTTGATCTAAAAATAGATGCGAATAATTTGTTGGCAATGGATTTAGAAAAAGGAGACAACAAGTATTTCTTTGGAAAAGCCTATGCAACAGGAAAGATGAAAATACTCGGACCAATAGAAGAGTTGCTATTGGAAATGACTGTTCGAACGGAGAAGAATACGGACTTTAAATTGCCCATATCAAGTAATCTGGAAGTGGAAAGAAGTAAGTTCGTTACTTTCTCTGAGCCACCATCAATCTATACTGAGCTGCTGTTAGAAGAGCAAGAATTAATTGATCTACGCGGGTTAACTCTAAAAATAAATGTTGCAGTAACACCCGATGCCCATGCTGAATTAATAATGGATGAAACAGTTGGAGATATTATTTCAGGTGTCGGAAAAGGTGAGTTGAGAATTGAAATGAAACCAAGTGGTGAATTGGAAATATTTGGTGACTATGAATTGGAAAAGGGAGATTACCTGTTTACCATGCGTAATCTTATAAATAAACCTTTTGTATTAGAACGAGGTGGTAAATTGAATTGGAAGGGAGACCCCTATAATGCTCAAATTGATTTAAGGGCGAAATACTCGACTAGAACTACCATTAACAGCATGGTTTCATCGGCTCCTGAGAACCAGAGGGTAACTGTTGATCTTTATCTCATTTTAAAGGGACCTTTAATGAATCCAACTATTTCTTTTGAAATAGAGCTCCCGGGTTCTTCTCCTGCATGGCAAGACGAATTGCGAAATAAACTTACGAATGCCGATAGGTTAAATCAACAAGCATTTTCAATTCTTGTTTTAAACATGTTCTGGGATGAGGATCCAGCGGCACAAACTGCCGGTTCAGGATTGGCCGCAAATTCAGTTCAAGTGCTTTCTAACCAATTTTCTAATTGGATTAATTCAGGAACAAAAGACTTTATTGATATTAACATGAATTACTCTACTCGCTCTACAATAGACCAGTATGATGAATTGGAAATTGGAATTTCAAAAGGATTCTATGATGATAGAATAATAGTAAATGGAATTTTAGATGTCCCAATGGCTGGTGGTTCAACAGCAGCCCAAGAGTCCAAAGAATTTGCTGGCGATGTAGAGGTGTTATACAAAATCACTAAGGATGGAAGAGTGAAGGTAAAGGCTTTTAATAGAAATAATCAAAACAATCCCGCCAGAGGTAATACCGCTAATTACACACAGGGCGTAGGGATACAATATCAAAAAGACTTTAATACGTGGGGTCCGTTTTTAAAACGCTTTTTTAGTTTTAAGAAAGAACCTGAGCCACAAGTTGAACTGGTTATAGATTAAAAAGAGCCATCCATAGCAACGTTCTCTGAAATCTCCAAACCGTAACCAATTATTCCGACACGCTTAATTGGGTTGTTGGTAAGCAACTTTATTTTAGACACATCTAGATCATGCAAGATTTGCGCACCTATACCAAAATCTCTTTCATCTTTAGAAAATGAGTTCTTAACAGGTGCTTTTGTTCCACCAACTAGATGCTGCTTATATTCCTTTAGACGATCTAAAAGGCCTCCTGCCAGTTGCTGTTGATTCATATAAACGATAACGCCTTTTCCTTCTTCGTTTATGATTTGCATGGCCTTACGCAACTGCGAAGGACCGTCTGTAGTCAATAAATGAAAAATATCATTGCCAACACCAGATGAATGAACACGCACTAGCACATTATCATCTTTACTCCAGTTGCCTTTAGAAAGCGCTAAGTGTATTTGTCCGTTGGTTGTTTGTTCGTATGCTCTTAAAGTGAAAACACCATGCTCAGTGTCTATATCAAATTGTTCGCGCAAGGCTATAAGAGACTCTTTGCGCATTCTGTAAGCCACGAGATCTTCGATACTTATTATTTTGATATCGAATTTCTTTGCAATTTCATAGAGTTGAGGAAGGCGAGCCATGGTTCCATCTTCGTTCATGATCTCTACTATAGTACCTGCAGGTTCTAGTCCAGCAAGACGCGCTAAATCGATAGCAGCTTCGGTATGACCAGTTCTACGAAGGACACCACCAGTCTTTGCTATAAGTGGAAATATGTGTCCTGGGCGCGCTAGATCTTCAGGTTTTGTATCACTAGATACAAGAGCCTGAACTGTTTTTGAACGGTCACTTGCTGAAATACCTGTTGTGCAACCATCACCAATTTTATCTACTGAAATTGTAAACTGAGTTTGATGTGGGTCGGTATTGTTTGAAACCATAAGATCCAAACCAAGCGCCTTGCAACGGCTTTCAACTAGTGGAGTGCAAATTAAACCACGTCCGTGCTTGGCCATAAAGTTTATGAGTTCTGGTGTAACCATTTCTGCGGCTGCAACAAAATCACCTTCATTTTCTCTATCCTCATCGTCTACAACAATTACAAGTTTGCCAGCCTTTATATCGGCTATAGCTTCTTCTATTGTGTGTAATCTATTGATTGCGCTTTGTGGGTTGCCAGACATTTGTTCTAACTCCTTTTATGTATTTAAAAAATCCGTTTAATAGGGCCAAGTTCATCATGGTAAAATGCCCCCAATATCTTAGTGGACCGCTGCTTATTTTTAACTGATAAAGCAGCCAATCTAAAAAGGTGAGCAAAAGTAAATATATTACGATGTATAGGTAATTTAAGTAGAGGATATGTTCTTGCAACAGTAAAGCCGAAATAATAGTGATTAGTGCAAGAAATGGAGTGAACCAACGCAGTATTTTATGTGATAAAAAAGCAAAGCCTAGTGGAAAAGGCTGTTCGATTAATAAGCATTTAAATCGTCTTAAATTTTGAAAATTACCTATTGATATTCTTGTCTTTCGTTTGAACTCTTCTTCTTGCATTGTACTGACATCCTCATAGCCTAGAGCTTCTTTGTCAAAAAGAACCGAACCTTTATTTTTTAGAACACTGCATGTAATAAAGAAGTCTTCCATAAACGTGAGCGGAGGGATAGGAGTGAAGTCTTTTTTTCTGATGCAATAGAGACCACCTTCAACTCCTTGAACCTTTGACCAAAGGTCTGATTCTGCTTGTTTTAATTTATTTTCAAAAGAGAGGTATGTATTTTCTTGGGTAGAAATTCCCAGTTTGTTTTTTTGTATGTAACTGATGTTTCCTCCCACTAAAGATGTATTAGCATCATTAAAGTGCCTAACAAAATTTGAAATGGTCTTTTCATTAAAAATAATATTGGCATCTGTTCCAATTACAATATCTTCTTTACAGATTTCAAAAAGTTGATTGATAATCCCAGACTTTCCAGTGCGATTGTCGAAACGAACAAAACATAGATTAGAATATTTTGATTGTAGTTCCTTTACGATTATATCAGTGGTATCGGTACTTGCATCAGAGCCAATATAAACCGAAATCTTAGTTGCAGGATATTCACTGTTGTAAATAGAATCTATCTTTTCCTTGATTACACTTTCTTCATATTGTTTTCGATCCTGATAAAGGAAACCAAAAT
>ERZ767310.1061-NODE-1061-length-15993-cov-6.074288_pt1 | contig 15993 bp, 15 predicted proteins | sample MGYA00374954_ERZ767310 | MGnify/ENA primary metagenome ERZ767310 (study PRJEB28948, sample SAMN06267188) | marine metagenome | isolation source: Columbia River Estuary | place: USA:Columbia River Estuary, USA | collected 2013-07-23 ...
CGGTACTATAGCACAATTGGATAAGATTTGTGATTTAGCAGATAAGTACAATGCTTTGGTAATGATTGATGAGTGTCATTCTACAGGATTTATTGGAGCCAACGGAAGGGGTGTACACGAACATCACAATGTTATAGACCGAGTCGATATAATTACAGGGACGTATGGAAAAGCGTTGGGAGGAGCCTCGGGCGGATTTACAGCGGCTCGTAAAGAAATTGTTGATATTTTAAGACAACACTCTCGGCCTTATCTGTTTTCAAACACATTAGCTCCTGCCATTGTTGGCGCAACCCTTGAGGCTTTGGATATGATCTCTAACTCCAATGAATTAAGAGATAAATTAGAAGTCAACACCACCTTTTTCCGATCAGAAATGACAGCGGCAGGATTTGATATTGTGTCTGGGATTCATCCAATTGTTCCCATTATGCTATATGACGCATCATTAGCACAAGAATTTTCGGAAAAATTATTGGAAGAGGGGATTTATGTAATTGGCTTTTTCTTTCCTGTAGTACCAAAAGATAAAGCGAGAATTAGAGTCCAATTGTCTGCAGCACATGAAAAAGAACACATCCAGACAGCTATAAATGCCTTTATTAAAGTTGGAAAAAGATTGAGTGTGATTTAACTTTTAGGTTTTATCAATAATTCGGGATGTGGCGCAGTCCGGTTAGCGTACACGGCTGGGGGTCGTGTGGTCGCAGGTTCAAATCCTGTCATCCCGACAAGCAGATACTTGATGCGATAGCATCAAGTATCTATTTGCAACAAATGCGATGTAAATGGATTCTCTAAATCCTGTCATCCCGACAAAATTATATTTAAAAAACTAACTTGTGTTTTACAAGTATAATCTTTAACTTGTAGGCTTAACCAATTAAATTTTTAAAATGAAAAAACAACTCCTTATTATCTTAACATTTTGTTTATCAACAGTCGTTTTTGGACAACGAAATTCCAAACAAGAATATTGGAACACGTGGCGTTTTACTCCAAAAACTGATATGGTTCAGAAATTTGAATCTGCTGTAGCCCTCAAAACAAAAATATTTAATTCAACTCCAGAACTTGGAATTTTTACATATAAAGTCATTACTGGCCCAAATAGCGGAACTTACGAAAGAGTCGAAGCAAACAAAAAACCCGTAGATTACGATATGGACCGTTCAGTTGAAGGTGCATATTGGGATAAAAATGTTGCCAAATTCATTGCCGATGAACAAGGTCAAAAAAGATGGTCTCGCCTAAAAAACGGGTCTTATAACTTTGATCCAGAAACAGGAACCCCGTCAAAATACATTACGAGAACGGTATTTGATGTAAAAGCGGATAAAATATTACACTTTAGAAGGTTTATGTCAAGAATAACGGAAATCTTGACACTAAGAGAAATAGATGTCAACGTGCTTTTGTTCAGACTTGAAAGTGGAGGAAATAGAAATCAATTTGTAAGAGTTGTTGGTTTTTCTAGCTATGAGCGTCTTATGAAATCAAGAGAAACAACATGGGAAGAGGACTATAATAAATTATTTGGATGGGGCTCATGGTCAGAAGACATTGCAAACCTTGACGCTTCTATTGAAATGTATGGAGAAAACGTAGAAACACTTCAATTGATGCCAGAACTTTCATCTGGAATGATGAACTAATTAAACCAATAAACTTAAATATAAAATAGAATGAAAAAATTAATTTTTACACTTTTAATCGTAGCATCAGCTGGGCTCAATGCTCAAATTATGGTTGTTAATGAAATAGAAACTGAATCTCCAGAAAATTTTTCAATCATGGTGACGCAGTGGATGACCGCCATCAAAACAGCGTTAGAGGTTGAGGACGCTAAGACGTATACATTTAGTGAACCAGGAACCAAAAAGATGCAATTTCTACAATTTCATGAAACGTTGACCGATATGGTAGCGTACAGGAACAAACAAGACGAAAATCAAGAAAAAATATGGGGTACTTTACAAAACATGGATCCACTTCCAGAAGGAACTATAGATGCATTTAATGATGTAACCAGTTTTAGAGAGTCTTCTGTATGGGAATTTATGCCTGAGCTAAGTACAACCCCTGAAACATGGTCAGTTCTTTCCAGAGCAGAAAAAGACGAGCAGTTCTACAGACGTATTCAGTATGTTAATGTTAAAATGAATGCTGATGGTGCTTATGAAGATTGGAATAAAAAAATGAATGCTCTTGACAAAAAATTAGGCATCAGTTACCACATTGCAATCTTTAAATCTGTTTTTGGTGCTAAGGATGCAGATTATATGGTGATGTGTATTGACACATCTCAGTTTGATTACTTTAGTAATTGGGAAAAACGCACAGAAATTAGAGAACAAAGCGCCGAGTATAAAGCGTTGGTAGACGAGCTTTCATTAAGCCAATGGTCAATTATTAGTGAATTTACATGGAATCGTGTTTTAGAATTAACTTTCTAGTTTAGTGACTTTTGTAATTAATCAGGAGGGGACAAATCCTCTCCTTTTTTATGTCAAAAATTTGTTAAAATTGATGTTTTTGAAACCAAACATAATAAGTTTGTAGCTCACCAAATCTACAAATCATGAGAACCAACAGATCCCAATGCCCTTTGGTCAATGTTCTTGACATCATAGGAGACAAATGGTCTTTAATTATTATTAGAGACTTGTTTTTAGGAAAACACACATTTACTGAGTTTATGAAATCAACTGAAAAATTCGCCTCTAATATTTTGAGCAACCGATTAGAACTTTTAAGCAATCATGGACTATTAAAAGTAACTAAGCTCCCTCACGATAAAAAGACTAAAATATATTTCCTTACCGATAAAGGAATCGATATGTATCCAATTATTTATGAAATGATGTATTGGAGTAAACGAAACTTAAATGAAAAATTTGAGCCAAAAGGAGTTCAGTTTTTTAAAGAATCTAAGAGAGTATCTTCACAAATCTTTATCAAAAAAACGCAATCTAAATATATTGAGACTAGAGATGAGTTTTTAAACGTTTAAAGTATTTTATTCGCTTCTTTTTGTTAAATTGCGTTTAGCAAGTATTTATAAACCAATTTAATAAAACTAACATGAAAAAATTACTTTACACACTAACCTTTTGTTCAAGCTTATTTTTAGCTGCTCAAACCGGAGGCGTTTTCTTAGGCGAAGGCGAAAACAATGGGAAATCATTTACAATCGGGAGTGATGCCTCAGTTGAAACCGTAAAAACAATTGCTAAAGATTACAGTTCAAAAGACGCAACAGCTCTTTTGTCGAGTTATACAAAAGAATTTTCAGACAGAGCAACGGACTGGTCAACAAAGTGGTTAGGATCTATGGAAACAATCTCAATGAACCCTTACATGATCATTCCTGTAAAAATGGAAGGCTCTGAAAACACAATGGTATTAGCATGGTCTACTGAAGATCGAAACTTCAAAGACGGATCAATAGAGAATCTTAATTTAATGGAGATTTTTACGGTTGACAAAGAAAATAAGGTTACAGCGTTTGCACAGTGGTCCAGAAGAATGGAATCTAGTAATTTTGGACTCAATTACGGAGGAAAATTTATTGGAGATGGTAAGTCAGAATGGTCAGGAAGACCCTTAGTGTTTTCAAACAGAGGTGAGGTTGAAACGATCGAAAAATTAGTTGCTGACTACAACAACAAAGATGCCGCAGCTTGTAGTGAAGCGTTTGCTGAAGGTGCTGAGTTTTTAGATTCTGAAGGGAATAAAATGATTTTGACTAAAGAATTATGGCAATCTCTTATGGATAGTTTTACAGAGCTTTCATGGGAAATATATTCAATCGTTCCATTAAAAATTCAAAACACAGATACGGAATCTGGAGTTACTGTTTTTTCAAGAGAAAAAAGAGTCCTAGCAGATGGCACTGTTTGGGAAAAGGAACTTGTAGAATGGTTTTATTTCAATAAAGAAGGAAAAATAGCAAGAGCAACACAATACGAAAGAAGTTTGCCCAAAGAATAAAGGGTTTAATTTTTATAAATCCTGAAAAGCCCAACCATTAGCGGTAGGGCTTTTTTTTGCTCTCCCATTGAATTTTAAATATTATATTTACTTATAAGACTGCAATTTAATTTTTTGTTTAAATTGCATCGAAAACCCTACTATTTCTATGAAAAAAATTACAACATTTTTATTGTTTTTAATCAGTTTTTCTGCCTTTTCTCAGATTTTAAACCCTGTCAAATGGGAATTTGGCTCAGAAAAAATTTCTGAAACCGAGTACGACCTTATATTTGTAGCTAAGATTGATCATCACTGGGCACTGTATTCGCAATTTGTTGAAGAAGGTGGCCCTTTGCCAACGGTTTTTTCATTTGAATCAGCCTCAGATTTTAAATTAATTGAAACGGTTAAAGAATTAGAATCAAACAAAGTCACGCAGCTCGATCCCGTGTTTGAAATGGTGGTTTCTAAATATTATGATAAAGCAATTTTTAAGCAAAGAATCAGCGTAAAATCCTCCGAATTTAATATTAAGGGGAATATTGATTTTATGACTTGTGACGACACAAAATGCACTTATTTGCCAGACAATCCATTTACATTTAATTATTCCTCAGAAGCCGGCTTTTTAATTGTAGGGGGAACGCCTGTATCAAACTTGGAAGTTTCTGAGAACGCCGAACAGAATTTATACGGCATGTCAATCGACTCTGTCTCAAAAGCATTGATGAAGTGTAGCACACAATTGACTTCGTTATCGCAAGATATTAAAGCATCCAACAACACACTGTGGAAGATTTTCGGATTGGGGTTTTTAGGTGGATTGTTAGCTCTTTTAACCCCCTGTGTGTTTCCAATGATTCCTTTAACGGTTAGCTTTTTTACCAAAAAAGGAGGTGATGACACTAAAAAAAGAGGCGTATCCAAAGCTATTTTATATGGATTTTTCATTGTAATAGTTTATCTAGCACTTAGCATTCCGTTTCATCTATTAGATTCTGTCAACCCCGATATTTTAAATGAAATTTCTACCAACGTGTGGTTGAATGTTATTTTCTTTATAATCTTTGTGTTTTTCGCATTTTCGTTTTTCGGCTATTACGAACTAACTTTGCCTTCTAAATGGACAAACTCCACAAGTAAAGGCGAAGGGATCGGTGGAATCTTAGGGGTCTTTTTTATGGCATTAACCTTATCAATTGTATCCTTCTCTTGTACAGGCCCCATTCTTGGGTCTTTGCTTGCAGGCTCACTTTCTTCAGATGGTGGTGCTTGGCAATTGACAGCTGGGATGGCTGGGTTTGGAGTGGCTCTTGGCTTACCCTTTGCATTATTTGCGATGTTTCCAAATATGTTAAAAGCCCTTCCAAAATCTGGAGGATGGCTCAATACAACAAAAGTTATCTTAGGGTTTTTAGAACTTGCATTGGCCTTTAAATTTCTTTCAAATGCCGATTTAGTAAAACATTGGGGACTGCTCAAGATTGAAGTCTTTTTAGGAATTTGGATTTTTGTATTTGCGGGGTTGGGACTCTATATTTTTGGAAAAATAAAATTTCCACACGATTCTCCATTAAAAAAAATATCTTTTTTTAGGTTGAGTTCAGGAGTTTTTGTTTTTGCATTTGTGGTCTATTTAGGGTCTGGCTTTAGAGTCAACAACGAAACCCAAACATTCACGCCACTCACCTTACTAAGTGGGTTGGCACCACCTGTTGGCTACAGCTTTTTTTACCCAAATGAATGTCCAAATAATTTTGATTGTTTCAAAGATTTAAAAGAAGGTGTTGCGTATGCTCAAAAAGTAAACAAACCAATCTTATTAGATTTCACAGGATATGCGTGTGTGAACTGCCGTAAAATGGAAGAACATATTTGGCCAAAATCAACCATAAAATCCTATTTTGAAAAAGATTATGTCTTGATTTCTCTTTATGTAGATGATAAAAAAGAATTACCACAAGACCAAAAATTAACAGTCGAACGTCTTGGAGGCGGGACCCGTGTCCTAGAAAATTACGGACATAAATGGGCGCATTTTCAAACACAATTTTTCCAATCTAATTCCCAACCGTATTATGTATTATTAGATTCTGAGGGAAAAATTATTTTAAACGAACCCGTCGGATACACGCCAAATGAAGCAGATTACAAGGCTTTTTTGGATTGTGGTCTTGAGGTTTTTAAATCGCTTTAACAGATTAGAGTAAGACTAAACATTAATTTTTAGTAACTTTGAAATAAATATAATAAACCAATGCTAGATAGCTTTTTAAAATTTTTAGAATTAGGACTTTATCATGTAGCAAACTTCAAAAGCTATGATCATCTCCTATTTTTGGTGGTGTTAACGGTTCCTTATTTATTTAAGGATTGGAAACGATTATTGTTGTTAATATCGTTGTTTACACTTGGACACACCCTTAGTTTGTTGTTGGGAGTTTACGATATTATAAATTTGAGGGGCAATGTGATTGAGTGGTTGATTCCATTTACAATCATTATCACAGCACTTTATAATGTGTTTAACGCAGGAAAATCTTCTAAAAATTCTAACCCAATCGTTATATTTAGCACCGTCTTATTTTTTGGATTTATTCATGGATTAGGATTTGCTAACGCTTTTGAATCTTTGGTAGCTACTAATGAAAGCACTTTATTATCTATTTTAGAATTCGCATTAGGAATTGAGATCGGACAATTTTTAATTGTTTTTTGTGTATTGTTTTTTGGATTTTTAGGACAAACTATTTTCAGGTTATCTGCTCGAGACTGGGTAATGGTTCTTTCAGCTGTTGTGATTGGTCTTATGCTTCCTTTAATTTTAAACAGTCCACTATTCTCTTAATTAAAACATCCCCTTTTTATGACCACACAAAAACAACTTAAATACGATAAAGCCTATCTTCGAATGGCTTCTGAATGGGGAAAATTGTCATACTGTAAACGCAAACAAGTTGGCGCAATCATTGTTAAAGATCGCATGATTATTTCTGATGGTTATAACGGAACCCCCACGGGTTTTGAAAATTTCTGTGAAGATGAAGAAGGTTACACCAAATGGTATGTTTTGCATGCAGAAGCAAACGCCATATTAAAGGTTGCTGCTTCCACCCAATCTTGTAAAGGATCGACCTTATATATTACCTTATCTCCGTGTCAAAGCTGTAGTAAGTTAATTCATCAAGCGGGTATTACTCGAGTGGTATACAGCCAAGCCTATAAAGATCTGTCTGGTGTTGAGTTTTTAGAAAAAGCAGGCATCAAAGTCGAATTGCAAACACTGTAATTTGATGTCCTTAAATCAAAAACACCTCCCCTTTTTTATCGCAGTTCTTTTGGGTATTGGAATTTATATAGGGACGAAATTAAATACCAATACTTCAAGTGGTTATGCAAGCACAAACAACATCAGCAAACAAAAGATAAATCGACTTATTGATTATTTAGAATATGAGTATGTAGACCCTGTCAATACAGACAGTATTGTTGAAAATTTTATTAATTCCGCTTTGCAAAACCTAGATCCACATTCTTCATACATCCCGAAACAAGATTTGGCCTCGGTCACTGAAAATATGAAAGGCGATTTTATTGGCATAGGGGTTAGTTTTTACAATTATAAAGACACAATAACAGTTATTAGACCAATTGAGGGTGGTCCAAGTTTTAGAGCTGGAATTTTAGCTTGGGATCGCATTTTAATGGCTGATAATGACACGATTTATGGACAGAAATGGAGCCAAGATAAAGTCATTCAAAGACTTCGTGGCAAAAAAAATTCTAAAGTTCAATTAAAAATCAAACGTTCGGGTGTGGACAGTTTAATAAATTTTGAAATCATACGTGCTGAAGTTCCCATTAAAAGCATAGAAGCTTCCTATATGATCAATTCAACACTTGGATACATTAAAATTAATCGATTCGCAGAAAGCACCTACTCAGAATTTGAGAATAGCGTTGAAGATTTACTTTCTAAAGGTGCTTCAAGTTTAGTCTTGGATTTAAGAAATAATCCAGGGGGGTTTTTACAAATTGCTGAACAAATTGTAGATGAGTTTTTAGAAGATGGAAAACTGATATTATTCACTAAGAACAAAACCAACGATACTATTGAAAGTTTTGCCACCACCAAAGGACATTTTGAACAGGCTAAAGTATATGTGTTGATTAATGAAAACTCAGCATCTGCTAGCGAAATTATTGCTGGTGCACTACAAGATAATGACAGAGGGACTATCGTTGGGCGGCGTTCGTTTGGAAAAGGACTGGTTCAGCAAGAAATGGACTTAGGAGACGGCAGTGCGATTCGGCTGACGACTTCTAGGTATTACACTCCAACAGGGCGTTCTATACAACGTTCTTATGACAAAGGTTCAGATGCATATTACGACGATTACTACCAGCGATTGGACGACAGAACTATGGACACTTTACGAGCAGAAGGGATTGCCGACAGTCTCACATTTACAACTCCAAAAGGTAAAATTGTATATGGTGGTGGTGGTATTATTCCGGATGTTTATGTGCCTTATGACGCTAATTTTAATAACGATATTGTAGAGTTTCTAAAAGTTTCTGGTGTTGTAGATTTTTTTGTGTTTGAATATCTATACCGACAGCATAATCAATACACATCGCTTTCCGAAGCCGAATTTCTAAGCTCTTTCGAAGTTTCAGAAGCGATTTATCAGCAATTTATCAGCAATTTATCAGAAACTATGAACATGAAAATGGAGGATACTAATCTTTACACAAACGCTATAAAAACGCTTTTAAAGTCGGCTTTTGGAAAACAACTTTTTGGAGACAATACAGCTGCAAAGGTATTGAGTACTTTTGATCCTATGTTGCAAACAATAAACGAATTAGAAGCCTTCTTAATTTCAAATTAAGACTTTTCTTTGACTGTACGATCAATCTTTACAACAACCCTCCAAATTGTGAATAACAAAATAGCACATCCACCTGCTAATGCCGTGATGATAGCTGTATAACTTTCCTTTTCGAAAGGCGTTTCAAAATTAATTTTTGTGGTGTTAAACACAATAATTCCGAGAGCCAGTACCGATAATAAATAAGTTAGAATTCGCATGTTAAAGTAAAAATTTAATATTTGAAGTAAATAACTTTACGGCAATAGCTAAGAGCACAACGCCAAATACTTTTCTAATAATATCAATCCCATTTTGACCAATAAACCGTTCGATACGATTCGAGGTTTTAAGGACTATGAAAATCACAACCACATTCACAATGACGGCAATGATGATGTTTTCTGTATGAAATTCAGATTTTAGAGACAAGAGGGTTGTGAGACTTCCAGGCCCAGCGATCAATGGAAATGCTAGAGGAAATACAGAAGCATTCATGCTACTGCCCTCTTCTTGTTTGTATAAGGTTATTCCTAAAATCATTTCCAACGCAATAAAAAATAAAATAAATGCACCAGCGACTGCAAAAGAATGCACATCAATTCCAATAAGTTTTAAGATGCTGTCTCCTAAAAACAAAAAGATGATCATAATAATTCCCGCAATAACTGAGGCCTTTTCACTCTGAATATGACCTGCTTTTTTACGTAAGTCAATAATAATAGGGATATTTCCTACGATGTCAATCACTGCAAAGAGCACCATAAATGCTGTTAAGATTTCTTTAAGATCGAAACTCATGATTACAAATTATTTTTATGCAAAGGTCGAACAAATAATTATAATGACAGTTTATTTTGAGCGATTATTTAGGTTTAAAATATTCACAATTAACAGTATATTTGTAACATGTTTCAAATAGGAAAAACCATAGTGTCTGAAGATATTATTGAGAAAGATTTTTTATGCAATTTAAGTGCATGTAAAGGGGCGTGTTGTGTGGACGGTGACGCAGGCGCTCCTTTAGAAGCAAACGAGGCAAAAATTTTAGAAAAAATCTACCCTATCGTAAAACCCTATCTTCGAAAGGAAAGCATCGAAGCGATTAACGCCCAAGGCACCCATGTGGTCACTGAAGATGGAGAACTAGAAACGCCCCTAATTAATGGAGCCGATTGTGTATATGTAATTTTTGATGAAAAAAACACGGCATTGTGCGCTATTGAAGAAGCTTATAATCAGGGTGAGGTTGACTGGAAGAAACCAGTGTCCTGTCATTTGTATCCTGTTCGAATCAAAGACTACACTGAGTTCTCAGCTGTAAATTATGATAATTGGGAAATTTGTGACGATGCCTGTACTTTGGGAAAAGAACTTCAGGTGCCCGTCTATAAATTTGTCAAAGAAGCCTTGATTCGAAAATTTGGAGCTGATTGGTACACAGAATTAGAACAAATAGCTTCAAAACACACCAAAAATTAAAATGAATCAAGCGCTTAAGGTAGGTATGTAAAACCCGATCTCTTTGTTTATTTTTATTCAACATTAATAAAAGGGCTGTTTTTATTTCGCCTTAATGCCTGGTTTTTTTTTAAGAGAGAGGAGTGTCTTAAGTCCCTTTTTATCAGTAAATTAAGTTTTGTAACTTCAATTTTTTTTGTAAGAAAAAAGCTACTCGTTGTTAAAAACTCATAGTCAATGTTTATAAAATTGGCTTTCATTTAAGGCAACTATTTTGAACCTTTGTTAAACGCTCAAGCGCATATTTTTTTTAATCCAGAATTTTAATTTAGATGTCACAAGTAGAACCAATTTTACAAGAAAACAAAGACCGATTTGTCATTTTTCCAATTCAGCACCATGACATATGGGAATGGTATAAAAAATCAGAAGCCAGTTTTTGGACTGCTGAAGAAATTGACTTACACCAAGATTTAACGGATTGGAGTACTAAACTAAATGATGACGAGCGCTATTTTATCAAGCACATATTAGCTTTTTTTGCAGCGAGTGATGGGATTGTAAATGAGAATTTGGCTGAAAACTTTGTTAACGAAGTTCAATATAGCGAAGCAAAATTCTTCTATGGGTTTCAAATCATGATGGAAAATATTCATAGCGAAACCTATTCTCTTTTGATAGACACCTATGTAAAGGATGAATCTGAAAAAGATAAGCTATTTAATGCGATAGATAATTTTCCTGCAATCAAGAAAAAAGCTGACTGGGCTCTTAAATGGATTGAATCTCCAAGTTTTGCAGAACGTTTGATTGCATTTGCAGCCGTTGAAGGAATCTTCTTTTCAGGGGCATTTTGCTCAATTTTTTGGTTAAAAAAACGTGGATTAATGCCAGGGTTGACATTCTCAAATGAGTTAATATCTAGAGATGAAGGCGTACATGCAGATTTTGCAGTACACCTACACAACAAACACCTCATAAATAAAGTTCCAAAAGATCGCATCAGAGAAATACTATTGGATGCTTTAAATATTGAAAGAGAATTTATTACAGAATCTCTACCAGCGAGTTTGATTGGTATGAATTCAAAATTGATGTCTCAATATTTAGAATTTGTAACCGATCGCTTATTACAAGAGCTGGATTGCGAAAAAGAATACAATACATCAAACCCATTTGATTTTATGGATATGATCTCGCTCCAAGGAAAAACAAATTTCTTTGAAAAAAGAGTATCTGAATATCAAAAGGCAGGCGTCCTCAACAAAGAAGAAGAGGACACCAACAAATACAGTTTCGATTCTGAATTCTAGATCAACCAACTAGACTTAGAACTTAAAATGAATTGCACGATTCATTTTTCATAAACCACCCTTTTGGTTTCTTCTTAACAAGGAAACCAAACCCATAACAACTAAGTGTTTGATTGATATCAAATACTGCTAGGCTAACTAACTAACCGCTTTTTTGAAGCGCATCAAAAAAGCAAAAAAGACTAAAAACAAATGTTTGTACTAAAAAGAGACGGCAGAAAAGAAGAAATCATGTTTGATAAAATCACAGCCAGAGTTAGAAAACTCTGCTATGGTTTAAATGAATTGGTGGATCCGTTGAAAGTTGCTATGCGTGTAATTGAAGGGCTGTACGACGGCGTCACCACTAGCGAACTGGACAATCTTGCCGCTGAAGTCGCAGCAACAATGACCACTGCTCACCCTGATTATGCGAGGCTCGCAGCGAGAATTTCTGTGTCAAACTTACACAAAAACACTAAAAAGACCTTTAGTGAAGTCATGCATGACTTATATACATATGTAAATCCACGAACAGGGAAAGATGCCCCATTGTTATCTGACGAGGTTTACAATGTTATCCTGGAAAACAAGGAAAAACTAGATTCTACAATTATATATAATCGAGATTTTAGTTATGATTATTTTGGGTTTAAAACACTAGAGCGTTCTTACCTTTTAAAACTAAACGGAATTATTGCAGAACGCCCTCAACATATGTTGATGCGGGTATCTATTGGAATTCATTTAAATGACCTTGACTCTGCAATTGAGACTTACGAGCTCATGTCAAAAAAGTACTTTACACACGCAACGCCTACATTGTTTAATGCCGGGACTCCAAAACCACAAATGTCGTCTTGCTTTTTATTGACCGCCAAAGATGATAGTATTGATGGGATTTACGACACCTTAAAACAAACTGCTAAAATTTCACAATCTGCCGGAGGAATTGGTTTAGCAATGCATAATATTAGAGCTACAGGTAGCTATATCGCAGGAACAAACGGTACAAGTAATGGAATTGTTCCAATGCTCCGTGTTTTTAATGATACGGCACGATATGTCGATCAAGGAGGTGGAAAACGAAAAGGAAGCTTTGCAATTTATTTAGAACCATGGCATGCCGATATTTTTGATTTCCTTGACTTAAAGAAAAATCATGGAAAAGAAGAAATGCGTGCACGTGATTTATTTTATGCGATGTGGATTCCTGATTTATTTATGAAACGTGTTCAAGAAGATGCAGAATGGACATTAATGTGTCCTAACGAGTGTCCTGGTTTACCTGACACACATAGCGAAGAATTTGAAGCCCTTTATCTAGGTTACGAACAAAGAGGAAAAGGACGAAAAACTATCAAAGCAAGAGAACTTTGGGAAAAAATTACGGAATCTCAGATTGAAACTGGAACGCCTTATATGCTCTACAAAGATGCTGCGAACAGTAAATCAAACCAACAAAACTTAGGAACAATTCGTTCATCCAATTTATGTACAGAAATTATTGAATACACTTCTCCTGACGAAGTCGCTGTTTGTAACCTGGCATCTATTGCGCTTCCGATGTTTATTAAAGATGGTAAGTTTGATCATCAAGAATTATATACAATCACCAAACGTGTCACACGCAACCTAAATAAGGTGATCGACCGAAATTACTATCCTGTAATTGAGGCCGAAAACTCTAACATGAGACACCGTCCAATTGGGATAGGAGTTCAAGGACTAGCAGATGCGTTCATAAAATTGAGATTACCTTTCACTAGCGACGAAGCCAAACAATTGAATCAAGATATTTTTGAAACAATTTACTTTGCTGCAGTAACAGCATCGATGGAGGAAGCCAAAGAAGAAGGCCCTTACGAAACTTATGCAGGCTCTCCAATTAGTGAAGGAAAATTCCAACACAATTTATGGGGCCAAAAAGAAGAAGACTTTAGCGGTCTCTGGGATTGGAGCAAACTACGTGATCAGGTCCTTGAAAATGGAGTACGTAACTCTCTTTTAGTCGCGCCAATGCCAACCGCAAGTACCTCTCAAATTCTTGGAAACAACGAATGTTTTGAACCATACACATCAAATATTTATACCCGTCGTGTATTGTCAGGAGAGTTTATTGTCGTTAATAAACACTTATTGGAAGACTTAGTCGAACTAGGACTCTGGAACGAAGGTTTAAAGCAAGACATTATGCGTGCCAATGGATCCATACAACATGTGGAAATAATTCCACAAGAGATTAAAGAATTGTACAAAACAGTTTGGGAATTGAGCATGAAAGATATTATAGATATGTCGCGTCAGCGTGGCTATTTTATCGATCAATCCCAATCTTTAAATTTATTTATGGAGGGTGCTACGATGGCTAAACTAACATCAATGCATTTCTATGCATGGAAAAGTGGATTAAAAACAGGTATGTATTACTTAAGAACAAAGAGCGCTGTTGATGCCATTAAATTCACCTTAGACAATAAGAAAAAAGAAGCACCACAGCCTGAAATTGTTGCCGTCCCTACAGCAGTTGAAACAACAATTATTGAAACAGCAGTGTTGGAAAAACAACAAGAAAAAGCGGCGAATACTGCAGCAAAGTTTTCTCAAGAAACAGCTGTTGAAGTAGAGCCAATGTCTCCAGAAGAAATGAAAGCACTGATTCAACAAGCAAAAGAAACAGAAGGTGATGATTGCCTCATGTGTGGGTCTTAAGAACCCCTCACAGATTTGTATCCAACCTCCTAATTATATTTTAGGAGGTTTTTTTTTAAATTTACTTAACAAATTTGAATTGCTGAAAAAGAAAATATTGATCCTAGAAAAGTATAAACATAAAAACAAATGAAATTAATCAAAGAATTCAAAGATTTTGCTGTTAAAGGCAATATGATAGATATGGCTATTGGAATTATTATTGGGGCGTCCTTCAATAGCGTAATTAATGTTTTAGTAAAAAACATTATTTTACCACCCTTGTCCCTGTTGTCAGACGGCATTAATTTTCAAAATAAAAAACTAATTTTAAGATCTGCTTCTGAAACGGCTAGTCAGGTCTCAATTGATTATGGGTTGTTTACTGAAACTATTCTTGATTTTCTAATCGTTGGATTCACAATTTTTATCGTCGTAAAATTTATAAACAAACTCAAAACAAAAGCTGAAGATGTAAAAGATGAGTCAGTTCCGACCCCTGCAGATATCCAATTGTTGTCTGACATTAAAAAATTGCTTGAAGTTCAGAATAAAAAGCTACTAAAATAAGTTAGCTCGCGTTATGTAAACGTGCAACATATTTTCCGATTACATCAAATTCTAAATTCACAACCGTCCCTCTTTCAAATTGGTCAAAATTAGTATGCTCATATGTATAGGGTATAATTGCTACGCTAAAACCGTCGTTTTTAGAATTTACAACGGTCAAACTCACCCCATTAACTGTAATAGAGCCTTTTTCAATCGTGAGATTTCCTAAAGACGCATCGTACTTAAAAGAATAGACCCAACTTCCATTTTGGGTTTCCACACCAGTGCAAGTCCCCACTTGATCCACATGCCCCTGAACCATATGTCCATCCAACCGGGCTCCAAGCTTTAGTCCACGCTCCAAGTTTACGGTCGCTCCAACTTTTAAGTTGTCAAGATTCGTTTTATCTAACGTTTCTTTGATTGCAGTTACAGTATAACTGTTTTCGGTCAATGCGATAACAGTCAAACATACCCCGTTATGCGACACACTTTGGTCGATTTTTAGTTGTGGTGCCAACACACTTTCAATTGTTAAGTGTAAGTTGTCATTTTCGGCGACTAAATTTTTCACAATCCCTAAATCTTCAATAATTCCTGTAAACATACTTTTAATTCGTTAAATTTGTAAATTCAAAATTACAAACATACACGTCACTTTTAATGGAAAAAGAAGAAAAAATTAAAATAGGGATTTCTATAGGAGACTTAAATGGTATAGGGGGGGAGTTGGTCGTCAAGACTTTCGATGACAACCGAATGCTTGAATTTTGTACCCCTATAATATATGCTTCTGCGAAAACGTTGGCATTTTTTAAAAGGCACTTTCAGAGCTCTCTTGAATTCAATAAGATTCAAAAGGCTAGTCAAGCAGTGAATTCCAAAGTAAATGTAGTTTCGGTTTGGAATGAAGATGTTAAAATCAATTTTGGAGAAGAGGATCCTAAAATCGGTGGTTACGCCATCAAATCGCTTCAAGCGGCGGTCGAGGACCTTAAAAATGATCAAATTGACGTCTTGGTTACTGCACCAATTAATAAGCATAACATACAGTCTGATGAATTTAAGTTTCCTGGACACACGGATTATTTAGCCCAAGAACTTCAAGGAGATAGCTTAATGTTTATGGTGTCTGACGATCTTAAAGT
>ERZ767310.1079-NODE-1079-length-15837-cov-3.176467_pt1 | contig 15837 bp, 8 predicted proteins | sample MGYA00374954_ERZ767310 | MGnify/ENA primary metagenome ERZ767310 (study PRJEB28948, sample SAMN06267188) | marine metagenome | isolation source: Columbia River Estuary | place: USA:Columbia River Estuary, USA | collected 2013-07-23 ...
ATGTAACGCATGACCAAACTCATGAAACAAAGTGGTCACTTCATTAAAGGTGAGTAAAGAGGGTTTTGTGCCCGTAGGTTTGGTGAAGTTGCACACGATGCTTACGTGAGGGCGCTGGTCGCCTTGTGCGGTCTGTTTCTGACTGCGAAAACTAGTCATCCATGCTCCTTGGCGTTTGCCTGCTCTGGGAAAATAGTCGGCATAAAATACCGCTAAATGCGCGCCGTTTTCATCCCTTACTTCATAGGTAATTACGTCTTCGTGGTATTTATCTATATCATCTCGCTTGTGAAAGCTTATCCCAAATAATTTTTTAGCCGTAAGAAAAACACCTTCTTCCACTTTCTCTAATTGAAAATAAGGGCGAAGCAACTCGTCGTCTATCGTAAAACGCTCTTTCTTTAGTTTTTCCGAGTAGTACGCCGCATCCCATTTTTGCAAGAGATCAATCCCGTCTATTTTTTTGGCATACGCTGTAAGTTCTTCAAACTCTTGACGTGCATGCGGAAGTGCTTTTTCTTCAATAGTGGTAAGAAATTCAATAACGGTAGTCGGTGATTTAGCCATTCGCTCGGCCAATACGTAGTCTGCATGACTCTCAAAACCCAATAGGTTCGCTCTCTCTGAGCGCAGTTGAACGATTTCTTGGATTATTTCTTCATTGTTGTTTTCATTCGATTGAAATGCTTTAGAGCTAAATGCTTTATACATTTTCTCACGTAACTCTCTGCGCGTGCTGTAGGTCACAAATGGGATGTAGCTGGGGTAGTCCAGTGTAAATAACCAACCCCCTTTTTCCTTTGCGGTTGCCATTCCCTGAGCAGCCTCCCGAATTCCTTCTGGCAGACCATCAAGGTCATTTTCGTCCGTAATCAGCATTTCAAAAGCATTACTTTCTTTCAGCACACGCTCACCAAAAATGAGACTGAGTTTAGCTTTACGCGCATCTATTTCTCTCAGTTTTTCTTTATCTGTATCATTTAAGTTGGCACCGTTACGTGTAAAACCTTTGTATGCGTTTTCTAATAGCGTTTTTTGCTCTGGTGTAAGTCCGTCAAACCCTTGGTCAAACACTTCTTTTACTTTAGCAAATAAGCCAGCATTCATGGCAATATCGTTACCGTGCGCAGATAAAAGAGGGCTTATTTCTTGCGCGATTTCTTGCATTTCGTCACTGGTTTCAGCACTGTTTAAGTTGAAAAAGGCCGAAGTTACTTTGGTAAGTAGTTCGCCGCTATTTTCTAATGCTACGATAACGTTTTCAAATGTGGGTGTATCGTTAGTGTGAACTATAGCGTCTATTTCAGCTTTAGCATCTGTAATGCCTTGGTGTATTGCAGGTACGTAATGCTCGTTTTTTAGTTTACCAAATGGAATCGTGCCGTACGCAGTGGTGTAATCTTGAAAAAATGGATTCATCGTGGCTGCGAAGGTAGGCATTATTCATACGTTACATCAAGAGAAGGGCGCCAGATTCTGGTAGAGTATGGGTTTGCACGAGCGACAACTTAGCACTGTTTTTACGCTTCAGTATACATAAAATGGCCATAATGGCTTTAATTCCAAGTAATTGTGTAACTACCTAAGACGTTATGGCTTAAAAGCCATTTTGGAGTGCCATTTGAAATAACCGATTAGATTACGTGTTGCATTTTACGCTAATAAATAATCAACTAATAACATAAAACGATACAAAAATGGATACCAAGAATTTTACCATTAAAAGCCAAGAAGCAATCCAAAAAGCGCAGGAGCTTGCCATGATAGGGCAGCAACAAGCTATTGAGACGGGCCACATCTTGAAGGCATTATTTACCGTAGATGAAGAAGTATTGAGTTACGCGCTAAAAAAGGTAAATGCCAATACGCAACGTATAGAGCAAGCGCTGGATAGTATTTTAATAAGCTATCCAAAAGTGAGTGGGGCTGGAAGTCAATACTTGAGTAATATGAGCCAACAAACCTTGGTGAAAGCCAATGCTTATCTCAAAGAATTTGAGGATGAGTTTGTGACGATTGAACACATTTTCTTAGCCTTGACAGAAGGCAGTGATCAGGTTGCTAATTTGCTTAAAGACGCTGGAGTTCAAAAGAAAGATGTGATAAAAGCATTCAAAGAGCTTAGAGGTGGGAGTAGAGCCACCAGTGATAGTGCAGAAGCACAGTACAATACCCTAAATAAATACGCCCGTAATCTAAATAATGCGGCTAAGAGCGGTAAGCTAGACCCCGTTATAGGCCGTGATGAGGAAATACGAAGGGTACTCCAAATACTAAGCAGACGAACCAAAAATAACCCGATTCTGGTCGGAGAGCCGGGTGTTGGTAAAACGGCAATAGCCGAAGGATTAGCGCACCGCATTATCAGTGGAGATGTGCCAGAAAATTTGAAGTCTAAACAGATTTATAGTTTAGACATGGGATCGCTAATTGCCGGTGCTAAGTACAAAGGTGAATTTGAAGAGCGATTAAAAGGGGTAATCAAAGAAGTTACTGCGGCAGATGGTGAGATCGTACTTTTTATTGACGAGATACATACGCTAGTAGGAGCTGGCGGTGGTGGCGAAGGTGCTATGGATGCAGCCAATATTTTAAAACCTGCCCTAGCTCGTGGTGAACTAAAAGCCATTGGAGCAACTACACTCGCTGAATATCAAAAATATATAGAAAAAGACAAAGCATTAGAGCGTCGTTTTCAAAGTGTTTTGGTAGATGAGCCGAGTGCCGAAGATGCGATTTCTATACTTAGAGGTATCAAAGAGAAGTATGAAGTGCACCACAAAGTGCGTATAAAAGATGAAGCGGTTATTGCTGCAGTAGAACTCTCGCAGCGTTATATATCAAACAGATTTTTGCCGGATAAAGCCATCGACTTAATGGATGAATCTGCTGCTAAATTGCGTCTTGAAATAGATTCGGTTCCCGAGGAACTAGATGAAATAGAACGTAAGATTATGCAGCTGGAAATAGAGCGAGAAGCCATCAAGCGGGAAAAAGACGAACAGAAAGTTTCTATCCTAAGTGAGGAAATCGCTAATCTATCGGAAGAACGAGATCAGTTAAGGGCAAAATGGCAAGAAGAAAAAGCAGTAGTAGACGGCATTCAAGCAAAGAAAAAAGAAATAGAAGACCTGCGTTTGGAAGCCGAGCAAGCAGAGCGCGCAGGTGACTTTGGTAAAGTAGCGGAAATACGCTACGGTAAGACAAAAACCGTAGAAGATGAGCTGCATATACTCATGACCGAGTTACAAGCTAAACAAGCAAATAGCTCGCTGGTAAAAGAAGAAGTAACCAGTGAAGATATTGCGGAAGTGGTAAGTAAATGGACCGAAATCCCGGTGCAAAGCATGTTGCAAAGCGAGCGTGAAAAATTACTAAACCTAGAAGGAGAATTACACCAACGGGTTGTGGGACAAGAAGATGCCATTGGCGCAATATCCGATGCTATTCGCAGGAGTAGAGCGGGACTTTCAGATCCCAATAAACCTATAGGCTCATTTATCTTTTTGGGAACAACAGGTGTCGGTAAAACGGAACTGGCTAAAGCATTGGCAGCATATTTATTCAATAAAGAAGATGCCTTGGTGCGAATAGATATGAGTGAGTACCAAGAGAAACACACGGTAAGCAGACTGATAGGAGCGCCTCCAGGATACGTTGGGTATGACGAAGGCGGACAGTTGACCGAAGCCGTTAGACGAAAACCGTATTCAGTTATTCTACTGGATGAAATCGAAAAAGCGCATCCTGATGTGTTTAATATTTTATTGCAAGTACTGGACGACGGCCGACTAACAGACAATAAAGGGCGAGTGGCTAATTTTAAAAATACCATTGTTATCATGACGAGCAATATTGGTAGTCATTTGATTCAAGATCGATTTTTGGAGATAACGGATACCAATGCAGACGAAGTTGAGGCTAAAACCAAGGTGGAAGTATTTGAACTACTCAAGAAAACGATTAGACCTGAGTTCTTAAACAGAATAGACGAGATCATTATGTTTAAACCCTTAACCCGAGATAATATAAGAGGTATTGTAGACATCCAATTTAGAAGCTTACAGAAAATGTTGTCTGCCCAAAACATCAAAATTACCGCAACCGACGAAGCCCTTGATTGGCTCGGAGAGATCGGCTACGATCCGCAATTTGGAGCTAGACCACTCAAAAGAGCGATGCAACGTGAAGTATTGAATAAACTGAGCAAGGATATTCTCGCGGGTATAATTGCCACCAATAGCGAGATAAAATTGGGCCTTAAGGGCAAGGAGTTTGTCTTCGAAAACTAAGTAAAGGCTGCTATAGCAGCTATACTTTAGGAATAGGGGTATGGGTTGATAAGCTAAGCTTACAAGTCGTGCCCCATTTTTTCTTTCTTGGTAGCTAAGTATGCTTTGTTGTGCGGATTTGCTTCTACTTGCAGCGATACATTATCTACTATTTCTAAACCATATCCAATAAGTCCTTTACGTTTTACAGGATTGTTACTCATTAAGCGCATTTTATGTACACCTAAGTCTCTTAAAATCTGAGCTCCTACACCGTAATCACGCTCGTCCATTTGAAAGCCTAATTCAATATTAGCTTCTACGGTATCCATACCGTTTTCTTGTAATTTGTAGGCTTTTAGTTTGTTGAGTAAGCCAATTCCACGACCTTCTTGATTCATATACACGATTACCCCTTTGCCTTCCTCTTCGATGGCTTGCATGGCTTTTTGTAATTGCTCACCACAATCGCATCGGCAACTACCAAAAATATCGCCAGTTAAGCAACTGGAATGAACACGCACCAATACGGGCTCATCTTTTTCCCAAGTTCCTTTCACTAAGGCAAGGTGATCCATATTATTGCTCGTTTGCTTGTAGGCGTATAGTTCAAAATCGCCATATTGAGTCGGCATGTGAACATCAATTTGTCGTTGGATTAAGCTTTCGTGCTTTAGTCTATATTTGATTAAATCAGCGATAGACACAATCTTCATGTTGTGCTTAGCTGCTACTTTCATTAAATCTGGTAGGCGCGCCATGGTGCCGTCCTCATTCATTATTTCAACAATACAACCGGCGGGTTCAAAGCCTGCTAAACGTGCGAAGTCTATTGCCGCTTCTGTATGTCCAGCTCTACGCAAAACGCCGTTGGTTCGGGCTCTAAGTGGGAAGATATGACCAGGTTTACCCAGTTCACTTGGGTCTGTTTTAGGATTAACAAGCGCCTGGATGGTCATTGCTCTATCGTACGCAGAAATACCGGTGCTGGTACCGTGTCCAATTAAATCTACTGAAATCGTAAATGGAGTCTCAAACTGAGCGGTATTTTTGCCTACCATTAGGTCTAAATTTAACTCATCACAACGTTCTTCGGTAAGAGGTACGCATACAAGTCCACGTCCTTCTGTCGCCATAAAATTAACCATCTCCGTAGTTACATTGCGAGCCGCGGTAAGGAAGTCGCCTTCATTCTCGCGGTCTTCGTCGTCTACAACGATGATCATTTTACCATTTCTGATTTCTTCTATGGCTTCTTCGATGGTGTTTAGTTTAAAATCGCTCATTTTAATTGGGTGCAAAGGTACTATTTCTAGCTGCTATTTATAGTAGCGTTTTACTTTCTTATAGGTCATTTTGAGCATTACCTTATTCTACAACAATCTTGTTGGTCCATGTAAAGCCATTTTTTTGGATGTTGATGAAATAAACGCCTGAAGAATAGGCGCCTAAGTCATAGCTTATTTTGGCTTCATCTTGTGTATACGGTGCATTTATGGTTTGCCCAAATGCATTGTAAAGAGTGTGTTTTGCGCCAGCCATATCTCCGCCAGATACTGTAAAATGTCCTTTTGTAGGGTTAGGAAATACCTTATAACCTAAATCTATAGTGCGTTTTGGAACGTCTACTTTGTGTACAACGGTAAATTGAAGTTCGGTTTTGTTTCCGAAGTCAGGATTTAGGGTTTTGAGTGACGAACCACCTACTTCCCAAAGTCTAAAAAATCCAGATCCATCGTTATTTGCAAAGAAGCTAAGTCCATCCCCGTCGGTATCTTCTACGGTAAGTTTATAGCAACCCAAGCCCAGTAATAACGTGTCCCGATACAAGGTGCTATTGGTTAAGTTGTTTTTTTCAAAAACTATTTTATTCCATTCGTCTACAACTTTTATCTTGGTTTCAGAAGCAGCATTGTTGGTTCTGTAAAAAAGGTAAAAATGCTGAGGATATACTTCTGGAAACTCAAATTTACTCTCGAATAAGTTATTGTTAACATACTCATCTGCAGATGAATTTCCATCAATAGCGGTGATTTCTGCGTAAAACACACTGTTTCCTTGCACGGCAGTACTGTAGATGGAATTGTCTTGTGGTAAATAGATAGTTTCTACTTTTCCTGTGGTTAGGTAACAATTCCATGTATAGGTTTTCTTATTGGCTTTATCGTTTACCCAATAATCAATAGTGATGCTGTTTACCGTATTTCTGCCATTGTTTTTAACCGTAATTTTTGGACTTAAACACGTTGGATTATTACGCGCATATTCAATTTTCTTGGACGGTTCTAAAATGTCTTCGATGCCTAAATCATAACCAAACTTATACTCGCCATAACTCACTAATTGATTATTTACAATATACCTAGAGTCGCCAGATCCAGCGTCTAATCCGTAATCTAAGGTTACTAGATCACCTCCATTTATTTTACCTGTGAGGTCATATTCCGCAACGTCTGTTGCCATTCCGGGGCACCAACCTGCTCTATCGTAAATCCATGTTCCGCCTTGAGGGTAAACAGGATTCTCTCCGCACATTTTCCATACTTGGCGGCTATAGGTCTCATTATTTACCTGTATAAAATGGTTACGTGGTATGAATTCACCTTCTTGGCCGTGTCCTGTGATAGCAGATCGAATTTTAAATCCTTTGGCAGAATCTAATGTTTGGTAATTCAGCGGCGGATAATACACGTCGTTTGCTAAAATTTGGCTGTAATTAGCCGAGAATTGCTGCGCAGGCCATAATTGGCTGATGTCTAAAACCTCGCGTGCTGGTGTTCCTTTTATAAATAAGAATTGGATGTCCATTTCCTCTTGATTTTGACCACCTCGACTCAAGAAAATCCTTTTGTTTCCTTTTAAAATAGGGGTAAAGTCTGTTACGTCAAAAGTCCACGTTTTACCTTTTGGCCCTAAGTCTAACCCAATGCCATAAGGCGTAACAAAAGACATAATCTCCAATCTTGAAGGCCATCTTCGTATGTAGGGAATTTGTGAAATGGTAATGCTTCCAGCAGGTATTACCGCAGTAGAGTCATACAAATTATTTTCTTCTGTATACCAATACTCTTTGCCATCTGCATTCCACTTGAAGGTATTCTCCAATTCTATTTTAGCATCGTCTATGGTTGTGCTTGCATTACTCTTGATATCATATTTGATAATGTTATAAGCCAATTGAGGTACAGAGTCATGGGTTATTTGGGGTGTAGTGGTAATATCAAAAACACCTTGGATTAATTGGATATTAGGTCTAGTACTTGATAATGAAAATCCTTTAAAAATTGAAATGCCTCTAAAAGATCGGTAAGCTCCATTGCCTATTATTTTTCCGTTTCGGGGAGTTGGTGCATTACATGTTATCGTAGCGTTATTTTTATCGTTGAACGTGTAATATAGTGTGATACGTGAATCTGTTGAGCTGTTTTCTTGGTTTTTTACAGCAGTTATTTCAGCATCAGTAAGCGCAACATTCCATATTCTAATTTCGTCTATATCTCCTTTAAAATAGCGGTTATTTACACCACGACTTATCCTAACGTTTAATCCTTTTGCCGTATTAATTGAGCTCGCAGTAACGGTTCCATTTATTTCCAATTTACCATCTACGTAATGCTTAATTCCCGATACACTATTGCCCGAAAAAACACAAGCGACGTGATGCCATTGGTTGTCATTTACTTTAGTTGTACCATTTACACCTCCACCATTCACCTCTGTGCGCAGCGTGCCGTCATCGTTTACCCTAAAAACCCATTTTTGTCCAGCAGCATCATTTCCCCAACTGCATATTTCACCACCTACTTTATTGGTTCGTATCCATGCATCAATAGTACGATCTGCAGTACCTAATATTCCTTCATAAGTGTCTGCTTCTACATAGGTTCCTAAGCCATCAAAATACAAAGAATTGCCTGCGAAAGCATACATAAGTTTGTTGTCACTTAATTGCTCAGCTTCTAGATCGAGTATTTCATTTGCAGCACCATTGAGGCTTATTTCTATTAATAAATTAGAAGTTCCATCCCAAAGATAAGGTGTATGAAAATGGAGTTGATTATCACCTGTTACGAAATCTACATTGTCATAAAAGACACTCGTAAATCCGGTCATGTCCATATCTTCAGGTGTTAAAAATGCTTTGGTTGTGCCTAAAATACGGAGGTGTAAATTGCGGACGCTACTGTTATTAAGCGCTTTAAGACTTACAGCATTAATATTACCAGCTGTAACTCCTGCTGCTAAAAGTTCAGATGCGGTATAGATTATATGTGACTTTCCCGCAAAACCAGATGTTGGATTTGCAGAACTAGGAACCCCGTAAGGCAACGCAAGAGTTCCACTGCCAATGGCACTGGTGGTGGATGAGGTAGTAGAATTTACCGTTACTTTTTGTAATGTGTTACGGTAGTAATCATTCATTGCTTTTGTGCTGTAATTGAAAGAATTGCCAGTAAACCCTGCAATACTGTAGTTTGTAGTGCTTGCTAACAATGAGTCGGCGCGTGAGGGGTCTTCTATATACGTATTACAACTGTAATCCCACTCTCCACAGCCTTTATTTCGGTTAGATCCATCAGATACCAATGCGTTTTTACAACGCATAGAGTATAACATCAGTATTTTTTCATACGAGTCGGTTCCTTCCGGAAACGCAATGGTAGTATCTCGTGTAGTCGAGCTATAGTTTAAGGTTTTAACGACAATGGTGTCTTGGGCGTAAGTCATTAAACTGCTTAGACATAATAAGCTAATGGCGATAAGGCTATTTTTAGACATAGGCTTCGAAAATAAGGATAGTTTCCTATTATTCTAAACCGATAGCGCTAAGTTTTAAGTAATTCTTTTTCTTTGCACTGTTGAATATCTTATTTGTAGCTAATAGATTCCCGTACCCGCCATTCAGAGGCGATAAGCTAAAAATATATAATTTAACGAGGAGGTTAGCTCAAAAGCATAATTTATTCTTGGTTACTTTTTACGAAGAGAGATCTGAGCTTAATTATTTAAAAGAAATTCAGCCTTTTTTTAAGGAGATTGAGTTGGTCTATTTACCAAAATGGCGTTCTGTATTGAATGGAATACCGGCTTTATTTTCAAAAACCCCGTTACAATTAGCCTATTTTAAAAGTGCTAAAATGAAACGAATGGTCCATTTTGCTCTAGAGCATTATAACATCGATGTAGTGCACACACAACATTTGCGCATGAGTCAATATACCAAAGAACTTACCATCCCTAAAATACTAGATCTTCCAGATGCTTTTTCACTGTATTTTAAAAGACGAAGCGAGACTGAGCGACCGTTTATTAATCGTCTAATTGATTTCATAGAGATAGGAAGATTAGCAAAAGCTGAGCAAGTGATTACTCGATTTGACAAGACATTGGTTTGTTCTGTAGAAGATCAATCGTATTTGGAAAAGCTTCACAAAACCAGCAATGTTGAAATTCTGCTTAATGGAGTAGACCTGGAAACGTTCGATGTAGGTGGAGGTCACGACTATTCTCATAACAAAGTACTTTTATTCACTGGCAATATGGACTACGCTCCGAATGTAGATGCTGTTCAGTATTTTGTAAAAGAGATGTGGCCTGCTATTTCAATAGCAAATCCAAATACCAAGTTTATAATAGCAGGCCAGCGACCTGTAGATGCCGTTAAACGATTGGCCAACAATAGGATAGAGGTCACTGGTTTTATTCCTGATCTTAAAGATATGTATGCCCAGGCGAGTGTTGTGATAGCACCGTTACGTTTTGGTGCGGGTACTCAAAATAAAGTATTGGAAGCAATGGCCATGGGAGTGCCCACGGTATGTACCCATATTGGATTTGAAGGATTACAAATACAAAGTGGACAAGGGGTAATTATGGCTAAAGATAAGGGTGTATTTATAGCCAAAGTGAATGCCTTGCTGGAGGATGCGGCCGAGCGAGCTAAAGTAGGTGAGCAGGGATTAGAAATAGCAAAAAGCAGGTTTAGCTGGGATCGTATAGCACTGCAGTTAGAATCGTATTTAACGCAAGTTACAGCATAAAAAAAGCACTTAACGGTAATTAAGTGCTTCTAAATAGTTGCAAAATCATTTAGGTTGTCTGAATGGAAGTATGCTCCATTATCTTACGCATATTAGTCAGTGCATAACGCATACGGCCAAGCGCTGTGTTGATGCTAACATCGGTCATTGCAGCAATTTCTTTAAAGCTTAAATTGCCATAATGACGTAAAATGAGCACTTGACGCTGCTCCTCAGGAAGCTTATTAATAGCCAAACGCACCATATCCTCTTTTTCGGTACGTATAATTTGCTCTTCTCGGTTTTCTACGGCTATTTTTATAGTGCGGAAAACATCATCACCAGAACTATCTGTGATGGTTGGCATTCGTTTCATTTTACGGAAATAATCGATTGCCATATTATGCGCTATACGCATGGCCCAAGGTAAAAATTTACCTTCTTCATTATACTTTCCTTTTTTTAGGTTGTTAATGATTTTTATAAACGTTTCTTGAAACAAGTCCTCAGCGATATAACTATCCTTCACGATCAAAATGATCGTTGTAAAGATTCTGTTTTTATGGCGATTGATTAACATTTCAAGACAAGCCTCGTTGCCTTGCACGTACTGCTTTACCAGATTTTGATCAGTGATTTTTAAAGATTGCATACTACCTAATTATTACTTAGTTGAAAAAATGAAAACTGTGTTTGTTCTTAACTAGTATAGGTATATCTTATATGCTTTTTTATTTAAATGTTCGGACTAAAATAGAATAAAAAAAATAAACTCCCAAATTATTGTTACATATATTCACTATTTGAGTCAAATTTGCGTCCCTTTTGCTAGCAAACGGACATAAGAATGACAAAACAAAAATACATAGACATACAAAACGCCCATTTACACAACCTTAAAAACGTAAATGTGAGCATACCTCGAAATCAACTCACAGTAGTAACGGGCTTGTCTGGAAGTGGTAAGTCATCTTTGGTATTTAATACGCTTTACGCAGAGGGTCAAAGACGCTATGTAGAAAGCCTTAGTTCATATGCACGACAGTTTTTAGGGAGATTGGAAAAGCCAATGGTGGATAACATCAAAGGACTTACACCTTGTATCGCCATTGAGCAAAAGGTAAATACCCGAAACCCTCGAAGTACCGTAGCTACCAGTACGGAGTTATACGATTATCTCAAACTACTTTGGGCGAGAGTAGGCAAAACAATATCACCTATAAGTGGTAACGAAGTCAAAAAACACAGTACCAGTGATGTCATTAATTATGTGCTTGCTCTTGAGTTAGATACCAGTATATACATCTGTTATAAGCCAAGTAAGGATAATGCAAAAGAATACTTACAAACGGCACTGCAAAAAGGATACAATAGGATTTGGTCTAATGGTGAAATGCTTAAAATTGAAGATGCAGTAGCGCATAAAAAATTGAAAGATTACTCCATTTTAGTGGATAGACTGAAAGCAATGGAGCCAGATGATGATTATAAGAGTCGGCTTTCGGATTCTATAGAAACGGCTTTTTGGGAAGGTAATGGTGAGTGTACTATAATCACAGATGATAACGAAGAAATGTTCAATAATAAGTTTGAACTGGATGGCATGTCATTCGAAGAGCCTTCTGTAAATTTACTGAGTTTTAACAACCCTTATGGAGCCTGCGCCGAGTGTGAGGGATTTGGTAGCATTATCGGTATAGATCCTGAGTTAGTTATTCCTAACGGATCACTCTCGGTGTATGAAAATGCCATTGCCTGCTGGAAAGGTGAAACAATTAGCGAATGGAAAAATGATTTTATTCAAACCAGTGCTAACTATAACTTCCCGATACACAGGCCTATTTCTGAACTTACTGAAAAAGAACTTGACCTGTTATGGCAAGGAAATGGCAGAGTGCGTGGTTTGAATGATTTTTTCCGATACTTACAAGAGAACTCCTATAAAATTCAATACCGCGTAATGTTGAGCAAATATCGCGGTAAAACGATCTGCCCAAGTTGCTTAGGTACGCGAATTCGAAAAGATGGTAGTTATGTAAAAATAACTAATCAAGGCACAAATCCCGCTTTTATGAAGGAGCCAAAACTTTCGTCTTTGAATCAAATTTTACTGCTCAATATAGAACAAGCAAGTGCTTTTTTTGCTAACCTTAAGCTAGGAAAACAGGAGACAGAAATTGCTAAGCCTGTTTTACTCGAAATAAACAATAGATTGGATTATTTATTACGCGTTGGGCTTAGTTACCTGGGATTAAATAGATTAAGTAATTCGCTAAGTGGTGGAGAAAGTCAACGTATTAATTTAGCTACTTCACTAGGAAGTAGTTTGGTTGGTAGTACTTACATTTTAGATGAACCTAGTATTGGACTTCATTCGAAGGATACGGAGCGTCTTATTTCTGTATTGCTGAACTTAAAAGAAAAAGGGAATACTGTTGTTGTGGTTGAGCATGATGAAGATATGATGCGCACTGCGGATTATCTGATAGATATGGGGCCAGAAGCAGGTCAACTTGGAGGAGAGGTCGTTTTTGAAGGACATTACAAAGATTTAGCGGGTAAAAGCACGCTCACGGCAAAGTATTTAGATGATTCTATTCGTATTGAGATACCCTTAGTGCGACGTAAATGGAATAACAAGATTAGCCTTATCGGTGCACGACAAAATAACTTAAAAGGTATAGACGTTGATATTCCACTCAACACCCTAACCGTTGTTACGGGGGTAAGTGGTAGCGGCAAAACATCCTTGATCAAAGGAATATTGTTTCCCGCGGTGCTTCGTGAAACACAACAGTACAGCACACAGCGAATAGGGGAAGTGAAAGAGATAAAAGGAGATTTTAGCTCTTTTACGGCGGTAGAACTCGTAGATCAAAATCCAATAGGGAAGTCCAGTCGAAGTAACCCTGTAACCTATGTAAAGGCGTATGATCCTATCCGAGAGTTATTTAGTACCATGCCTATGTCCAAACAACGTGGGTTTAAGACGAAACATTTTTCATTTAATGTAGAAGGCGGACGATGTGAAAATTGCCAAGGAGAAGGAGAAGAAATCGTAGAAATGCAATTTATGGCAGATTTACATTTAAAATGCGAAGAGTGTAATGGTAAAAAATTTAAAGAAGAGGTATTAGAAGTAGAGTTTAAACACAAAAGTATTTTTGATGTGCTTGAACTAACGGTAGATGAAGCGATTAAATTCTTTGACGGCCAAAAATCAATTATCAATAAGTTACTTCCACTTCAAGAAGTCGGATTAGGATATATCAAGTTAGGTCAGAGTAGCAACAGCCTTAGTGGGGGCGAGGCGCAACGTATCAAATTGGCTACCTTTTTAGCTAAATCCCAAAGTAAAGAAAAAGTGCTTTTTATCTTTGATGAGCCTACAACAGGACTTCATTTTCATGATATTAAAAAGCTACTTAAATCATTTAATGCCTTAATAGATAAAGGTCATAGCATCGTGGTAATCGAGCATAATCTAGACGTTGTAAAATGCGCAGATTGGGTAATTGATTTAGGGCCAGAAGGTGGCGATAGAGGGGGTGAGCTAATGTTTGCTGGGACTCCAGAAGACATGGTAAAATGTGAAGCGTCTGTAACTGGTGCTTTCTTACAAGAAAAGATGCCCAAATAAGCGTTTGAAACCACTCTGTTTTGCAGAAGGACTATTTCTTTTGGTTAACTTAGTTGGCGTGTAATTAGATCTAAGCTTGTTATTATTATCGTTTAAACCATAAATAGCTATTTCATTTTTAGGCTACTGCTCAAAGTCTAGGTTTACGCGTAACCACGAGCAAGAATAGTGTGCTCGGGACCAATATAAATAAGATGGGCAAATAATTTTCAGACAACATAAGCGGCGAATGGATAAGGGCTACCAATAAACCTGCTATACCTCCGCCTAAGTGTGCTTCGTGGCCAATGTTATCTCTTTTGCTTTTTATCCCATATACACTGTACGAAACATAAAGTAATCCGAACGCCCAGCTCGGTATAGGTATGGGCAACAGCATTAGGTATAAATTCATATCTGGGAACATTGCTATGCACGCAAATATGATTCCTGTAACCGCACCAGAAGCCCCAACCGCTGTGTAATAACCATTGGCTTTATTAATGTACAGAGATAGGATGTTGCCTCCTAAAAGACTTATGGTATAAATACCCAGAAACCAGATTGGTCCTACTTTTTGTTCTAAGATAGGCCCAAAAAAGTACAAGGTAAGCATATTGAAACCGAAGTGCATCCAATCGGCATGCAGCAATCCAGAGGTAAAAAGACGTTTGTAGTCTTTGCCCCGTAGTATGCTACTTACATTAAAAGCACGGGCATAAAAAAATGTTTTTTTTTCGAAACCTAAATACGAAACATATCCTGTAACGCCAATTATTAAGGTAACAATGAGTGTTAAATCATCCATTTTTATCGCTAGTTAATTTGTAGTTTACTTTTCTTCATCATACCAAAGGGTATAGAGTTTACGCCCACTTTCGTCTTGGCCTCGTTCTATTTTATTTCGATCGCCGTGTACATATACAGAAAAGTTTTTATCTAATTTAATAACACTTTTGAAAACACCTTTTTTCTTGTTAATTGCGGTTTCGTTGAGTGCAAAATTTTCAGGAATGCTAATTGCGCGTTCTTTTTGGTAAGACGTAGTGAAATCATGAAAGCTATCCATAATATCGGGCTGCTGAATCACTACATTAGCAAATTCTGATAGATCAAAGTGGTCCTGTTCTTTGAAATAAGAAGCGGATTTATTCAACATCTCTGCTTGGTCAGCTTTATCCGCTGCAAATTCTTTAGGAAGTTTCTTCGTGATAAATTCTTTGGCAATTTGCATGACACTGGAAGTTTGGTAATAAGCATCTTCACGTTGTTTTACATGTAAAAAATGGTCAAACCAAAATTTGGCATCACTGCCTTTATTCGTATTGTCTATCACGTTCAGGACGTAGCCGTCTTCCTTCTCGGTATTAAATATGATACAACCCTTATCTAAATTTTTAATATGAATTCCTTCCGCGCTAGTGATGCTAAAGTCTCCATTTTCGGCGGTGATATCTAAAAACGTGTCTTTATTCTCAGATTTAAAAATACCAATAGCCTCAGTTGGCTCACCTTCCAAAAGGCAATTTTGTATGTGTACAACATATAATTCGCCTCCTTTTATTTTAGGATGATTACTGTTTTCGTATAAATGCTTAGCTATGCTTTTAGAGTGAGCTATTAAGTCTGCTGGATTTTCAAAAATAGCTTCTGCGTATGAGAATAGCTCATTCAAGTTAAGGTGCGACTCATGGTGAAAGCGATAAAACTCATTTTCCTTAAAGGAAGACAAAAAATAGGTTAGCAAGTGCTCCTCTACCTCTGGCGTAAATTCAAGCTTGGTGTTACCCAAGGTTAATCCTTCCTCGTGAAAAGAATTGCCGACAAAATGAAGTGCGACCTCTTGTATTTTGGTATCGGAATATGCTAGCATGTTACAAGGTTAGCATTATCCTTAAAAATTGAATGCCGTCAACGATATTTAGTG
>ERZ767310.1136-NODE-1136-length-15451-cov-5.063588_pt1 | contig 15451 bp, 13 predicted proteins | sample MGYA00374954_ERZ767310 | MGnify/ENA primary metagenome ERZ767310 (study PRJEB28948, sample SAMN06267188) | marine metagenome | isolation source: Columbia River Estuary | place: USA:Columbia River Estuary, USA | collected 2013-07-23 ...
GTGCCAGCATCTAACGGATTGCAGATGTCCATAACCAGTAATTTTTAAAAAAAGATGAAAGTATTTTTCGAAAGAGTATCGATTCTTGTAGTGATATTTTTTACAGCAATAAGTTGTGACTATGTCAGTGAGCCTTTTCAGGATAATGGAGGTGGACCTATTGACACGAATGACGTGGTTATGAGAAATATTCTCATCGAGGATTATACAGGTCAAAGATGCAACAATTGCCCGAAAGCAACAGATGCAATTAAAGTGATTAAAGGCCTGAACGGTTATGAAGGAAGAGTTGTTTCTATTGCTATTCACACAGGCTTCTTCTCAGTTCCAGGTGCTTCTCCATTCGATGCAGATTTTAGAACTACAGAGGGTAATACTTTAGAATCATTCTTTAATCCAAGTGGATATCCAACTGGAATGGTCAATCGAATTGACTATCCCACCGATCCTTTTAAGTCGTATACCAGCTGGGCAGATGAAACAAGTGCTTTTATTGATATCGAGGCTGATTTAAGTGTAGATATTTCTGCAAATTTTGATTCTGGAAATAGACAAGTCTCAATCTCTGTAGACTCTGAAGTATTTAATGAAATTGTTGGAGACTTTAACATTGTTTTACTTTTAGCAGAAGACAGTATAGTCTCACCTCAGGTTACACCAACGGGTAATGTTTTAGATTACGTTCATAATTATGTACTAAGAAAATCTTCTAATTCTATTTGGGGGGAAAGCTATATTAACGGTTCAGCAGCTGAAGGAACTAAACTTAATTACACAGGCACTATTACAATTAAAAATGAATGGAGAGAAGATCACTGTCGAATAATTGCGTTCGTCTACAGTACTTCAAATCAAGAGATTATTCAAGTAAATGAAATAAAACTTTTTTAACTTATTCTAAACTTTGAAAAGCGCAACCATTCGATTGCGCTTTTTTTATTTCAAAAAATCTAAGTTTCTTTTTAAACCGACATACTTTGTTCTTTTAACTGCGGAACCCTTAAACACTTTCTTAAAGACCTCATCTGTTATTTCAGACCAACTATCAGCAAGCAATTCCTTAAGCTCGACAGAAGGCTTAAATCGGGGTTCAGTATGTGGTTTTGAAAACCTATTCCATGGACAAACATCTTGACAAATATCACAACCAAAAGCCCAGTCATCCATTGATTTTTTAAACTCAAGTGGTATGCTGTCTTTCAATTCAATAGTTAAATGTGAAATGCATTTATTACCATCTACAACATAAGGGGCAACTATCGCTTCTGTTGGACAAGCATCCATGCAGGCAGAGCAATTACCACAATGATCTGTAGTAGGCCCATCAGGTTCTAATTCTAAATCTAGGATAAGCTCACCAATAAAATAAAAAGAACCAGATTGTTTCGTTAAAAGCAAACTGTGCTTACCTATCCAGCCTAAGCCAGCCTTCTTTGCCCAAACTCTATCCAACACAGGAGCAGAATCAACGAATGCCCTGCCAGCTACCTCACCAATATTCTCAGTAATAAAATGAGTAAGTTCTTTTAGCTTATCCTTTAAAACGAAATGGTAATCTTCGCCATAAGCATACTTAGAAAGTTTAGGTTTTCCATCTTCAGCCAAATCCTTTTCAGGGAAATAATTTAATAATACAGAAATAACAGACTTGCTGTCCTCCACCAGTTTTGTAGGATCTAATCTTTTATCAAAATGATTTTCCATGTAGCTCATGGAGCCATGCATACCCTCGTTTAACCATTTCTCAAGTCGAGGAGCCTCCTCTTCTAAAAACCCAGCTTTAGAAATACCACAAGACAAAAAACCGAGGCGGTTGGCCTCGGTCTTTATCATTGTGCTGTATTGTTCTTTTAGGTTCAAAATAAACCTTGCTGATTTCCAGTATCCTTTTTCACTCCAAGGTGCTTGTAACTTCTATCAGTTACAATTCTCCCACGTGGGGTTCGCATTAAATAACCTTCCTTAATCAGGTACGGTTCATACACTTCTTCAATGGTATCCGATTCTTCCGAAACAGCAGTTGATAAGGTATTTAGTCCGACTGGTCCACCCGCAAATTTATCAATGATTGTCATCAATATTTTGTTGTCCATTTCATCTAAACCATGCTCATCTACATCTAACGCGTTTAATCCATATTTTGAAATTTCCATATCGATTGTACCGGATCCTTTTACTTGCGCAAAATCTCGAACTCTTCTTAAGAGCGCATTGGCAATTCTGGGTGTACCTCTACTTCTTCTAGCAATTTCTATGCACGCATTTTCATGAATGGGCACATCTAAGATATCAGCGGAACGCTCAACTATCGTTGAAAGCAATTCAGTTGAATAATATTCCAACCTTGAATTTATTCCGAATCTCGCTCTCAAGGGTGAAGTCAGTAACCCTGAACGAGTTGTTGCTCCAACTAATGTAAATGGATTCAATGTGATCTGCACTGACCGCGCACTCGGTCCGCTGTCTATCATAATGTCAATCTTAAAATCCTCCATTGCAGAATACAAATACTCTTCAATTATTGGGCTCAACCGGTGGATTTCATCAATAAACAAAACATCGTTCTCTTCAAGATTAGTCAAAAGTCCAGCGAGATCGCCAGGTTTATCTAATACCGGACCTGAGGTAACTTTTATACCAACATTTAATTCATTGGCAAGAATATGAGATAAGGTTGTTTTACCTAATCCAGGTGGGCCATGTAAAAGCACATGATCTAAAGCCTCGCTTCTGTTCGTAGCAGCTTTTACAAATACCCTTAAGTTTTCTAGAATCTTGTCTTGACCGGCAAAATCATCAAAACTTAATGGTCTTAACTTTCTTTCTAAGTCAACTTCATCAGGAGTAAACCTCTCTGAATTCGGATCTAAATTGGGATTCATTCTATGATAATTACCTTTCTTCCAAAGAAACAAAAAAGCCATCCCGAATAAAGGATGGCTTTAAATATTTTGTTAACTATTCTGTTTAATGCCCTGGCTCTTCACCACCCATCAATGGAGTAGTTTGTGGAACATAGTCTTGACCTGGAATAACATAGTCTGAACCATCAGCATTGGGCTTACTGTAATCGTATGCCCATCTGTGAACTGAAGGAATTTCTCCTGGCCAGTTGCCATGCAAATGCTCTACAGGTGTTGTCCACTCAAGCGTATTTCCTTTCCAAGGATTTTGAGTTGCTTTTCTTCCACCCCAAATACTGTAAAAGAAATTAAATAAGAAAACAACCTGCGCGATACCTCCAGCGATAGCGAAGAAGGTAATCAAAACATTTATGTCCGCTAAGGTATCGAACATTGGGAATTCAACATTGGAGTAATAGCGTCTTGGCAATCCTGCTAATCCTAAAAAGTGCATTGGAAAGAATACACCATAAGCGCAAATAAATGTAATCCAGAAGTGGATATATCCCATAGACTTGTTCATTCTGCGACCATACAATTTTGGGTACCAGTGATATACTCCAGCAAACATCCCGAAAATTGCTGAAAGGCCCATCACAATGTGAAAGTGACCAACTACGAAATAAGTATCGTGAACATTAATATCTAAAGCAGAATCTCCTAAAATCAATCCAGTTACACCACCTGTAACGAAAGTAGAAACCAAACCAATCGAGAACAACATAGCCGGTGTCATTTGCAAGTTACCTTTCCATAATGTAGTAATGTAATTAAAGGCTTTAACAGCCGATGGAATTGCAATTAACAGCGTTGTAAATGTAAATACAGAGCCTAAGAATGGACTCATACCCGTAAGGAACATATGGTGTCCCCAAACGATAAATGATAAAAACGCAATTGCCAAAATGGAAGCAATCATTGCTCTATAGCCAAAGATTGGTTTTCTAGAGTTTGTAGAAATGATTTCTGATGTAATACCTAATGCAGGTAAAATTATAATATATACCTCAGGGTGACCTAAGAACCAGAATAAATGTTCAAATAGAATTGGGCTACCCCCTTGATTCTGTAATAATTCACCGTTTATAAATAAGTCAGACAAGTAAAAACTTGTTCCAAAACTTCTGTCAAATATTAGCAATAATGCTGCTGACAATAAAACAGGGAAAGACAACACACCTAAGATAGCCGTTGTAAAGAACGCCCATATCGTTAGTGGTAATCTCGTCATAGACATGCCTTTTGTACGCATGTTAATAATTGTAGCGATGTAATTTAAACTACCTAATAGAGAAGAGATAATAAAAATTGCCATTGAAACCAACCACAACGTCATTCCCATTCCAGAACCTTTCATTGCAGAAGGAACAGCACTTAAAGGAGGATAAATTGTCCAACCCGCTGCAGCCGGTCCGTTTTCAACAAACAAAGAGGCTACCATTATAACTGAACTTATAAAAAAGAACCAATACGATAACATGTTTAAGAAACCAGATGCCATATCACGTGCACCAATTTGCAATGGAATAAGTAAGTTCGAGAACGTACCACTCAAACCAGCAGTCAGTACGAAGAAGACCATTATGGTTCCATGAATAGTCACAAGTGCTAAATAGATATCAGGAGACATAACTCCGTCTGGAGCCCATTTCCCTAGTAACAATTCAAAAATTGGAAATTTCTCTCCTGGCCATGCCAATTGCATTCTAAACAATATTGACATTAATACACCAATGACACCCATAATCATACCTGTTACCAAAAACTGCTTGGCAATCATTTTATGATCTTGGCTAAAAATGTATTTAGTTATAAAAGTCTCCTTGTGATGTCCGTGATCGTCCGACATTGTATATCTTTTAATTTACGCTAAATTTTATCTTAATTCTGAGCTAATTGCTTTTGACTGGCAACCCATTTGTCGTATTCTGCCTGCTCTACCACTTTGATTGGCATTTGCATATTGTAATGTGCTGAACCGCAAATTTTGTTACACAACAAAATATAATCAAATTCCCAAACGTCTTTGCCTTTAGTTAGACGAATATCATTCACATCCTTAACTTGCTTCATAACATGCTTGTCACTTCTCATTTCTGTAGTGGTAACGATTGGAGTGAATTGGAATTCTGTTATCATGCCTGGAACACAGTTCATTTGTGCTCTAAAATGCGGCATATAAGCTGAATGAATAATATCTTGAGATCTGAATCTAAACTTAACCGGTTTACCTTTTGGGAGGTATAACTCTTTAACGATAAAATCATCTTTAGACCTTTCATCATTCATGTCAACACCTAAAAAGTTTGCACCTTCTATGAGAGCTACGTTGGCATAACCTAAAGTATTATCCTCTCCAGAATATCTGGCTGTCCAGTTAAACTGTTGCGCATACAGCTCAACAATCATAGGCTCGTTATCTGTGTTGTCTGGATTTGTGATATTAGACCAAGTCGTTAATCCATAAATAATCAATACAGCCAAAACTACTGCAGGTACTGTTGTCCAGATTAACTCTAATTTATTGTTGTGCTCGTAGTAAGTAGCCTTCGTTCCTTTTAAACCTCTGTACTTAAACGCGAAGTAAAAAAGAACTGGATTTACCAATACAAACACTACTATGATCATCCACATTGAAATGCTCATCAAGTTATCATAGTCAACACCGTGTTCTGAAGCCGACCTCGGAAGCAATAAATCTCCCCATGCAATCAACATCCATACAAATGCAACCATAAAACCAATACCGAAAAGCAACATTAATGTTCCTTGCGTATCGTTATCCTTGCTAGACACCTCGTTGTCTTTTCCATCCTGTAAGTCTGAAGATATACTTGACACCTTCATTACTTGCAACACAACAAGAATGGCTAGAACTGCAACTATAGCTATTATTAATCCTGTCATTTCTCTCTACTTATATTTATTGATGGAAATTATTCCCCTCTTTCAACATAGGGTGATTTTTTTGTAATAATGGTGCTTTACTCAAGTTAGTGAAGACTATTAGAATGAATAATCCTGCAAACATTACAAATCCTCCTATTTCTACTAATCCTATACCATATGCTGCACCAACAGATCCTGGCATAATCATTACAAAATGATCTATCCAATGACCTAAGATTACAAAGATACCAGCGAATATTACTAATCCAGGAACACGTTTAGCATCTCTAGACATTACTATTAATATTGGAAATACAAAATTGAAAACAACCATCAAGATGAACATCAACTTGTATTGGTCGAATCTCTGCATAAAGTAAGTTACCTCTTCTGGGATGTTAGAATACCAATACAACATGTACTGAGAGAACCATAAATAAGTCCAGAAAATAGAAAACGCAAACATGAATTTACCTAAATCTTGAATATGACTTGAGTTAATCCACTCTAAGTAACCTTTGCTTTTCAAATAGATCGTCAACATCGCTAACACTGTTAGAGCAGAAACAAACATTCCTGCAAATGTGTACCAGCCAAATAATGTCGAAAACCAGTGTGCATCAATACTCATAATCCAATCCCATGCGGATACAGAAGAAGTTACTGCATACAACACCAAAAATATTGCAGCAGATTTTCTTGTTTTAACCCATATAGAACTGTCTCCAGTAAGATCCTGCTTTAAAGACTGTTTTCGAAAGTAAAATGCTGCTCCACCCCATATAACGAGGTATAACAGGTTTCTTACAATAGTAAAAATTGGATTCAAAAAACCTTCCTTACCTGCAATGATAGGATCGTAATTTGGTTCACCTTTTACCATGATGCCTTCTTCCATCCAATGCCATAAGTGATGCATATGACCTAAACCTGCAACTACAATCAATATCACAACGATTAATGGTACAATTAGCCATAGTGCTTGGGCTTCCATAATTCTTAACAAACCAGCTGACCATCCTACTTGTGCAGCATACTGAATCGCTAAAAAGAATAATGCCCCAATACCAATACCTAAAAAGAAAATTGCATTTACAAACAACGCAGCCCAAGGTCTCGTTGCCTGTTGGTGGGCACTGCCAGCATCATGACCGCCATGAGAATCAGCATGTGCACCGTGAGCGGTAGCATCCTCTTCATGACCTGCATCATGTGTTGCATGGTCATCATGTCCATCAGCGTGCGCTTCAGTTTGTGCATGATCATCACCTTCGTGACTTTCGTGTGAAGACCCATTGTTCATGAAACCTATCACAACGCCTACAACCCCAACAACAATTAGAATGTAGGCCCATCTTTTCGCTTTACTAGTAAACTCAAACATCCTTAATGATTATTATTCTCGGTTACTACTTCATCGTCAACCTCAGTAGAAACTTCTTCAGTTTCAACAGAAGCCATTTGCTCGCCTCTTAAATCATACCATACATATGATACTATTTGCCATCTCTCATCTTCAGTAAGCTGAGATGCGTGAGAACCCATCATTCCTTTACCGTACATTAGAACATGATACATACTTCCAGGAGTAATGTTTGGTAACTTCTGATTGTCATAACCAGGTATACCAGCGAATTTATCTCTTACAGCTAACGTTCCATTGCCGTCACCTTTTGTACCGTGACAGTGAGAACACATATTGTTGTATAAGACTTTTGCTCCTTTCCGAACGTCTTCGCTCTTATAGCTTTCAGGTAGCACTAGCATAGTTCTTGCTGATTCATAGCCTTCATTCGAATTCGCAAATTCATACGGCTGATGACCTCTAGAAATTGATCCTGCAACAGGCTTCATTGCGCTTAATCCATCTACGAATGTTGGATTAATATCTTCAGCGTAAGTCTCAACAGAAGGAGAACGATACATGTCATCCATGTATGTGTATCCTGGTGTAGTTCTATCAGTGTTGCAAGCAGTCACGAACAAAGCCATCACTCCAATTCCAACAATTCCTTTTTTTATACCTATCCTCATAATCTTACGAAAAGGTTAGTCTTCTATTTGTTCTTCTTTCAATTCTATCGCACCTGTCTCTTTTAATAAAGAGATCAAATCATCCTTGTCGTGATCAGCACTTATCTCTAACATAAACTTGTCATCGGTAGTTCTTGGATCAGGATTCATTGCCTTACGGCCTGGATATAATCCATTTATCGCCCAGTATGTCCAAACCATAAGGTGAGCTGTAAAGAACACCGTTAATTCAAACATAATAGGCACGAAAGCTGGCATGTTTTGCAACCAGTTCTCATTTGGCTTCCCACCAATATTCATTGGCCAGTCATGAATCATCATGTACCATGTCATCCATATTGCGAAAGACAAACCTGTTAAGCCATACATGAATCCCGCTATTGAAATTCGTGTAGGTTCTAAACCCATTGCTTTGTCAAGCCCGTGTATTGGGAAAGGCGTATAAGCCTCTTCAATAAAATGCCCTTTTTCGCGTATGCTTTTAACAGCGCTTAAAATAGTGTCATCGTCATCGTATAACGCTCTGATGACTAATCTTTGATCAGTGTTCGCCATTGTCGTGTAACTTTTTATAGTTTTCACCTGATGATTTCAAGATGGTTTTCAATTCTGCCTGTGCAATTACCGGGAATGATCTCGTATACAAAAGGAACAACACAAAGAAGAATCCAATCGTACCTAAGAATATTCCGATATCTACAAAAGACGGTGAAAATTTAGCCCATGAAGAAGGTAAATAATCGCGGTGCAATGAAGTAACAATAATTACAAAACGTTCAAACCACATGCCGATATTCACAATAATGGATATGAAGAATGTAAAAACTAAACTTGTTCTTAATTTCTTAGACCACATAAACTGCGGAGAAACTACGTTACATGTCATCATGGCTAAATAGGCCCACCAATAGGGTCCAGTTGCTCTGTTTAAGAAAGCATATTGCTCAAATTCTACTCCCGAATACCATGCAATAAACAATTCTGTGATATAAGCTACACCTACAATAGAACCTGTAACCATGATAATAATATTCATCATTTCTACGTGCGACACAGTAATGTAATGCTCCATTTTATATACCTTTCTTACAACGAGCAAAAGCGTCTGGACCATAGCAAAGCCAGAGAATACAGCACCCGCAACAAAGTAAGGAGGGAAAATCGTGGTATGCCAACCGGGTATGACCGAAGTAGCAAAGTCCATAGATACAATCGTGTGTACAGATAATACAAGTGGCGTTGCTAATCCTGCAAGAACTAAAGACAATTCTTCAAAGCGTTGCCAGTGTTTAGCTTTTCCACCCCATCCGAAAGACAAGATTTTATAAATGTGTTTTTGAATTGGGTTTATCGCTCTATCTCTAATCATTGCAAAATCAGGAACCAAACCAACATACCAAAATACTAAGGATACACTGAAGTAAGTTGAAATCGCAAATACATCCCACAGCAGTGGAGAGTTAAAGTTCACCCAAAGAGAACCAAATTGATTAGGAATTGGCATTACAAAGTAACCCATCCATAAACGACCCATGTGAATACCTGGGAAAAGTGCCGCCTGAATTACAGAGAAAATTGTCATAGCTTCCGCAGAGCGGTTAATAGACATCCTCCATTTTTGACGGAACAATAATAGAATTGCTGAGATCAGCGTTCCCGCGTGACCAATACCAACCCACCAAACGAAGTTTGTAATATCCCAAGCCCAGTTAACGGTTTTGTTCAAACCCCATGTTCCAATTCCTGTTCCTATAGTATAGAGGATACAACCAACACCCCACATAAACATGATTAGGGCTAGTGAAAATAGAAACCACCATGCTTTGTTAGCTTTGGTTTCAATAGGCTTTGCCACTTCTACAGTGATATCGTGGTACGACTTATCACCTAAAATTAATGGCTCTCTAATTGACGATTCGTAATGCATAAGTGCTTTAGACTTTTTATAGTTAGTTACGCATTCTTAATTTTTGTTTGATAGAACACAGAAGGCTGCGTACCTATCTCCTCTAATAAGTGATATGCTCTCTTGTCTCCTTTTTCTTTTAATACTTGGCTACTTGTATCGTTTACATCACCAAATACAAAAGAATTTGTAGAACATGCTTGAGCACAAGCGGTTTGAACTTCTCCATCAGGAATGGCTCTACCTTCTTTTTTAGCTTCAAGTTTTCCGTATTGTATTCTCTGTATACATAACGAACATTTCTCCATTACCCCTCTAGAGCGAACAACAACATCTGGATTTAACACCATTCTGCCGTAATCATCTTGAGCTGGATTTACATCAGCGAAATCATCATTGCCGTTGTAGTTGAACCAGTTAAATCTGCGTACCTTATAAGGACAGTTGTTTGCACAGTAACGTGTACCAATACAACGGTTATAAGTCATGTGATTTAATCCTTCTGAAGAGTGCGTTGTTGCAGCAACCGGACAAACTGTTTCACACGGTGCGTGGTTACAGTGCTGACACATTACAGGCTGGAAGTAAACTTCTGGACTTGTTCCAGGATCTTCCATTTTTCTGAACTTCTCAATAACACCTATTCCAGACTCTTCTGCAACTTCGTCATTCATATCACTACTGTAGTAGCGATCAATGCGCAACCAGTGCATATCGCGGAACATTCTAATTTCAGCTTTCCCAACAACAGGTACGTTGTTTTCTACGTGACAAGCAACCACACATGCTCCACAACCTGTACAACTGTTCAGGTCAATAGACATATTCCACATGTGTCCTGTTTCGTGGTCATGTTCTTCCCAAAGGCTAATCTCGTTAGCTTCTTTGTGTCCTTCATGTGTATGAAACATTGGTGTTTCATTCCACTGCTCAGAATCTTCGTTTAAATATTTATCTAATGTAGTAGTGTTCACAATCTTACGACCCATCATGGTTCGGCCTAATTGCGTCATAGCAAATTCATGCTCTCCGTCTACTTTAGTCAACGTAATATCTTGGTAGGTTCTAGAGAAATCGCTCATCAACTTGTAAGCGTTTACTCCAACACCGTCTCCAGCTTTACCTATTCCTTTTCTTCCGTAACCAGCAGCTAAACCAACAGTACCGATTGTCTGCCCAGGTTGAATCATTGCTGGAACTTTGTCAATCGTAACTCCGTCTACAGAAATACTTACATAACTACCATTAATTGCTCCGTTAGATTGTGGCTCATATATAAGACCTAAGTCTAATGCATCGGCTGCAGAAACAGTAACATAATTATCCCAACTCACTTTAGAGATAGGATCTGGTAATTCCTGAAGGTGAGGGTTATTAGCCATTGTACCGGTTCCAATGCCGGCTTTCTGATAAATAGCCAATTCAAACTTACCACCGATTGCTTCATTCTTAAGAGCATCCGCAGAAGTAAGAAGATCGTACACGAACTCTTCGGTTTCGTGCGAATTCACAAACATTACTTCTTTTTCCCAAAGGTCCTCAGCAGTTAATGGAATTTCTAATGTTCCATCATGAAGTACTTTGTTCCAAGCATGAGAAATACCTACCTCAGCAGTTTTTCTGTCGTAATATGCTCTTAAGAAATTATAGTAGTTATTATCCTCTCCGGCCAAAGACAAATAAATCTCTTGTGGCTGACGTGTATTAAATAATGGCTTGATTACTGGCTGCGTCAATGCATAAATACCAACCTTTGGTAAAGCATCGCCCCAACTCTCTAAATAATGATGTGTTGGCAGAGCGTACTTACATTGAGAAGCTGTTTCATCCAATTTTTCTGAAAAACAAACTGAAACCGGAACTTTAGCTAAAGCCTCGTCAAACTCCATTTTGTCACCCAAGGTATATGATGGGTTAACGCCTTGCATCATTAATACGCCAACTTTACCAGCTTTCATTTCAGCTAATAAATTCACTACATCTGTATCATTACCTTGACGCATAAAAACCGTATCTCCTAAGGCCACGGTATTTGATATATTTCCTAAAGCAAAGTTTATTGCAAAGGCGATATTTTCAAGATGCGCATCATTACCACCAACAAAAACAACAGAATTCCCTTTGTTCTTGCCTTCTAATAACTCAGCCGCGGTATCATCCATTGCCATTTTAAGATCTGCTCTTAAATCAGCAACTGGTATTGTAACACTTGAGTTAGATACCTTATTAAATAAGTATGCCAAAGCAGAGCCCATTTCAGATGGCTTTGCCTTAATTCTTCTATCCGCATTACTTCCTGTCAAAGACATATTTGTCTCTATCTGGATGTGTCTGCTCATGTCCGGACCTGGCTTTCTACTTTTGGCGTAATCAGAATCTATGTTCTGGCCCGTCCAGCCGTTTAAGAAATCCGCCCCGAAACTAACAATAACCTTAGCCTTGTCTATTCTATAATGAGGAATACCTCTTACACCTGTTGCTTTTTCGTAGTAATCTAGTTTATGAGAAACCGAAAACTCATCATAAGTAACATGCTTAAAGCGCGTGTATTTTGTTTGTAATTTATTTAGAATACTTCTCGTTGAAGGACTGATTATAGTATTCGTTAAAAGCGCAATGTCTTTTTCACTATTCTCAGCATTTTCCAATTCCGTTCTCAAAGAATCAACAACAGTGTTCCAATCTGACTCAGCACCATCCATCATCGGCTCTTTTAATCTTGCCGAATCGTATAATGACAATACAGATGCTTGTACTCTTGCATTCGTACCACCATTAAAGTGAGCCTCTTTGTTAGGTTCAATTTTAATTGGACGACCTTCTCTTGTTTTCACTAAAACAGAAGCATAGTCATTGCCATCAAAGTATGTTGTTGCATAGTAGTTAGGCATACCAGGAGTAATCTCTTCTGGTTTAACTACATAAGGTATAGACTTCACAACTGGAGATTCACACGCTGCAACAGTAGCTGCTGCTGTAGAGAAACCCATAAACTTCAGAAAATCTCTTCGTGAGGTAGAGGTATTTTCAAGCGTTTCCGCATCCCCTAAAAAATCCTCATTTGGAATTTCTTCCGCAAATTCTTTGTTAGCCATTTTTTGAGCAATAGGGGTATTCCCTAATTCCTCAAAACTCGTCCAGAACTTTTTATTCTCAGCCATTTATTACTGCGGATTTTTGTTCTTAATTATTAATAGTGACACTTACCACATTCTAACCCACCGATCTTATCTACAGTGATATCTTCACCGTGATATTTCTCTTCTAACTTATCGTGGACTCCTTCGTAATAAGCATTATTTTCTATATCAACTTTCGTCTCTCTATGACAGTTAATACACCAACCCATAGTCAATTCAGAATATTGATAGAGCTCGTCCATTTCTTCAACAGGACCGTGACATGTTTGACATTTTTGCTTACCAACCGTTACATGTTGAGCGTGATTAAAATATGCTAAATCAGGTAGATTATGAATTCTAACCCATTTGATGGGCTTTTGCTCGAAACCTTCGATGTATTTTTTCTCATCAACATCCCAACCAATAGAAGCATAGATTTTTGCGATTTCCGGAGAAGGCTCGCCATCGTATTTTAATTGTCCAGCATCAGTCGTTATTTCAGAACCGTCTATCATCATGTGACAATTCATACACACGTTTGTTGAAGGAATACCCGAATGTTTGGAGTTACGCGCTGTAGAGTGACAATAATTACAATCTACTTTGTTTTCGCCAGCATGAATTTTATGTGAAAATGCAATTGGCTGAACGGGTTGATAGTTTTGCTCCATACCAATTCCCATTAGGAAAAAATACAATTCTGCTAAGAAAAATACACCAACAGTAATGGTCGCAATTGTAACCATGAACTTGTTACGAGCGAAAGCGCCCCAAATCCCTTTAAGATCGTCTATCAATGTTTCAGGGTCTTCACCCTTAACAATCTTAAGCGTGTTACGCATCTTCATTAGAATAGCTAACAATAATGCGAAAAGAACACCTAAAGTCAATAAAATCTGAAGACTGTAATCTGCAGGCTCTGCTGCAGGTGCTGTCGCAACGGTTCCACCTTGAGGAACCACTACGGGATCACCATCTATTGTGTATTGTAAAATATCGTTAATGTCTTGATCTGACAAGAATGGAAATGCATTCATTGCTGATCCACCATATTCTTCGTAGATGGCAATTGCATCAGCATCGCCAGAAGCACGAAATGCAGCGTTGTCTTTTATCCAAGAAAGAAGCCATTCTGATGTACGTCTTTCAGTAACGCCAGCTAATGCCGGACCCACTACTTTCTTGTCTAATTTATGGCAAGCGCCACAATTAGATTTGAATAGCTTTCTACCATTTTTAGCATCCCCAATTGATTGAGCCTGAGAACCTAAACTAGAAATTGTAAAAAGTGCTAAAAGCAGTGCTGTAACTACTTTCTTTGAATAAATCATAATGTGTTTCATACGTGCAACTAAATATGCCTCTCTTTGCAGTTCGGGTGGCAAATTTAAGTTATAAAGTCATTTAGGAAATACCGATTAAATCTTAATAAATAATTTATAACGGTTCTAAATAAGGGTGTGAAACACACAATTTTCAAACTAATTTGAACTGTATATTTGTTTCGATACTTTGCACGTTTTTAAAGCATGAAAATTAGAATTAAATACACATTGATTTTAGGACTTTTGTCAGTTTTTGCGATTGCTCAACAAGACAGCATTCAGCAAGTAAAGGCACATGCCGAATTTACCGAAGATTTTAGAATTACGGATTTAGTTGAGCGTTATTCGAAAACAAAAAAGGATAAACCAATTAGCGGTTTTCGCATTCAATTGTACAGCGGAACTCGCGATCAGGCCAATGCGGTCAGAAAACAAGGCATATCCAATTTCCCTGAATCGTCTTGTATTTTAAAGTACGAAACACCGGATTATAAAGTTCAAATGGGTAATTACAGAACAGAGTTGGAAGCTGAGAAAGATTTACAACATGTGCGTGTTTCCTTTCAAGGGGCTTTTATTGTGAATAGTAAAATTGAGTTACCTCCATTGTCGATTGACAAAGACTAAAAGTAGGTTTTAATAATTGGCACTAATTGATGTGCTGGAATTACACCCGATTGCCTCCACACCACTTTCCCTTCTTTAAAAATAGCTAGAGTTGGCACACCTTGAATCTGCAACTGGCCAGATAGTTCAGGATTTTTATCCACATCAATTTTCAAGATACGAACGGAATCACCCAACTTTTTTCTAACCTCATCCAAAATAGGTGGCATCATTTTACATGGACCGCACCAATCGGCATAAAAATCTATAAGCGTTGGTTTAGTGCTCGCAATAATATCTTTAAAGGAACTCATATTAATTAAAGGTGATACTCCAAATTCCACGTAAATCGCCTTCTTGAAAACCTATTGCCATGTCATTTTGATAAGTTGTATTGATTTTGGCTTCCACTGACTCTGTAATATTCACACCTGGAACTCCGTGACAACTAAGGCAAAGTGCTTTAGTTGGGATTGGCGCTATAAATCGCTCTTTGCCATTTACTTTGATCATATAAGGTTTCGGTTGACCGCCTTGACCAATTTCTTCTGAATACTTTATCAAAGCAGCAAGTTCAGAACTGTCCGGTTTATTCTTGGCATTTCGATACTTCAAAGCGGACCTTTTGATAGTGACTCCAAAATGTTTCGATAAAGAATCTGTTAA
>ERZ767310.1163-NODE-1163-length-15175-cov-4.789087_pt1 | contig 15175 bp, 12 predicted proteins | sample MGYA00374954_ERZ767310 | MGnify/ENA primary metagenome ERZ767310 (study PRJEB28948, sample SAMN06267188) | marine metagenome | isolation source: Columbia River Estuary | place: USA:Columbia River Estuary, USA | collected 2013-07-23 ...
TTAAGATAGTTCGGCTTCTAGAAAAGAAGGATGTCAATACAATAATGGATATTCTGGAAGGGTAAACTAAAAAGGGCTTCTCAATGAGAAGCCCTTTTTAGTTATGATAAACCGATGTTTAGTCGGCTAATTCCAATCTTGAAATAACAACTTTCTGAATTTCAGAGGTTCCTTCTCCAATGGTACAAAGCTTAGCATCTCTGTAAAACTTCTCAGCAGGATAATCTTTAGTGTAGCCATACCCACCATGAATCTGAACACCTTCATTCGCTACTTCAACAGAAATATCTGAAGCGTATAATTTCGCCATAGCCCCTTCTTTTGTCATACGTTTTCCGGCTTCTTTTAAATCAGCTGCATGTCTTGTCATTAATTCGGCAGCATGAATTTTTGTTGCCATTTCCGCTAGCTTAAAGCTGATGCCTTGAAAAGCTGAAATAGGCTTTCCAAATTGTTCACGCTCTTTAGAATACCTTAAAGCCGCACGATACGCACCTTCTGCAATACCAACAGACAAAGCAGCAATTGAAATTCTACCACCATCCAACACTTTTAAGGCTTGTACAAAACCATCTCCAATTTCTCCAAGTACATTTTCTTTTGGCACTCTACAATCTTCGAAAAACAGACACGCTGTTTCTGAAGCACGCATGCCCAATTTATTTTCTTTTTTACCAGCAGTAAAACCAGGAGTGCCTTTTTCAACAACAAATGCGGTCATTCCGTGGTTGTCTCCTTTTTCTCCAGTTCGTGCAATGACTACTGCAATATCTCCAGATATAGCATGAGTTATGAAGTTTTTTGATCCGTTTAAAACATAATGATCTCCATCTTCAACAGCAGTTGTGGCCATTCCTCCCGCGTCAGAACCAGTTCCCGTTTCAGTTAAGCCCCAAGCTCCAATCCATTCGCCAGAAGCCAATTTTGGCAACCAACGCATTTTTTGCTCTTCGTTAGCAAACTGTAAAATATGACCCGTACATAGAGAATTATGCGCAGCAACACTCAAACCGATAGAGCCACAAACTTTCGCAACTTCAACAATTACAGTTATGTATTCATGGTAGCCCATTCCAGAACCACCATATTGTTCTGGCACTAAAACACCCAAATACCCTTGTCTCCCCAGATCCTTCATTAATTCAACTGGAAATGTTTGCGCTTCATCCCATTCCATAAGTTGGGGACGGATTTTAGCTTCTGCAAAATCTCTTACACTTTGCTCAACAATGTCAAGTTGCTCTTTACGGTTAGTATCTAAAGCTGTCATTTGATAGTTTTTGTTTTAGTATTCTTTATGTTTTGTCTTGATTCTTATTTAATTCTTACAACCCTATTTTCAGAAAGCTCATAAACCTGACCACTTTCTTCACAATTTGCTGTTTTACTTTCATCAAAGTTAAGACGGTGTCCGTATTCACTCATCCAACCTATTTGTTTTGATGGATTTCCAACTACCAAGGCGTAGTCCGGAATGGTTTTTGTAACCACTGCTCCTGCGCCTACAAAGGCATACTTTCCTATATCGTGCCCACAAACTATAGTTGCATTCGCTCCTATTGAGGCGCCTTGTTTAACAATTGTTTCGCTATAAGAACCTCTTCTATTTACTCCGCTCCTTGGATTTGTAACGTTTGTAAAGACACATGATGGTCCTAAAAACACGTCATCTTCGCAAACAACACCTGAATAAATGGACACATTATTTTGAACTTTTACGTTCTTTCCTAAAATGACTTCTGGAGAGATAACTACATTTTGACCAATGTTGCAATTTTCTCCAAGTTTTGAGTTTGGCATGACGTGCGAGAAATGCCATATCTTAGTCCCTGAACCAATATCAGCTCCTTGATCGATGACAGCCGTTTCATGGGCAAAATAGCCTTTACTCTTCATAACATACTTTTCTTGATGCGGTAAATATACTATCAATAGAGATAGCCAAAACAGAATTAGTGATGCTGAAAAACATTATATATGTTGTGGAGTTTATGAATCTCGAGTGGTTGAAATTTTAATGATTTATAAAGAATTACACATAGTATTAAAATGGCTATTTCGGAGCAAATTTAATTTTGAAAAAACTATGTTTGAACTGTTTAAACTTCGAATAATTAAGTCTGTACGACTTTGTCATTTAATATTATTATGAAACTTTTATTAACGAGTACTCTATCAATATTCAGTATGGTCCTTTTTGCTTGGGGCCCGACAGGACACCGTGTAGTTGGTGAAATTGCAACCGAGCATCTCAGTAAAAAAGCTAAAAAAAATATTGCCGTTATTCTTGAGGGCGAGTCTTTAGCAATGTGCAGTAATTGGATGGACTTTATAAAATCAAACGACAGCTATGATTCGCTAAAGAGTTGGCATTATGTTACTGTTCCTGAACTTGAAAAATATCACCATGAGGGGGAAATGAAAGGCGATGTAATTCAAGCGATTGATCGATTTATTTATGAGTTAAAATCAGGCGAATTTAGTGTTGACGAACAGTTTGCCTTGCGTTGCTTGGTTCATTTAGTTGGAGATATTCACCAACCTTTGCATGTTGGCAATGGCGAAGATCGTGGAGGAAATAACCTTAAAGTTAAGTGGTTCGGAAAAAGCTCGAACATTCATCGTGTTTGGGACAGCGGAATTATCGACAATCAAAAACTCAGTTATACGGAATATGCTACATGGGTTAATGTGACAGCAAAAGATCAGGTTTCTAAATGGCAATCTGATGGGACCATGAAATGGGTTGAAGAATCTATTTCCTATCGAGAATCTATTTACAACATTCCAGAAAATGGCAATCTAGGATACGATTACAACTACGAGCATATTGAAGAACTAAACTTAAGACTGCTGCAGGCTGGTGTGCGATTGGCTGGTATTTTGAATGAAATTTACGGATAACAGTTACGTGCTATTGCAAAAACAAAAAGATCAAATAAATTCGGTATTCGGAAAACAGTGATATTAAATTCATTGTTCTCAAAAGAAACAGCTTAGATTAGTGATACATGACCTATACTCCTCATGCTTTCACTCAAACAAGACAAACGTCATTTGCTATTGACATTTAAAACAATAGTTTAGCTCCGAATATTAAAACAATCGATATGATAAAAAAAATAGCTGCGGCTTCAGTTCTTTCTTTGTTTGTTCTTTTCGCCAATTACAGTATTGCAGAGGTGAACGCTCCAAACATTGGCATTGAATTAGAAAAAGGCAAATGCGACAAATGCGGAGAAAAAAAGTGTGAAGGAAAATGTGACGCTAAAAAAGAAAGCAAAACTACTTCATCTGAATCTAAAAAGGCATGTTGTTCTGAAGGCGCCAAAAAATCTTGTGCAGATAAAAAAGAAGGGAAAAAATAATCTCTCTTTATAAAATGATAAAGGCGCTGTGTAATACACAGCGCCTTTATTTATGCTAGCATAAAGACCTTGCAGGTTTTGAAAACCTGAAAATTCTTCTTAAGTACGGTGGTGAAATTCAAAATCCTCAATACCATCAAAAAGATCCAATATGTAATCTCGATTAAGCAAAGTAGGCTTACCACTCGTTAAAGAAGAATACGAACTGTATTTCCAATCCTGAGGTTTTGACACCAAATTAGCATTAACAGGATTTAAATGGATGTACTTTATCAATTCCTTTAGATATTCATCTGTTTGAACTTTTACCCTACCTGCATTTCGCATAAACAAGCTGCCCTTGCGGTTGTAAATTTTGTTGTATGCTTTTGCATAGCCGTTTAAAAAATTGCTAAGAATCTGAGCAGGAAGCTTATCTAAACCTTGCAGGTTTTGGAAACCTGCAAGGTTTTCTTGGAGTTCTTTTTCACTTTTAAATCGCAGTAAAAAATGAAAATGATTGGGCATCAGGCAATATGTATAAAACTCAGCTATAGGTGCCAGATATGTTTTTGCCTTTTCAAGAAAGAAACGGTAATTATCTTGGTTTCTAAAGAGTAACTCATCTCCATTTGCTCGATTGTAAATATGATAGGTAAAGTCAGGTTCTATTACTTCCATGGTATTTTGGTTAGTTGGTGTTAAGACCTTGCAGGTTTTAAAAACCTGCAAGGTCTAAGTTTTAAAGCTAAACTATTTTGTAATTAACTTCTCTCCTCCCAAATCTGGGCAATATTGATAAGCGTATCTACAGCCCTGTGCATGTCTTGGACACTTACCCATTCCTTTTTAGAATGAAACGCGTGTTCACCTGCGAATACATTTGGACAAGGTAAGCCCATGAAGCTCAATTTACTGCCATCTGTACCTCCGCGAATACTTCCTTTCTTTACTTCTAACCCAGCTCTCGCAATCGCTTCTTCTGCATAAGCTACGATTTCTGGACGCCCGTCTAGAATGTTCTTCATATTGCGGTATTGCTCCTTCACTTCAAACTCGTAGGTTGAATTTGGGTAATTCACCATGACGGATTTTAAAAGATCTTCCAGCCTCTTTTCATATATCTTTAATTCAGAATCTATAAAAGATCGTATGATAAATGTTATTTCAGCCTCTTCCGCCCCACTCTTCATTTCATAAGGATGCACAAACCCTTCTCGCCCGTTTGTTGTTTCCGGAGACCAACTATCCTTTGGTAAAGCAGCAATAAAATCAGAAGCAATTCTTGCCGCATTTTCCATTTTATTTTTTGCAAAACCAGGATGTGTATTCACTCCAAAAATCTTAACGACTACGCCATCTGCAGAAAACGTTTCATCTTCAATGGAACCTAAAGTTTCACCATCAACGGTGTATCCGAATTCAGCATTCAGCTTTTCAATATTTACTTTATCCGCACCGCGACCAATCTCTTCATCTGGCGTAAACAGTATTCTTATATCACCATGTTTTGCTTCAGGATGGTTTGTGAAATAATGTGCCATATCCATTATTTCTGCTACTCCAGCTTTATTATCCGCACCTAACAGAGTATCTCCACTTGCAGTGATAATGCTATTACCGACTTGAGCTTGTAAATCGGTATGCTCTTTCGGATCTATTGTAATTCCACCTATTGGCAGGCTAATTAAATCACCATCGTAATTGCTATGAATAATGGGTTTCACATCTTTACCCGAACTCTCGGGAGAAGTATCCATATGCGAACAAAAACAAATAGTCGGCACATTCTTATCTGTATTCGAAGGAATGGTTGCATAGATATAACCCCATTCGTCCATTTCGGCATCGGTAATGCCTATTTCCAGTAATTCTGCTAAAAGCATTCTTCCTAAATCTTTTTGTTTTTCAGTGCTTGGGCAGGTTTTAGAATAAGGATCAGACTGGGTATCTATCTTAACGTATTTAAGGAACCTTTCGATTACTGTATAAGTATTACTCATTGTGTTGCTCTTTATGTAAGACGAAAATAACGATGAAGTTTTAGACTTTTTAAAATATTTTCAGTCCTTAATAATTCGAATATCGCATTCCAAAAATGAGAATAGTAAGTTTTGCAAATGACATAAATCACATTTGCGTTTTTAGGTTTTCGTACCTTTTTTGAGTCAATTTAAGGAGCATTCCTATTGGCATTTATAGCAAACATCTATTAATTCTAAATTGATTTTCTTATGAAAGTATATGACGATAAACACATCAAAAATGTGGCTTTTGTTGGCGCCCATAAATCCGGCAAAACAACATTAGCAGAGACTATGTTGTTTGAGGCCGGACTAATTAAAAGACGTGGAGACGTAGAAAGTAAAAACACTGTTTCCGATTTTCATGAAATAGAACACCAACGAGAAACCTCAGTATTCGCAACACCGCTGCACACCGAATGGCGCAACTACAAAATCAACATCGTAGACACTCCAGGATTAGACGACTTCATCGGAGAAATCGCTTCAACCATGCGTGTGACGGACACAGCGGCAATGGTTATTAATGCACAACATGGCGTTGAAGTCGGTTCAGAAATTACATGGAATTATATTGACCGTTTTGGAAAGCCTACGCTTTTCGTTGTGAATCAAATAGATCATCCTAAAGCAAATTTCGAAGACACGTTTAATTCTATCGTTGAACATTTCGGCAAGAATGCAGTGCTCGCGCAATATCCCACTAAAGTGGATGGAAGTGATTGCATTATAGATGTCATAAAAATGAAACTTTTTAAATATGGGCCTGATGGTGGCCAACCAGAAAAGTTGGAGATTCCTGAAAATGAAATTGAAAGAGCCAATGCGCTGCATAATGAATTGGTAGAAAAGGCTGCAGAAAATGACGAAGACTTAATGGAGCTGTTTTTTGAAAAAGGCACATTAAACGAAAATGAATTGCGTGCCGGTATTAAAGCTGGAATGATGCATCATGAACTGTTTCCTGTGTTTTGTGTTTCGGCATTAAAAGATTACGGATGCGGCAGACTGATGGGCTTTATAGATAATGTATGCCCTGCCGCAGGTGAAACCAGAAAAGAAAAAAGCATTGAAGGCGATGAAATAATTTGTTCTCCAAAAGAAGAGCCCGCCTTGTTTATTTTTAAAACATTACACGAAGCAAATTTGGGCCAGATTACTTTCTTTAAAGTGAAAAGTGGTGAGGTTAAAATTGGCGACAGGCTGACAAATTCAAGAAATGACGAAGAGGAAATCATTAACCAGCTCTTTATTATGGACGGCAACAAAAGGAACCCTGTTGATAAATTGACCTCGGGTGACATTGGTGCTACCTTAAAACTGAAGCACACAGAAACGAATGACACGTTGCACAGTGCTAAGAAGAAGATAACCATTAAGCCAATTACCTATCCTGAAGCAAGAATGCAAAAAGCGGTTATCGCCAATAATAAAAAAGATGAAGAAAAATTGGCAGATGTCATTAAAAAGCTTCATAGCCAAGACCCAACCATAGAGATTAAATACAGCAGTGAGTTAAGACAACTCATTTTATCTTGCCAAGGCGACTTGCACTTAGCCACCATTGAATGGACATTGAATAATATTTACGGAATGGACATTGATTTTATTAAGCCTAAAATTGCCTACCGTGAAACCATTCAACGCTCAGCAACTTCTGGCTACCGCCACAAAAAACAATCGGGTGGCTCTGGCCAATATGGTGAAGTTCACATGAAGATTGAGCCCTATCATGAAGGCATGCCCGAACCAGAAGGCTACCACATTCGAGGTAAAGAAGAAGTTCAATTAGAATGGGGCGGAAAATTGGTGTATTACAACTGTATTGTTGGTGGTGTGATAGACGCCCGCTTTATTCCCTCTATTTTAAAAGGAATTAAAGAGGTAATGGAAGAAGGACCAGTAACAGGGTCATACGCTCGAGACATTCGCGTAATGGTTTATGATGGTAAAATGCACAGTGTAGATTCTAACGACATCTCCTTCAGGATTGCAGGCGGTCATGCATTTAAAGAAGCTTTTATAAATGCAAGCCCTAAATTAATGGAGCCGATTCAAGAATTAGAAATCAAAGTCCCAGAAGAATTAATGGGTGAAGTGATGACGGATTTGCAATCGAGACGTTCTATGATTTTAGGAATGGAAGCTTTAGGCGCTTATCAACGTATTAAAGCAAGAACACCTTTGGCGGAACTCTATGGCTATTCAACAGCTTTACGTTCTATTACGCAAGGACGGGCATCATTTAAAAGCAGGTTTGCCAAATACTCACCTGTTCCACAAAATGTACAAGAGAAACTCGTGAAGAATAAAATCGTTTAGCATTTCATGATGATTAGGAAAAGGCAGTCGAAAGGCTGCCTTTTCTTTTTTAGAGATCTTACAATAATTCAGGTTTGTTTTGAGTTAAGTTTGTGACGAATTTTACAGCGTTTATGAAATCTACATTCTTATATACATTTTTACTTTTAGGCCTTTTCGGATCTTCCCAACTTCTGAAAAAAGACACTAAGATTTACGATAAAATTGATGGTGATGTTCTTTTTGAGTTAAAAGACAGTACTAAAATTGGACTCTCAAATATTGCAGACAGCTGGTACAATAGCACTGCTGTGGTCCTAGTAGAAAGAGCCTCTTGGAACGAATCAGATTCTGTGGTCTCTGCTGGCGCAATTATCTACGATGCAGATAAAAATGAAATTGGAAAAATGACCCAAAGCCTCAAGGCTTCATCTTCAAGAATTGAAGATGTTCGCAAATACAGAAAATTGGTTTGGGTTCAGTTGGAAGGTTATATATACAACAGAAATATCCACTACTCCTCCATCCCTGAAAAGGGTTTAGAAAAAATAGTAAACTCTAAAAGCAGGGCTGGCCAACAAGAACTATTAGAAGAATTTTTTGAAACCTATGAATTCAAAAAAGTAAAAGAAGGGGCTTTCACCTATTACGTTTATTTAGATCACAACGCCACTATAGAGGATGAAAAACCGTACCGCGTAATTGCACTGTTTAAATCTGAATCATTGCTTTATGGTGTGGTAACAAACGATCGTCCTTTTAATTTAGTAAAACTGAAAGTGAAAAAAGAGGTCGGTTCAGGTACGTATTACTTCACTTCTAAACCTACAGATAAGCAGTTCGAAGAAATTTCAACAGCGGTTTACAGCTACATTCCATTATAGTCTCTTCAATTAATTATTTTGATAATATACAGCTATGAAAAGAGCTGCGCTTTTTATAGTTCTGTTGACTGCAATTTCGCTAAAAGCGCAGGTGACATTAAACCCGTGTATTTCGAACACAGATTTTACAGTTGTTGTTTTAGGGTCTTCAACCGCAGCCGGCACTGGCCCTAGTCACCCAGACAGCACTTGGGTAAATAAATACCGAAAAACATTACAGAACATCAACCCCAATAACCAAGTCATTAATTTGGCTGTTGGCGGATACACCACCTATCGTATTATGCCTGATAGTTTTGCCACTCCGCCAAATAGACCGACTGTAAATTTTCAACACAACATAGACGAAGCACTAAGTTATTCGCCTGATGCCATTATTGTCAACCTGCCGTCTAATGATAGGCAATGGCCAATGCAAGAACAGCTGTCTAACTTTGATACGCTTTACAACTATAGTTTGAGCCATGGCGTACCCATGTTTATTTGCACCACTCAACCCATTGCTCCATCAGGTGCCGCATCTTATCAAAAAGCTGTAGCCGATTCTATTTTAAATACGTTTGCCCAATATGCAATAGACATTTTTACACCATTGGCCGATACAAACAATACGGTAGATTCGTCTTATGCTGCCGATGCCGTCCATCTAAACGACAAAGGGCATGTCATTATTCATGCTCAAGTTGTAAACAGAGATATTTTAAACACTATCTACACAGTTCCTTTAGGAATTGACATTGCCATGAAGTCTATTTTTAGCTCTTCACCAACTTGCACGGACAGCAATACACAAATAGGTGTGGTTTATGCAAATCTCGGAGATACAGTTACAACTGGAGTGCCGATAGTACTTGATGTGAATGGGTCTTCTTACAGCGCAATCAACCCAAATGTGCTTCCCTCTTGTTCTGAAGATACCGTCTATTTTTCTGTCAATATGAGCAATGACACGATCTATACACTCACGGCATACATAACGCTTAGCGCGGATAGCAATTCGACAAACGACACTACCGTTCAAGAGTTTGATTTGATAACAACTCCAGAAATCATGCCTATTGCTGATACCAATTGCTTTGGAGGTTTAGTCAGTTTTACTACTCAACTTATAGAAGGGGATACGGTTCTATACTACCAGTCTGCTATTGATACGCTTCCACTTTCAAATGTTTCTCCATTTTCACTCAATACCGATACTGCTCTTTTTGCGCAAGGCGTTACAGGAGAATTGACCTTTAAAAATCAAATCGAAACCCAAGAAAACGGAAATATCAACTTCAATGGAAACATGTTCGATTTAGTTCCAAAAAATGACCTGACATTGAAGTCTATTGAAATCAAGCCCAACAATTCTGGTTCTGTTCCCGTAAACATTTACACGATTAATAGCTCTTATAAAGGGTTTGAGCAGAACGTTTCTGCTTGGAGCTTATACCGTCAAGACACAGTTTTAGTAAGCAATGTACAAGAGTGGACACCCTTGCAATTAGACTTGGCCATGCTGGCAGGAGATACTGTTGGATTTTACATCCAAATGGCCAATAGCGGCCAAGCCTTAAATTACCGAAGTGTATCGCAAACCGAAGCGCATTCAACTGGCGAATTAGATTTTATTTCTGGTGTAGGAATGGGCTTCAACTTTGGGACGATTTATTTTCCAAGGGTCATTACTGCTAAGTTTAATTACACCTATGGCTTCAATGCATTGGGAGATTGCCACACACCACGAATACTGCTCACTCACTCTATTTCTAAAGAAGTGCTTTCGGTAACTCAAAATGCAAATCTCACCTTAGAGGGAGATAGTTTATATGCCAGCATTGGGTTTACCAATTATGTTTGGGTGAACACTAAGAGTGGTGATACCATTTCAACGACACACAGCGTATTTATTGATTCTGTGCAGCTAGCGCCAAATAGTAAGACTGTGCATATTATCTGCTATGCTCAGGATAAATGGGGCTGTCTTCAAATCGATTCTACAGTTGTGAATCTTGAAGGATATTTGAGTCTTATGACGAATGACTTAACCAAAATCAAGATGTACCCTAACCCAGTTTCATCAGAATTATTTATAGAAAACCCTCAAAACTTAGCTTTAGAAATTTCTATTTACAATTCTATGGGACAACTTGTGATTTCAGAAAAAGCTAATCAGGAAGCAAGTCAAATAGATTGTTCACAATTGAGGAATGGGCATTACATTGTGCATATCACCTCTAATCATTTTAATCAGACACAGAAAATAATTGTATTGAAAGACAATTAGAGTAAGAATATATAGTCTGTTTCTTAATAATCGGGAAAAGGATCTTTTTCTTGTTCTTCTTGTTGCCTTTTCTTCAAATCTTTGTAGTCTATCAATTTATAAACAATACCTACTTGACCGCTGTATTGCCAAAAATCATAAGCGTAGTTTTGGTTTATGGTCCCAGTCCCAGCCATAACTTTGGCATAGACTTGCCATTTATCTGAAATGCTGTGTTGATACGCAATGTGGTACTGTACTTTTAATTTAGGGTCGAGAACATCTGAAATTTCATCATCTCTATAGGTCTCGTCAAAGGCATCAAAGGTTATTCCCGAATCTGACACAACAATGTTTTCACGACCGTAATAGTGCCAGGTTCCTTTTTTCTTGGTAGATGAAAATGTTTGAAAAATCCGAGCACCCAAAAGAAACTCTCCATTTTTTACAGGAAGTAGAATAGACCCCCCTATAGGTATCATTAAAACACTGTTCTTTTGACTTACAGTGCCATCACTTGTAGACTGAAACCCCTGGCAAACAGGGCTTTTGCGAAAATAGGTATAATCGAATTTGAAATTTTGATAGGTAAATCCAGTTTCAAATTGAAAATTCTTGTGAATGCGAAATTCAATATTGGCGTCAAATACTGCCCCTAAGTCTTGTGTTATTTCAACATCAGCATAACCAGAGCAAGGATCAACTTCATCAGATAAAGAATAATAGTGATTCGACAACACCCCTCCGCCAAAACGCAGAAGAACAGACTCCTGTGAAAAAAGAAATTGGCTAATGAATACACATGAGAAGAGCAGGTATTTTGACATAGACTAAAAGATTAATGCCACACATACGCAGCTTATAAAAAGTATTACTCTGCCGTTACCAAAAAGTAATTCTTCTTTCCTTTTTGAACCAAAACATATTTTCCAGCAATTAAGTCTTCATTGGTAATCGTCTTTTCAAGGTTCACTTTCGTTTTGTTGATGGCTAAACCATTGCCTTGAATCATTCTACGGGCTTCACCATTACTTGCAAAAACTTGTGTTTTTTGCGCTGTAAAATCGATGATAGGAATACCGGCTTCTAATTCTGAAGCCGAAACCGTAAACTGAGGTACGCCTTCAAACACGCTTAACAAGGTGTCTGCATCTAAAGAGCGTAAGGACTCTTCCGTGGCTTTTCCAAAAAGGATGCTGCTCGCCACTTTTGCGTTTTCTAAATCTTCTTCAGAATGCACACGTACCGTAATTTCATCAGCCAAGGCATTTTGCAATAGGCGTAGATGAGGTGCCTCCCCGTGAGACGCAATCAAGTCTTCTATGGCTTCTCTGTTTTTGATCGAGAATATCTTGATGTAGGTTTCTGTATCTGCATCGCTTGCGTTTAACCAGAATTGGTAAAACTTATACGGTGAAGTACGTTTGGCATCTAACCAAATGTTGCCGCCTTCAGATTTCCCGAACTTGGTGCCGTCTGCTTTTTTAATCAAAGGCGTGGTTACAGCGTAAGCTTCGCCTCCACCCATTCTTCTTACGAGCTCTGTTCCTGTTGTAATATTACCCCATTGGTCAGAACCGCCCATTTGTAGCTTGATGCCCTTGTTTTTCCAAAGGTGGTAAAAGTCGTACCCCTGAATGAGTTGGTAAGAAAATTCTGTGTAAGACAAACCCGTTTCTAAACGTGACTTGACAGAATCTTTAGCCATCATATAGTTTACGGTGATGTGCTTTCCTGCTTCACGAATAAAATCTAAAAAACCAAAATCTTTAAACCAATCGTAATTATTTACAAGCTCTGCGCCATTCTCTTTATTGTCAAAATCTAAGAATTGCATCAACTGCTTTTTCTGGCACTCTACATTGTGGTTTAGTGTTTCTGCATCCAACAAGTTACGCTCTGCAGATTTCCCTGAAGGATCGCCCACCATGCCGGTAGCGCCACCAACCAAGGCCACTGGCGTATGCCCTGCGCGTTGAAAATGCATTAACATCATAATGGGCACAAGGTTGCCCACGCCTAAACTATCTGCCGTAGGATCAAAACCAACATATGCCTTCACCTGCTCTTTTTGTAATAGCTCTTCGGTTCCGGGCATGACATCGTGAAGCATTCCTCTCCACTTTAATTCTTCAATAAAATTGGTTTTCATCGCTACGTAATTTATGCCGCCAAAAATATAGGTATCGGGCTAAACCGCAAGTGTAAAACCCATTCTTCTTAAAATAAAAATGGAGGGCAAGGCCCTCCATTTTTATTTTATTTAAAACTATTAACCACAAAACTCTATTTCACCACTTTGCCTACTTCTGTTTGGGTGCCAACCGTTACGTATACAATGTACATGCATGTTACACCACTTACCGGAAATACAAACGCTTCGTCTGTTTCTACTCTGCCATCAAAGTAAATTTGACCGGCCAAGTTTGTAATCATAACATTGGCTAGAGACTGTTTGTCGCCAAAGTTGGCGAAGTTTACATTCAACCCATCGGCATTGCCGTATATGTTAATGTTACCCGCATTGGTGTTCACGACCTTCTTACCGGTACGGTCTATGTGTACCGTAAAACGGTTGCCCACAAAACTTGGGTCGTTTTTATAGGTATAGCTCGTTGTTCTCAAGTTTTCTATAGCACCTGTTTTGTGATCTTCCAACTCTATCATCCAGGCGTAATCTACAGTGGCCTCTACTAGGTCTATGGTAAACTCGCGGTTGTCTTTTTGTTCAAAAAACAAAGGGATATGCTTGTCTGGAGCTGGCATTGACATGCGGTTAATACTTAAATCATTTCCATCTACAGACGTGAATAATCTTGGTGCTTTATCGTTTTCAGAATCTGCTTTGAATGCGTCATTTCTATCCAAACCATCTTTCGCGGCTCTGTCAAACAAAAGAATTGTTTGATCAATATCGCCATTTGCAGAAGTGGTATTTAAACGAACGAATTCTGGTGTTGTTTTAAAATAGTTTTTATTCGCTGTAACAGTTCGGTATGTATTCTTTAAAGTAAGTATTGTTGAAGTTGCGCTCGCTGCAGCATTAGTTTTTACAAGAAAACCTTGAAAAGGTGCTATGTTGTGTGTGCTATCTATTTGCTGAGGATACAAACTAATACTTACGTCAGTCATTGTAGCAGAATATTGATCATTTTTTGAGTCCCATACATATATAGCAGTGTGAGATGGATTGTCTGTAAAAAACTTTCCTAAGTCTATATTACTCGGGTATGGATTGGGAATGTAATTCCATCCTCTGTGTTCTACATTGACAGAATTATCGAATAATTCTGTTGGATAAATGTTGAATGTATAATCTCCATGTCCTATTTTGCCTTTAACATCAAGCTTACCATTATTTAATATGTTAAATAGACCTCCTGTATAAATTAAGTACGCTATTGCATTATCTGACGGCTCGAAAGCCAGCTCATTATTTTTAGCAGGCAGCCAGCCATGAGCAGTTGTAGTACCATTTGAAGTCGCAGCATCCCAATGTTTCACATTCCACTGACTTGAAGTTCCAACAGTTGAAGTACCACCTTTTCCTGCGTCAGGATAGTACGTCTCAAAATCGTCATCAATGTCTGCTAAGGTTGTTGCTACAGGGCTAGAGACAGCACGCCAACCTTCCTTAGAGCTCGCTGTAAAATACTGCTCGGCATAGGTGGTGCCTTTGTCTGTTAAAGCTGATGCGCTCGTTGTAAGCAGCTGCGCATAGCCTGTATTGTCTGCTAAGAGCTTTATGCCATCAGTTGTGTTTTCATTGTCTAAATCTCCCGTGAGGGTAAGGCTGTTGCCGGGCGAAACTTCTAAAATGCCCGTTGTACCTAAGGTGAGGTCTGTAAATTTCTCATCGGTTACTGCTAAGGTAAGCGTGCCTGCATCAAGTATTATCCCTGCATCATTACCTATGGTAACTTTATCATCTCCGGTAATCTCGCCTGAAACTTCAAGGGTCCCTTCAACGTTTAGTGAGCCATTGGTAGTAACATTAATGGCCATATCGCTGTAAAACGTGGCGCCAGTATTTATAAATACAGTTTCATCTACCGTTACTTGACTAAAAGCAAGGCTGGTAAAAAGAAGCCCAAGGGCTGTAGTGGTTGTTTTCATGAGTACAATATTAACTTTTTTTTTAAAAAAAAATTACTTTCAGTGTTTTTGTGTCGTCATTCGGCAAGATGCAAGTAAACTTGCTATTGCCCCCACTCCTAACAAAAACCGACAACTGCATGGTAATAATAAATAGTTAAAAAGCTCGAACAGCCCGGACGTTGCGGCTTGAATTGGACTTTTTGTAGCCATTACTGCCAAAAGTGGCACTATCAAAACCCACGCTCTTCGCTTTATCGCCATATTGCTCAGTAG
>ERZ767310.1187-NODE-1187-length-15054-cov-4.306020_pt1 | contig 15054 bp, 12 predicted proteins | sample MGYA00374954_ERZ767310 | MGnify/ENA primary metagenome ERZ767310 (study PRJEB28948, sample SAMN06267188) | marine metagenome | isolation source: Columbia River Estuary | place: USA:Columbia River Estuary, USA | collected 2013-07-23 ...
GAGAACAAATCGAAATGATAGGTCTTTCTTATGTTGTTTTCAGCATCAACCCAATCGCCTTGTGCTTTACCTGTGCCAAATGGCACTCTGTCTGAAATTCGGGCTGAAGGATAAACTGTGGTTTCGTTAAGTATGATACATTTCCCTCCCGGCATTATTTTATGCATAAAGTAAAAGTCCTCTCCAGCTTTACGCTGATTCATTCCTCCTTGTAAAGCATAGACATCACTTCGTGTAATCATACAAGAACCAACAGTGTGATGCCAGTATTCAAACCCCGCGTATTTTAAAGCCTGTGCATAATACCGCAGATGCAACTCATAAAGTGTTATTCCTTGCTTAAGGACGTGGCTTTCGATACCTTTAAGTTTATGTTCAAAATAGAAATGCCCCCCACGAACTTCATTCTTTACGTTTTTTTCAATCTCTGATAAGTAATTCGTTGAAACTTGACAATCCGCGTCAAGGTTAATAATCCAACCGATTTTATTAATTGCTGCAAAACGACTAGTTGCAACATCCATCCCAATTTTTCTAGCCAACCCCACTCCAGCCTTCTTTGGCGGCATTTCTAGAGCTTCGATACAATGAAATTTAATTTTAGAATCGGTTTTTGTATTCCACTTATGGAAAGATTTAATCGTTTCTAGGTTAGCAGCTTTAATTTCACGTGGTGCCTCAACTGAATTATTGACAACAATAAGTACTTCGAATGTTTCCTGTGGAGTATTACAGGACACAAGGCTATTTAATGTTTCTATTAGCCTTGGCTCACTATAGCATGGAATAACTATACTATAATTAAGATGTAATTCTGAAGGATACTTAAGTTCAAACTCAGAAAAATAGGTGAATCGCTTTTTATAGGTTTCAAAAACTTCTTTTGGCGTACTCTTACTCATTCTGGATTCAGTAGCTATTTTTGTGCAAAATTCAAATTAATAGTCAATGTCCAATTATAACGTTTCTGAGCTTATTCCTTCAAAAAAAGAGTGGATAGATGCAGTACTTAATGATTTCGATTCTTTTTTAAAAGATCACGCAGATTGCGAGCGAAAGGCTTCTGGAATGGCTATGAGTTTAGTCGCAAAGTATCCCGATAGAAAGGAAATCCTTCAAGACCTTATCCATACTGGTATTGAAGAGCTAGAGCACTTCAAGTTAGTCTATAAAATAATGGAGAACCGCGGAATAGGTTTAAACCACAAAATGACAAAAGACCTCTACGTAGACGCGCTTCTCAAAAATATAAACGGGGATAAAACTAAAGGACTGAGAGATAGACTGCTCATTGCGGCTATTGTAGAGAATCGCGGCTTTGAGCGTTTTAAAATGATTTCTGATCACATTCAAGATGCCGAACTTGCCAAGTTTTATGAAATGATCTATATTTCTGAAGAAAAACATGGAGATATGTTTTTACGTTTAGCTGAGAATTATTTCTCTAAAGAAGAGGTTGAAATGCGCTACAATGAACTTGTAGAGAAAGAAACAGAAGTCCTTAATAATCTGATTATAGCTCCTGCATTGCATTAAATGAAAGTGTTCCTTTATCTAAGTCTTCTTCCGATTTTTCTTTTTTCACAAGAAAACAAAGTGATTCGCGAGGTTTATGTTATCGAGAACAGTTCTGTCCGTTTAATCGGAAATTCAAATGTCACGGGCTATTCCTGTAATCTTATTGATTTAAGCAACAATGACAATGTTCCTATAAAGAGTTTAAGAAAAGGAACTTTAATTGAAATGGATAATGCTGTTGTTGACCTCAAAGCAAAGGGGTTTAATTGTGACAATAAAGCAATGACCAAAGACTTTTTAAATGCTATAAAGTCAGAAGTCTACCCGAACATTAAAATTGAGTTTTTGTCGTATCAGCTTAATTCTAAAGTAGAAGACAGCCCGAATCAGAAAAAGATAAAAGCGAACATAATTATATCGCTTGCCGGTGTGGAAAGAACATTTGTAATTTTTTTAGAGTCAATTCACTTTAAAATGGATGAATTCACTATTGCAGGAAGAAAGAAAGTGACAATGACTGATTTTAATGTCGTCCCTCCTACTGCCTTGCTAGGTATGGTCAAAGTAGAAGATGCAATAGAGTTTAAATTCGATATTACTTTTAAGTTGCTTTATTGAATTTATACCCATAAAAAAACGCCCAAATTTCTAAGGGCATTTCCACGTTTAATTCAACCTGATTAAACTCCTATTTGTCGAATACCAAATTGAATCGTATGGTGATTTCATCACCAGTTTTAATGGTTCCCATCATTGCTGTTGGAGGTTCTACTCCAAACTCTGACATTTTGAAAGTATGCTTTCCTTCTACTTCAATCGAGTTAGACTTCACCTCATATACAGATTTAATCTTAACGAGTTTAGTTGTTCCCGATATCGTTAAATTTCCGGTAAGTGTCAATGAATTCTTTCCTTTAGCGTAAGACTTTAAAGCGAATTTAATGTTAGGATAATCCTTAGAATTTAATGCGACATAGGTGTTTTTATCCATTCCCGATTTCCCACTTTTAATGGAAGAAACAGGAATTGAGATCGATAGCATTTTAACTTTGGCTATTGCATTATCTGCTAGGTCAACATTAAGGCTACCGCTCATATCCTCAACAGTTTCTGTCCAATCGTGCAAGCTAGATGTACCATCAATATACATATTGCTGGTGTTTGAATTTAAAGTGTATTGAGCATTAACAGAAAAACAAAAGGAAAGAATTAGACAAAAAACTAAGCTGAATTTTAACATGATATCTGTTTTAATATTAAAAAAAGGGCTGCTATTTGCAGCCCCATCATTTTTTGATTTCTTAGAATCCAATTACTGCTTCTAGAACAACTCCATTCATTTTAGCAGCATTTAGAGCGCCTCCAAATTGGTCGTTATACTCTTGAGTAACATACTCCAATTTAACTAGAGTGTTTTTAGTCATAAACCAACCTGCACCAATGTTTATTCTGCTTACTTCCATTTTTTCAGGGGCTGCTGTTCCAGATGTAAACTGTCCATTTCCACTTACAGAGTTGTAACGTCCTGCTACATAAAACTGTTCCCATGAACCAAATCTGTAAAGCAATTCTGCACCAAGTTGTGTATAACTTCCTTTGTCAAAACCTTCAGGAGAATTTAGACCACTTGTTTGTTCATAAATCCCGAAGAATTCAAATCCTCTAAACTTAACGAATGGATTGATTTGAAACGCCATTTCATTGCTGAATCTAGGATTCACTCTTGCGCTAAAGTCATTAGATGAAACAGTACTGTCTGCTTTTATGAAGTCAAACACTTTGTAATATCGTCCACCTGCGCGATCTCCACCGTAAAGGTGATTACCATTATCATAACCAGGTGCGTTGTAAAAAGAACCCGTCAAACGTACTCTTAAGTCGTTACTAATTTGATTGTCCCAACCTAATTTACCGTAAAACGTTACTTTATTTTCAGCAGTTCCTGTTACCATTCCTGTACCTCTACTTGTTTGAGTTTTTACAACTGTAGGATTTAATAATCCATTAGATAAACCAACTACTGCAATGAAGTTACCAGGCATTATGTTAGCTTCAATAAACGGCTCAGTTGTAAATGCATCCATAATATAGTTACCTACAAACGGATTGTAAATAGCCATTGCATTGTCGGATCTTCTAAAATGTGCATCACCATAATTTATTTGGTCAACACCAGCACGAATAGACAAAACATCCATTAATCCTTCAGCAAAACCTTCACTAATAAAATCTAAGCGATCTACTTGAATGTAACCACCTTTAACCCATGATTCGTTGTGATGACGAGCGCTCAAATAGGTGCGCAAATGCACGCGCATTCCACTCATTAACTGAGCATCAAGATTTAAGTTTGCTGTCGGTAAATTTACATTTGATCCTATTTCAATTAAGTTGTTAGCTGCGTTTTCATGGCTAAGTCCTTGAAACTGAAGTGCGAAATCTCCACCTAATCTTACTTTAAAACCATCATACGTAATGTCTGTTGTTTTAGGGGTTTCGAAAACATTTAACCCACTATAACCTGGCAATCTATAATACTGAATATCTGGCTGCAGGTTAATCTGAGCCATAATACCAGAAAATACAAGTACTGATGTGAGTACGGCTAATAATCTAAGTTTTAAAATTCTCATGATTCTACTATTTAATTAATATTAATCGGTTTTTATTAGACTTTGAGTTAAGTGAATCGCTTCTCCTAACCCGATTATTTGAGAACAAATTTACCGTGTGCATATCATCTTAATCTTGTGATTCCTCATGTTTAAAAGTGATTTTTATCATAAAATACATAAATCGATTTTATTAAAACAAATTCTCTTATAAATTGGGGTTAATAAATACCTATTTTTCTGCTCTAACATTTTTACATGGATTGGTTCACCACCTTGAATTACGTTTGGATTTCAATAGCTGTTATTACGTTCTTAACTTTAGTTTTTACAAAAATCAGAGCTCCTTATGGAAGGCACACTACAAAAGGTTGGGGGCCAATGATTTCAAACAAATGGGGCTGGTTTTGGATGGAAGTTCCAGCCTTTCTCATATTTCCTTTGCTAGCTATTTTAGGTCCTAGAGATAAAGATGTTTTAACTTGGATTCTTATCGCCCTATGGACATTTCATTATTTCAATAGGACCATAATTTTTCCGTTCAAACTAAAAACCAAAGGCAAGAAGATGCCACTTACCATTCCATTGAGTGCGATATTCTTTAATGGTATGAATGGTTTTTTAAATGGGTATTACCTTGGTTACTTTGGTCCTGCAGATAAAGCATGGAATACTGTAGTTGTCGTATTAGGTATCTCAATTTTCTTCATTGGCTTTCTAATCAATTACATAACCGATCAAAAATTGATTGCCCTACGGAAAATAAAAGAAGGTTATTCTATTCCAAGGGGCTGGCTTTTTGAAAAAATTAGTTGTCCTAATCATTTTGGGGAAGTCTTAGAATGGACAGGGTTTGCAATCGCTGCAGGAAGTCTGCCAGCTGCTACTTTTGCTATTTGGACATTTTGTAATCTCGCACCAAGAGCATTGAATCATCATGATTGGTATCACGAACATTTTAAAGAGTATCCTAAAGAACGAAAAGCCTTTATACCTTATGTATGGTAAAGATTTTCTGATTATTGATTGTTAGATTTATGAAAATAGCCATAACCGGTGCATCAGGACACATAGGCTCTAATCTTTGTCCTTTGTTAATTGAAAAAGGGCATTCGCTTAAAGTTCTCGTTTACAAAACTGTTAAAGGAATTCCTGAACAAAATACTGAAATAGTTGAGGGAGATTTAACCAAGTTAGAAGATGTTGAAAACCTTATGAAAGGAGTAGATGCCGTAATTCACTTAGCTGCAAAAATCGATATTGGCAGAGATACAACTGGTGTTATTTTTAAAACGAACAAACTTGGCAGCGAAAACGTAGTTGAAGCTTGTATTAGGCTTAAGGTTAAAAGACTCATCTATTTCAGCTCTATTCATACGTTTAATCCTTTTCCTCTTGATGAGGCTTTAAATGAAACCAGAGAGCTTATTGGTTCTAGTGGCTCAGATTACGACAAATCTAAAATTGCTGGGGAGTTGGCTTTGACAAGAGCCAGAGCAAAAGGGATTGAAACCATTGTCATTTGTCCTACGTCTGTGTTTGGACCAAATGATCATTATCCTTCCCTTTTAGGTGGAGCGATAGCCGATATTTTCAATCGTAAGATTCCTGCGTTAATTCCGGCAGGATATGACTTTGTTGACGTGCGTGATGTTGCTGAGGGAACGGTTCTCGCTTTAGAAAAAGGTATTAACGGAGAAAAATACATCTTAGGTGGGCATTATTTAACTCTGAAAGAGCTTGCCTTTAAAATTGGTGAAATAGGTAAAGTTAAAACAACTCAACTCGTGATTGACATTAGGTTATTAAAACTACTTCTTCCCTTTTTTAAACTGGAAGGGAAGATAAAAGGGAAACCTCCTGTTTTCTCAAAGGATTCTCTAAAAATCTTAGCAGAATCTAACCCGAACATTAGCAGTGAAAAAGCTATTACACAGCTAGGGTATAAAAAAACAGCGCTAGAGGATTCAATAGAAACGACTCTGAGCTGGTTTAATCAAGCTGGAAAAATAAAATTATGATTATTTCTGTTTAAGAAAAATGTTAGAGAATATCGGAAAAATCAGGGTTTTCCATGAATGGATTTTATAATTTAACACCTTTAAAACTTTTACTTATGTCAGCAACACACAACGTTAGAACTGCTTTAGATAGCAAGTTAGATAAATGGGAAAAATACCTTGAGAGATTCGAGGCTCAGATTTCAGAAACAAAGGAAGAAGCTATTACAAAATTAAATGAAACTAAATTTAAATTCATAGCTACAGTAGATTCCACTAAAGTTGAAATTGATAAAATTCCAGATTTAGCAAAAGATAAAAAGGAACAATTGTCTAAACTTTTAGATGAGTTGAAAGCCAAATTAGATGTTAAAACTGGCGAAGCCAAAGACAAGTTTATAGTTCAACGCGATGAAATAAAGAAAGCCATTGCAGAGTTTGAAGAAAAAGCTAAATCTGTTATTGGAGAAAAGTATCACACGGCTATTGAGGAGTTTGGTAAAGTTGGAAATTCTTTGCATGCGCACTTAGACACGTTAGAAAGTCAATACGAGGTTGAACGGAAAAAGAAAACCGAACAGTTTGATGAAAAGAAAACAGATCTCACTGAAAAAGTAAAAAAATGGAAATCCGTTGTGCATGAACAGCGTGCTAAAGGTATGGACAAGCTTGATGTCTTTGAGAAAGAATTTATGGACGGAATGCAAGGCGTAAATAGCGCATTCAAGAATTTATTCCACTAGGATAAATTATTCAGAGAAAGCCCTGTACTTAGCAGGGCTTTTTTTTGAGCTTATTTAGGTGAAAGTTTTGAAGCTATAAAAGCTACTGCCATACTTGATGTAGACGATTTTAAAAGGCGCAACATTTTTGCACTCATATTATAGTAACTGAGTCAAGTCTGAATAAAGGCAATTCTCCTGTTGCTCTTAACTTTTGGAAAGAAGAACCTTGTATTTATTAGAGACCCTGCCAGAAATCTATTTGAAATAATTAAATATAAAGGCTAAGCGCTATGTGATCTAAACGCAGATTAGATACAAAAGGAGCCTAACATGTAGTTTACTCTTCTTTAATCGTTAATACATTGTCTTTAATTATTCGTTCTATAACCACACGCCTAGGATCAATAGCCGCCTTTAATGGCTTTCTATCGACATACATCGTGTACTCCATGTTTTCTTCATCGACATAAATGCGTTTATAAGCAATAAGATCTTCTCTGTCTTCATCTGCAAATACACCCACATCAACCCATTCATGTAATTGTGCGGAAGTTTCGATGCCCATTGTATCCGCATACATTTTACGTGCTTCAAAAGTCATTGTAACTTCATATTGCTCACCTTGCATTTTTAGAGAAGCTTCTTTCATGCGATAGTCATACAATGTGATTTTCTTGAAAAGGTCATCTACCAAATATTTCATGCTATCTGGCACATGTGGATCTAGGTGTCTTAAGAAATCATTAGAAGTTGGATAAGGTGGCTCTTTGTATCTAAACTCTTCTAAGAACGATTTTAAGGCTAAGTTCACTTTATCTTCTCCAATATAATCCTGTAAAGAATAAAGCACCACAGAACCTTTCCCATAATGAATGTACTGTTGATTCTCTACTTTATAGAGTGGTAATTCATTTTGACTTTCACCACTTCGGCCTCTTAAATAACGCTGGTAATCGTACTTCAAGAAATCCGTCATTCTCATATCATCATTCAAATCGTTCTTCATTACCATAAGTGAAGAGTATTCTGAAAAGCTCTCTGTTAGCATTGTGCCGCCTTGCATGTTTGCAGAAACTTCTTGATGGGCCCACCATTGGTGTGCCATTTCATGTGCGATAACTGCATCAATTACATTGTTCTCAGTTTCATCTTCTAAGTCAATAATAAACCCAAAAGCCTCAGAATAAGGCATTGTTCCTGGAAACGCTTGTGCAAAAGTGGCATACCTAGGAAACTCAATGATGCGCGCCTGTTTATGGTAATACTTCCCAAAATTCTTTTCATAATACGCAATACTCCTTCTCGTAGCATCAACCATCTTATCGATGTTGTAATCGTGCTTTTTATCGTAATAAATCTCAATGTCAATGCCATTGTATTTTTCTCTTGCGACTTCATAACGCGCACTCATAAACATTAGGAAAAGCTGTGAAGGTTCATCAACCTTGTAGTTAAAATAGCTTCTATCGCCTTCCGTCCACTCCTTAACCAAACTTCCAGGGGCAATAGCAATCTGGTCTGACGATGTTGAAATAACCGTTTCCATAGTTACCCAATCGGCCGCACCAGCAGAAAGATAGTTTACCATGCAATTCTCACCACAAGAGTCTTCTAATTCTGGCATGCGCTTTTTGGGTTTCAAATCATATTTCTTTCGCGTGTATTTGTCGCTCAATTCAATGCCATTGTTATATCCCATTCCAGGCAATACTCCGAAACTGTTTAAAAACGTTCCGTTATTGATGATAGACGTGTTCCCTGTCCCATTAGGGAATCCATTCGTGATATACTTGTTTTCTAGTTCAATTTCTAAACTTTCACCGGGCTGCAAGGCCTTTTCTAACTGATAAATTTGATAATCTAAATAGTCATCGTTATAAACTAATTTGGAATTTGAAATCGCAATAGACGTTTCCCAAGATTCATCCATATTAAAATGAAGGGAATCAATTGCCACATCCGTTTTGTTCACTAGTTTAAGCTTTGCATTAACTGCTACGTCTCTCTCGTTTGGATAGATGTCAATATTTATTTTGAGATCTGTGACTTTTGGTTGAGGAATACCATCGTATTTTTTAAGCTGTTTTTCATATTCAGCGGAAAGCTCTTCTCTTTCATCTCCAGATAAATATGGGTTCAAGACTTGAGTATTGTAAAACACAAATCCAGCAACTAATATCCACACTCCAATAAGTCCGATAAAAGGAACAAAAGTGGTTTTATCAAGAGCGCCTCGTGCTACTTTAATGCGCTCTTTAAAGCCACTTACCACACTTCGCGGCCAAAATATGCCAGCGGAATAAAGAAGTATAAATCCAAATAATATCCAATAAATATTAAACCAGAGAGAACCCTTCAACCCAGGCCCAAATCCATTCATATCTGAATATTGCAGAAAAGGAGCTCCAGCAAAATCGAGCATATTAGAAGAAGCATCTAAAACACCTAATAGAATATCCCAAACAAATAGAATTAAGATGCTTAAAAAATACCCAATGTATCTGTTTGTCATCACTGTTTGAATAAATATGAATAGCGCTGAAAAAGCTATGTAATTGGGTAAATTGGATAAGGCAAAATCTAGTAAGTAGACATCAAGCTCTATTTTAGTAAACCCTTGCATGAGCTGCGCTATGATCCCCATTATGATGAAAAAGAAATACAATAAACTAGATGCTGTAATCAGAGATAATGCCTTTGCCGCTAAAGCGGAAAATGAATTGTGTGGAGTCGCATTTATTACCTCGTGAATGTTATTTATTCGATCTCTCCAAACTAATTCCCCGCTGAAAAAGACTGTGATGATGAGAATAAATATAGATGTAGAATCAGAGATGCTACTTGATATTTTATAAGTGAGCGGATAAGATTGTAAGCCATAATATTCATAGCCTTGAAGAAGTTCAACAAAGAGAAGGATAACACTAAATAGAAATAGAATCTTAAAGACGTTATTTTTAAGTATGCTCTCTGTGTTGATTCTGTAAAAACTCACAAACTGCTTCCAACCTAATCCTTTTTCGAATGAGCCTTTCCAAGTACGAACGCGCTCTACTTCTAATCTTTGACTTTTTTCTACTGCCTCTTCTTCTTTCTTCTTCGGTTTACTTTTCTTGACGGTAAAAGAAAATAAATGATAGCTTATCGCTGAAATAACCAAAGCTATTCCAACCCAAATCAATCTGTTGTAAAGAATCAAGCCTTCAAATGCTGGCGCTAGCGTGTTCTTTTCAACAGGTGTCCAATATTGAGTAGCCACGCTATTTGTTCGAATTCCAAACACATCTACTAGAGCTGCTAAATCTTGACTTTCAATGTCTGACAATAAGTTACCTGAAACGATGTAAAAAATAATGATAACCAAAGCCCCAACAAAAGACACGATTGTGCTTTTCCATTTATGGGCTAAAAAGAAGATAATACTACCCCCGATAAACATATTCGGTACAATGAACAAGAGGTAATTATTCAAAAAATAGCTGACCTCATAACCTCCAAAACGTTCTGCATCTACCCAATCAAAAATAGGTGCAAGTGTGGATCCTATGATTACACCTAGAAAAATACCTAAGAATGGAATGGTAGACAAAATCAATGCACCTAAAAATCGACCCCAGAAATAGCCTGATTTTTTAATTGGTAAACTGAACATGATTTCGCTAAACCCATTATTCACATCGCGCAGCGCTGCGTTGTTGAAAAATGCAGTCGCTATAAGTAATCCAAAAATTGACAGGACTAATACGAACGTTGTAATGACATCTGGTGAATTTTTATGGATATTGCCTATTGTGCCTCCAATTTGAACGCTGTCACTCGCCACCGCTGCTCCGGCCAATAAACCGAAAAGACCAAAGAATATCCAAACCATTGGACTCTTTAACCCAGGAATGAGTTCCTTTAAAAAGAATTCTTTAAACATGATTTGAAGTTTTTAAACGTTAGTGGTTTCTGAAAAGTGAATTTTATTGAAGAATACATCTTCCAGATTTGGCTCTATGGATACAAACCCTTCACCAGGGTTTATTTCGCTCAAAACATGTATTTGTGGTTTACCTGCAACCATCTTATTGGAAATAACACGATAGTTATCCATGTGTGATTGTAACTGCTCACGCTCAATGGCCTTGCGCCAGACTTGACCTCTCAATTCATCTATTACGGTAATTGGAGATCCAGTATAAACCAAACGCCCATTATTCATAATAGCCATGTTATTACAGAGTTCTCTCACATCATCAACAATATGAGTAGACAAAATCACTACAACATCCTCTCCCACATCAGCAAGAAGATTATGAAAACGATTACGTTCTCCAGGATCTAAACCTGCAGTTGGCTCGTCAACAATTATTAATTGTGGACTTCCAATTAACGCTTGCGCTATACCAACGCGCTGTTTCATGCCGCCACTAAAGCTTTTCACTTTCTTGTTTCGCTTATCGAATAGATTTACTTTATTCAACAAATAGGTGATCATCTCTTTGCGGTCGCTGCCACTGGTAATTCCTTTTAACACAGCTACATGATCCAGCAGCCCGTAGGCAGTTATATTTGGATAAACACCAAACTCTTGTGGTAAATAACCAAGAGCTTGTCTCAATTTCCGCGGTTCTTTTTCTACATCAATATCATTGAGCATGATGGAACCCGAATCTGCTTCCTGCAAAGTAGCGATGGTTCGCATTAATGAGGATTTTCCAGCTCCGTTTGGTCCTAAGAGGCCGAACATTCCATTTGATATTTCAAGGTTTATGTTATCTAAAGCCTTAACGCCATTGGGGTATGTCTTAGATAAATTTGTAATTACAAGTTTTGCCATAGTGTTGTTTAGATTTTGGAAATAGAAAAAGTTATTAGTAAGAAATACAGAGTTAAATCTGTAATAATCCCATCAGTAATCAAGAGCAAATTATTTAGGAATGGTAATGATACTTAATTTTGATTAGAACTTATAATGGTTAGAATTGGCCTTTGAACTTTAAAACTACAATTGACAGTAATGTGAGTAAAATGCCGTTAAAGAGAATCTTTAAAGCGTTAAGCTGCGTTCTCTTCTTTTTTGAACTGCATATCATAAAGCTTGGCGTAATACCCTTTTTTCTCAAGAAGTTCAAGGTGCGTGCCTTCTTCCATAACTTCACCTTTGTCCAAAACCAAAATCTTATCAGCTTTTTGGATTGTTGCTAAACGGTGGGCAATAATGATTGACGTCCGTCCTTCAGTAATGACGTCAATAGCCTTTTGAATAAGCTCTTCGGTATGTGTGTCAATGCTACTTGTCGCTTCATCTAAGATGAGAATCTCTGGATTTGTAATGTAAGCTCGTAAAAATGAAAGTAACTGTCGCTGGCCAGCGCTAAGCATCCCTCCTCTTTCTTTTACATCGTAGTCATACTTTCCAGGAAGCTTGTCTATGAATTCATCCACTCCAATCTTTATCGCGGCTTCACGAACCAAATCCAAATCAACGTCTGATTTTAAAGTGATATTGTTGAGAATAGAATCTGAGAACAAGAATACATCTTGTAAAACAAGCGCGAAATGAGAACGTAGGTTATCCAATTCCAGTTCTGTAATTTCTTTTCCGTCAATCGCAACCGAACCGTTTTGGTACTTATAAAATCCCATTAACAAACTTATGATCGTACTCTTCCCTGCTCCTGTTGCACCAACAATTGCAATAGTCTTTCCTGCTTCAGCTGTAAAGCTTACATTTTTTAGAATCGGTTCATCTGGATTGTAATAAAACGAAACATCCTTAAAAGTAATTTCGCCATTCACGTTGTGGATTTCATCTGAACCAAAACCTTCAATATCGTCTTCCTTTTCTAAAAGATTGATCACTCTGTCGCTCGCCACCATTCCCATTTGCAGCGTATTAAAACGATCTGCCAATTGACGTAAGGGGCGGTACAGCATGTTTATAAATATGATGATCGCAGTGATATCTCCTAGAGTAACATCTCCGCCAGTAGCGGCCTGAATACCTCCATACCAAACGGCTAGGCCAATAGAAACCGCCGATAAAATTTCTATAATGGGAAGGAATATGGAGAAGTACCAAATAGACCGAATATTGGCTTTTCTGTGCTTGTCATTAATTTCCATAAACTTATGCATCTCAGCATCTTCCTTGTTAAAGAGCTGAACGATTTTCATTCCGATCAAATGCTCTTGCACAAAGGCATTTAAGTTAGACACTTGATTACGCACATCTTGGAATACCACCTTTATATTCTTCTGAAACCAGCGTGTAGCATAAAATAGGATTGGAATCACAGATAATGAAATCAAAACCAATTTCCAGTCGAAGACAATAAACATGGCTACAACCATTACTGTGATTTTGAGAAGATCACCAAAAATCACCAAGAGTCCATCTGAGAAAATTTGTGATATCGTTTCTATATCTGAAACGTTTCGAGTGATAAGTGTTCCTATTGGTGTCTTGTCGAAAAACGAAAGCTTAAATCGCATGATGTGTTTGAAAAGCTTATCCCGTAAATCTTTAATTATACTCTGCCCTAGGTAATTTGCTAGAAAAATGAAAAGGAACTGAAAAGCAGCTTCTACAAAAAGTAGAGCGAATAAAATGCCACTAATCATCAATAAACCTTCGTTATCAGATTTTAAGATATAATCATCTATGGCGCTCTTTATTAAAATCGGACGGACTGTAGATAATCCAGAAAGTAAAATGGTTAACAAAAACGCACCCCAAAACACTTTTTGATAAGGCTTTATGTAGGTGATCATCTTTCTTAAAAGACCAAAATCAAATGCTTTCCCTGTTACTTCAGACATATATTTATCCTATTACCGGAGTTTTTCGTTCAAACTTGTTTTCAATGTGTTCTGGATATTTTACCTCTACTAAGTACAAACCCTTTGCAGGAACAGATTCGCCTGCTTCCGAACGTTCTTTGCTTTCTATAATTCTCTCAACATCAAAAATAGACCATTCTCCTATACCCACTTTTAGAAGTGTTCCGGTTGCCGCCCTTACCATATTTCGTAAAAATCTATCAGCTGTAATTGTAAAAATCAGAAGACCATTTCTTTCCTCCCATTTAGCAAAAGTCAAATTGCAAATATTCGTTTTGGTCTGGGTATTAGATTTAGAAAAACAACTAAAATCTTTTTTACCTAGAAGTACTTCTGCTGCTGCATTCATAGCATGAACATCTAGCTTTCGCTGAAACAAATATCCACCATCAGAAAGAAATGGGTTTTTAAACGTGCTGATTACATATTCATAGGTTCTGCTCACGGCTGTAAAGCGCGTATGGTCGTCTTCTTTGTCGACTTTAAAAATGGAATAAATGACAATATTCTCATCTAGCAAACGGTTTAACTTGTAAGTCAAATCGCTGCAATCTAAATCAGAGTCCCAATCAAAATGGGCAAACATTTCTTTGGCGTGAACCCCAGTATCTGTCCTTCCAGCTCCCATCACACTCAATTCCGTTCTTAAAATCAAGCTTAACGCCTTATTCAGAACCTCTTGAACCGAAATTGCATTAGGCTGAATTTGCCATCCATGAAAAGGAGTTCCGTTGTATGCTAAACGTAAAAAATACCGCACTTAAGAATTGCTAAAAATTACATTTGCAAATGTAGAATTTAGGCAAGATGAAACGCATAACCTTACTCTCTGATACACACGGACATTTAGATGACAGAATAAGAGAGCTGTGTACTTGGGGTGATGAAATTTGGCACGCAGGTGACATTGGTAACATCGCTGTAGCAGACGAATTGAAAACCATAAAGCCATTTAAGGCGGTGTTTGGAAACATAGATGGAACACAAGCCCGTGCTGATTATCCGCTACACAATCGCTTTATGTGTGAAGATGTGGACGTTTGGATTACCCATATTGGTGGCTATCCTGGGCGCTATGACAAAAAGGTCATTCCAGAAATTCTGAATAATCCCCCAAAACTTTTTATTACCGGGCACTCCCATATACTCAAAGTAATGATGGATAAAAAGTTGGGCTGTTTGCATATGAACCCTGGAGCCGCTGGTAAAAATGGTTTTCACTCAATGCGCACGATGCTTCGATTTGAAATTGATAAAGCAGAAATCCAAAAATTGGAAGTCATAGAATTAGGTAAACGATAAGCAGTCTATTCTCAAAAAGGATTATTGTAGTTTTAAACTCTTCATTTCGAAATGCTTGTTCATCTATGA
>ERZ767310.1211-NODE-1211-length-14865-cov-4.283997_pt1 | contig 14865 bp, 11 predicted proteins | sample MGYA00374954_ERZ767310 | MGnify/ENA primary metagenome ERZ767310 (study PRJEB28948, sample SAMN06267188) | marine metagenome | isolation source: Columbia River Estuary | place: USA:Columbia River Estuary, USA | collected 2013-07-23 ...
TTATTAAACTGTAGTGAACAGAATCTCCATCAATTTCTAAGGAAGTGTGTTTCCAATTAAAATTGTTGCCCACGCAAAATATGCGGAAAGGTACATTTACAAATAAAGGAGAAGAGTTGTTTCCAGCGTAATTGTTGAGCTCAGCATCAATATAAAAACCGCGACTACTTGAGAGAGGCATGTTGGTTATTCCAGGAGGTCGAGCATATAAAGACCAATAGAATTTAAAATCGGCACAGAGGCCAGGAAGTACTGCAGTTCCTTTGTAGGCATATATGTTAAAACTTGAGATGGTAGAGGAAGATGGGGAAACACAATCAAACATTCCAGGGGCTCCATTACCTGGACCAGTGCCAGGAATTTGAACACACGTAATAGTAATATCTGGATAACAACTAGAGCTAGCTACAACATCTGCTGTGCTGCCTAGATCATTACCCGAAGCGCTCGCGTAAAGTCTCAAGTAAACCTCATAATGATGAGGCGTACCTGTTGAGTCACCAATGTACCTGTATTGGATGTCGCCACCAACATTATGCGATGCTTTTAAAGTAAAAACTGAAAAGAACAGTGCAAATGAGAAGAGTAGTTTATTGGCCATGAGATACTTATTTAGTCTTTAAACAATGTTAAGCATAATAGGAAAGAACAATGGCTTCAATTGTTTTAAGTGTCTGCTTTCGAGAGTGAAAACAAACCTTTACTTATTGAAGTAAAATTGATTCCAAAAACAATGATCGCCAATCAATTGGCATGTGGCCTTTTAGAAATCTGCCAATAAAAAAAGCCCTAGAATTTTTGAAATCCTAGGGCCTAAATGAGGGTGTTTATCTATTTAATGAGTTTCTGACTTCCTAAGAAATTACCAGACTGACTTATGCTAACCACATAAACGCCTTGCGGTAAAATCAAGTTTTCAACTTTAATTTCATCTGACATTTCTAGCTGTGTAGAAATTACAGTTCGTCCCTGAATGTCTGTAACAGAAAGATTAACAGGAGCCAAAGAAGAAGTGTTGATAGAAACTACAAGATTGTTTTCGTTTAAGTATGCAAAAAACGACTCTCCTGATTCTAAAGGTATTTCTGATCGGGTTTTACCAAAATGAAGATTAAAACGGTCGCTTTTAAAATTCACATCATTCATGAATTCATAAGTGCCGCCATTTGTGAGCTCTGTAATTGTACCTGTTTTGATGTCTTCTATAAAGACATAATTGTGCGAAAGCAATGCATCGTCATTCAAAGAGAAATATAAGTGTTGACCGTCTTCTTCATCAGAGAAGTTAAGGGTGTAGGTTTTGTTTTTATCTGAAGTCGCAAATGTTGAAAATTTACCTTCTATGCCTGGAATGTTTAGGTTCGGAACATTCGGTGCATTTATCAAATTAACGGCATCGAAGCCTGCATCAAATTCATCAGATAAAATTGGACTGAACTGCATAAAAACTTCGTCTGCATAAGGCCCATTTAATTCTGAAACTTTGATAGAAAGAAAGTCTTCAACGTTATTAGTTTTTAGAAAAGAACCAGAACCTGTTGGGTCTGCATGAGTTATGTCTAATGGGAAAGTATTGCCTGATGTCCATGAAGGTTCAACTTGAATCCAAAACCCTTGGCCCGGAGCAATGTATTGCCCAGCACCTCCTAGATCACTCAGGTTTCTACTAACATAATTAGTTCCATTCCACACGTAGTAAACGTTTCTAATGAGACCATCTAGAGTTGATCTAGCTGCATCCCAATCGTAATTTGCTAAAAATGGATTTGCAATAAAATTCCAGCCTTCAGTATCACTTAAATCAGTACCTCCAACGAAAGTCGCGGTTGTGTTTTGGCCTGTATTATAATACATGGCTCTTGATGTACTTGTAGTTTGAAGATCTGTTGCATTTTCACTTACAACTCCAGAACCATCTCTTAAAAAGATGTCTGATCCACCACTTCTTGTACCCAAATAAATTCTGTTGCCGTGTGCAGGATTGTTTCCAGTTGCAGAACTTTGCACCCAATTTGCAATACTTGCATCCCATTCAAACGCACTACCTACGCCTTCTACATCGAATACAATTTTCGCTCCTGCGTCAGGTAAATCTGAAAGATCTGCACCGACTAAGGCTGTGCTCATATCTACCCATCGTTCGCTTGGTGTGGCATCGATATAAAACTGCTTTCTAATAGGGCTTGTGCCTGCATTGGTTGTAAATTTTAATTGACCATAACCAGATGCATCTGCTTCAATAATAACTTCACCTGGACCAGTGTGTGTTAAGGTATTTCCTATAATATAGTCACCTGGAGAAACTTCAACATCTTCATTTCCTGTAGATAATTCATCACAAATAACATTGCCAATTGTAAAGTGGTTGTTTCCAGACCCATTTAATCGTAATTTACTGTAGGTACCACCAGCAACTCTTTCTGCATTGTTTTCATAACGTACTTGATCCAAACTACTCCAATCTAATCCCTGAGGTATAGGATCCTTTATGCGGTCTGGCGAGTCCAAATAAGATGTGCTTAACGAGCCACTACCGGCAACTGTGAAGTTGCCCAATAATTGATATTCATCTGTAATATTGTTCGTACCAGATTCTAGCCAACAATCGTTATTTATAGTTAATGTGCCTGAAATATCTACCTCTCGAGATAATGACTTTCTTTTATTAAATCCTGTTCCACCGCCTATGGTCAGATTCGTGCAAGTACCAACATTTACTCGTTGAATTCCATCAGCTTCAAAGATCATGTTGAACGCTGTCCATGTGGCACCATCTGGAATAGGGAAACTTCCAACAAAAGCTGTTCTTAAAGTAGGGTTTGATCCGGTTACGGCTAAATCTGTGAAGCCTCCAGTAGCTGGGATTAACTTAAAAGTTTTCATGTCTAATGTAATGTCATCGAAAACTATCCCTGAAGTAGTAATATTACCACTCGCACTTTTTGTGCCAGAGCCAGTTAATTCTATTGCACCGTCATAGGACCCGGCTGGAATAGTTTGATCTGCAGACGCATCAAAAATGACAAGAACTCCTTGCGGCCACGTTTCACCAGAAGGGATAGGCGTGCTAGATATGTTTTGAGTGGATAAAGAATGCGAATTAGAAAAATTTAATGTGTTTGGCGTACCTAATAATTGATATGTAGACATATCAAGTGAATTACTTGATGTACCAAAAGCAAGGAGAGTGTTAACGGTAATGTTTCCAGACGCAGTTTTAGTGCCTGTGCCATCAATATTTAAATCTGAATAGGTGCCTCCAGGTATGGTTTGATCTGCGGCAGCGTATAAACTAACTTTCGTATTAGAGCCAAAAGTTAATCCACTCGGAAATGGATCGGAAGATATATTTGCAGTTTTGAAAATTGCAGGAGTGCTGAAATTGGCAAAACTTAATGTACCTGAAAGTTTAAAGCCCAGCATATCAACGGTTCCGGCTAAATCAGCAAGTTCATCATTAATAGTAATATCCCCTCCTGCTTTTAATGTGTTGGTTGAAACAATTTGAAGTACGGAATGATATGTTCCCGAAGGGATATATTCGGTAGAGTTGCTTGCGGCATTGAAAATAAAACGGATATCCCCCCAGGTTTTTCCAGAAGGAAATGGAGTCGTGGTGATGTTTTTTGTTTCTAAAGCACCCGCTCCAGAAATACTTGAAATGGATGTAGTACTTTCAATTAAATTGAAAGTGCTCATTTCTAATTTGGCACCTGTATTAATTATGAATTTCGAGCCTACTGTTAAATCACCTTGGGCTAATTTAGAATCGCTACCAGATATAATAAGCCCAGCAGTAAAATTATTTGTATTATCTACTTTCTGGTTATCTGCACCTGTATATTCTATAGCGACTTTCCAATCTGTAGCTCCTCCTGTAAAAGTCAAAGCAGCGTTCGTACTAGATGTCTTAATCGTGGCTCCAGCAGTGGGTCCGAGTACTGAGTTTAGCGCGCCTATACTCAGCGTAAAGCCAGCCATATCTAAGACGTCACCAGTATTGAGTTCAATGTCTCCAACTGTAATGTTACCAGTGGCTGTAATTGTTTGAGGGTTAACAAGCACGAGTAGATTTTTGTAATCACCGGGCAATGCTTGAATATTCCCAGAAGCGTGTGCATATTGGACAGAAGTTCCATTTGTTGAATTTGCAAGCGTGATTCCTGTAGCATTTATGCTTCCTGAAAAAGCTAAATCAACATTATCTAAAACAACTGCGGCTCCAGAATTTAGAAACCCTCCATTGATACTGAAAATTGAAGGGGTTGTACCAGAATTGCCGTTTAAATCCCAATTGTTTGATGTGACAGCAAAGTCTCCTGCAACAGCATTTGTGCCTGAGCCATCAGTCGCATCATTCCAGTTAGAAGCAATGTTCAGGTTTCCACCTTGAAAATAGAAGGTTGTGGACCAGGCGTTGAGGGATAGTGAAAGAAGTAAAATAAGTGAGTAAGCTTTCTTCATACTAGTTTATTTCAAAATGTTAGTCAGGAATACGGGAATAGAGCGAGCAATATATAAATGAAATGCAGGATATACAATAGGATGAAATGCCTATAACTCATAGGTTAATGATGCTAAACAATTGGTTGGTAAAAATTTAGAAATCCTCGAATAAAAAAAGCCACAACAAGAATAATTTCTTGTTGTGGCTTTTAAAAGTTTTTAACTGTTTATTATCTCATGATTTTCATCACGCCCAAGTTCTGTCCTTTTTGTGATACAGAAAGTAGGTAAACACCAATAGACAATTTTGGTAAATTTTCTATGCTTATTTCAGAAGCAAATGCTCTTCTTTCATTTACAATTGTTCTTCCTTGTAAATCTGTTAGAGTAATATCTACATCAGATAAAGATGTTGATTGCAAGTTTAGCACTAGCGCTTCTGAGCTGAAATAGGCCTTTAAACGATTCTCTACTCTGGCAAGTATTTCATGCTGTGTTTTACCAAAGTGCAACTGGAAACGTTCCGTTCCAAAATTTACATCGTGTATAAAACTGTATGTGCCGCTATTACTCAATTCTTTAAATGTGTTCGTTTTTAAGTCTTCTATGAAAACGTAATTGAAAGATTGCAAATTTTCATCTTCAAGTGAAAATGTCATTTGCTCATTTTCATTTTTATCTGCCACATGCACTGAAAAGCGATCCACAGAATTAGGAGAAGAATTTATTGAATAACCATGCGCTTCAGATTGCGTCCAAATATTGGGTACATCGCCTAGGTTAAGCAGTTTATGCGCATCATACTTTCCATCAAAATCCTCTGTCGCTTGATGATTGAAAACGATTGTCAATTGATCTGTATGTTCAGGATTGCTGTCGGCTAAGTTTAGTTTAATACCATCTGGATCCGTTTTAAAATAGCTTGGAGTAGCAACCACAGTCGTATTCGCCAATGCTAATGTTAAGTTCGCAGTTCCTCCTAATAGGTTAGCATTTGTTTGTACCCAAAAACCTTGTGCTGGCGCTATATATTGCGTTCCTCCGTTGTTTCCTGTTCCAGCTCCTTTCACATAAGTCGCGTAATTAGAACCTGTCCAAATGTAAATTGCATTGTAAACATTGGTAGGTATAGCTTGTAAATCCCAATCGTATGAGCTTGTGTATGGGTTTGCAATGAAATTCCATCCCCAATCTGCACTACCTACTCCAGCAGTTTGAGTTGTATTTGAAGAAGCGCCATCGTCATAGCTCAGGCTGATAGTTGCGTCCCCTAAATAAGGCGTTCCTGATAAACTTACTGTACCCGTTTTTGTCATGAATACCGATCCCGTTGTTCCAGGTCCTGAAAATACGTTCACTCCGTTCCATGGGGAATTTCCTGTTGCATCTGCCGTTTCCCAATTTGAGTTGGTGGCATTCCATTTAAATGCGGAGCCATCACCGTTTGCAGCAAAAGGAGAGAAATTAAAATTAGCATCCGCGTCTGCAATATCGGTCAGATTTGCGCCAACTAAACCCGTGCCAATGTTGTTCCAGCGGCCAGTCGCAGGGGCGAAATAATACTGTTTTTCAACGGAACCTGCACCAACGTATGAAGGGGTTTTTAGTTGTCCATAACCAGATACATCTGCTTGTAAAACAATGCTAGATCCTGAAGCAATAATATTAGCTTCAGTAGAGCACTCTATAAAGTGACCAGGAGCAATCTGAGCAACTTCGTTGGACGTAGTTAAATAAAAGTAATCACAGTTAATATTGCCTTCTGTAGTTCTAGTGCCGTTGCCATTTAAAATTAAATCGCTGTAGGTCCCGGCCATCATTTTGGTTGTTCCTGCTCTATATTCAAACTCTAATAGAGAACTCCAGTCTAAGCTTGTAGGTACTGGTGCATTAGAAATGTTAGAAGTATAAAAAGTACCATTACCTGCAATCGTTAATGTTCCGAAATCTATCGTCAACGGAAATGTGTTTGCGTCTATAACTACATTCGATGCACACGTTAGTGTCCCCGCCATGTTTACCGTTCCTGTAAAAGTTTTAGTGCCAGAGGTTGAAGCCGTAATACCACCTCTGTATGTTCCACCAGGGACCTCTTGAGCTCCGGCAGCATTAAACTCTACAACTACCTTATCTCCAAATAGAATGGATCCTGTTAAAGCCCCAGTTGAGGCTTGGGTTTGTATTTTTCCATCTGTGTCGAAAGCTCCTATTGCCTGATTGTTATTACAGTTAATTGGAAAAGTTACACAATCGAGAACTTTACCCGAGCCATGGAATAATATACGACCTGTACCTGTAAGCGTAACAGCACCAGATAAAGAAGTATTTTCTCTTATATCTAGAATAGAGTTATTCATCGTTAATTCTGGTAAAACATAACCTGATTGTTCACTAGATACATTGAAATTCCAAGTTTTACCACTTGGCAAATCGCCTGCCGTTGTATTTGTATTTAGAATTAGCACGCCATCTCCAGCTGCGGTTGTAAAAGTACCCGTTAAAGCGTCTTCTAAATTTAATAAAAGAGGTGATGCATTAGCTTTTGTTAATGATAGTACACCATTTACAGTAAGTGCTCCGCCAGTAGTTTTAGTGCCAGAACCTGTTATTGTTAAATCTGCGTAGGTGCCCGCAGGTACTGTTTGAGCCCCTGTTGCGTTAAAAACGATTTCCTGTTTCCATGTTCCAGAACTTAGTGTAATTGGACTAGCTGAGGAATTTTGGGTTTTTATACTTCCATTGTTTCCTGAAATTAAGTTGTCTGAAGTTACTGTAAGCGTAAATGTGGCCATGTCTAATACAGAAGCAGCATTTGTAGTTTCAACATCAGCTGCTATAATATTGCCTTTGGCAATGCCAACTACGTCATTTCGTATGGCTAAAGCATTAGTATATGTGCCAGGAATAATATCCACTGAATTGGTAGTGAAGTAATAATTTACTGAAGCACAATTGCTGCAGTCCATTTTGTCGCCATTTTGCACATCTCCATTAAAGACCATACCCGAAGTGTTGGTGACATTAAAAATACTTATCAAGAGACCTGAGTTTAATAGGGTTCCATTTAATGTCCAGGCTGAGCTTACAATGATTGATGCTTTTCCGTTTAAGTCGAAGGTAACGGCTGGGTCTGAGAAAATACCCGCTGACCCAACAGTGCCAGCTCCTGCAGCATCATCATTCCAGTTAGACTCTATTGCGGCATCACCAGATTGGTAATACCAAGTTCCTACAGGTGGGGTTGAAAAACCGCTAAATGAGAAAAGTGTAAGGATTAAAAGTGTAGCTATTTTCTTCATGTATAATCAATTCAAAATGTTAGTTAGAATATGGAATTAGCAAGCGCAATATATAAATGAAATGCAGCATATACAATAGGGTGAAATGCCTATACACCATAGATTCATATTACCAATCAATAGGTTGGTAATCTTTCAAGAATTTACCACTCCAATGCTTCCCTGTATTGATGCCGTCAATGAGCGGATCTAAAACACGCGCTGCTCCATCTACAATATCTAATGGAGGTTGAAAGTCATGGACTTCCTCTTTGTGTTTTGACAATTCAGCAGGGTCTTCATCTGTAACCCAGCCGGTGTCAACTGCATTCATGTAAATGCCGTGCTTGGCTAAACCAGAAGCGGAAGTATGCGTCATCATGTTTAAAGCAGCCTTGGCCATATTGGTATGTGGGTGGCGGTCTTCTTTCTTAAAGCGATGGAATTTACCTTCCATGGCCGACACATTAATGATATGCTTTTTACCTGTGTTTTCCTTTTGCATTATCCGCGATAAGCGATTGCACAACACAAAAGGAGCAATAGAATTTACGAGTTGTACTTCTACCATTTCTGGAGTTTCTATTTCACCCATTTTCAAACGCCAAGAGTTTGTTTTACGCAAGTCTACTTGCTGTAAATCGGCATCGAGTTTCCCTTCTGGGAAAACTTCTTTACTCGGCAATGAATTGTCAAAACTGTACGGTATTTGTGAAAGGCGCGCGCTTGAACGAATTCCAACTCCAGGTTCGCTGCCATGCCACGTTACGGCAACGGCACTGTTATTTCCGCCTGGCAATGCAGGAGCCAATGTGTTTAATTCATGCAAACAGCTTTCATGGTCTTTCAATAGGTCTTGCGCTTTAAGTGGAAGCTTAGAAATGGGCTTCTCTTCGTTGTCCATCAAGTGGGCGTAAAACCCAGCTGGACGTCTAACGGTTTGCGCAGCATTGTTTATTAAGATGTCGAGTCTGTCGTATTTCTGCTCAATGTAATTGCAGAAAATTTCCACACTCGGAATATGCCTTAAATCCAACCCATGGATGTGCAATCTGTGTGACCATTTGTTGTAGTCTGATTCTTTTGAAAAACGAATGGCAGAATCCGCTGGAAAGCGCGTTGTTGCAACCACAGTGGCGCCAGACCTCAATAGAATAAGCACAATGTGGTAGCCTATTTTTAACCTCGAGCCTGTTACAACGGCTACTTGCCCATGTAGATCAGCTTCTTGAAAACGCTTTGCATAGTTGTAATCTCCACAATCTGGACACATGGCATCGTAGAAATGGTGAAGTTTGGTGTACATGGTTTTGCACACGTAGCAATTTCTACCCGACTCTAATTCAGGGGTATCGATTTCTTTTGGGAGTTCTAAAAGCTTTGGCGCTTCAAAGATTACAGCCTCACGTGCGCTGCGAATACCAGTGACTTTCCTGGCGTGCTTGTCGCGTTCTTGTTGTTTGCGCTTCGCTGCTTTTTTACCGTCTTTTCTGCGCTTAATTTGTTCGTCTCGGTCTGGGCGAGAGAGCTGGCCAGCAGCTTTTAAAAGCGCTACGCGTTGCGCTTCCGGAATGTCGAAAAGTTGGCTCGCATCGGTGTTTAGCTTTTCTAAAAGCGCAACACATTGTGCAATTTCTTCTTTGCTTAAAACCTCCTTTTTCGACTCTTCCATTTTCCTTTTCTCAAGGCTGCAAATATTTGTCTATTCCTGCAAAGTTTTACAAAAAATTGGATTTTTAGTTCGGGTCTTTTTCCTCTCCAAACCAAACACAAGCGGCCCCATTGTACATGCCAATTCCAATGGCTTGCCAATGCATGCTTTTCCATTTAGATGTGTTGAGTATGACTTTATTGTGTCCAGGGCTTTTCTTCCATCCATCTAATGCTTCTTTGGCTGTAATTTTTATTGTTGGGTCTTTCGTTAAAAGGCGTGCGGCAATTTCATAGCCCGCACCAGAGTAGCTTGTGAGCTCTGCAGGTTTATCCCACATGCAATTAGAATTGTTGTGGTTTGACGTGTAGCAGCATTCTTTCCAGTCGCCTTGATCGGACCAGCTGTGGGCGTTGCATTTTCCTTTTAAGGGAATATTAAGTGCAAGATCTTTGGCATGGGTTTGTGCTACAAATGTCAGCGAAGACGATAATGGAATTTCTTCCAGCCCTTTTGAGGCTCTGTAATTGAGGATGAGTTTGTACAATTTCGCCTCTTCCTCACTCAAATTGTTTAAGCCGGAGGAGTTGAAACTAGAAAAGAAAACAAGAATTACCAATCCAAAAAGAAACTTCATGAATGGTAAACGGAAATTTTATTGTGCTTATTATACTGCAATATGATGTGTTTAGATAATAATTACAGGTGACCGAATAAAGCATAACTTTCGCAACATGAACAGCATCATTTCAAAATTTTATTCGGCATTTACTTCTCTAGATGCAGAAGCTATGGTAGCGTATTACCATGACGACATTGTTTTTCAAGATCCTGCTTTTGGTCAGCTGAAAGGCGAGCGTGCTAAAAACATGTGGAGGATGTTGTGTCAATCTCAAAAAGGAAAAGACTTTAGAGTAGAATATTCAGAAGTTACTTCTAACGGTATTTATGCCAAAGCACAATGGGAAGCACATTACAATTTTTCGCAGACAGGTAGAAAAGTGCATAATAAAATTGATGCTTCATTTGAGTTTAAAGATGGACTGATCGTGCGCCATGACGATAGTTTTAATTTACATGTTTGGGCAAAACAAGCCCTAGGTTTTAAAGGACGAATGCTAGGTGGAACAGGGTTTTTTCAACGTAAGTTGAACGGCCAGACCAATGCCATGCTTACTAAATTTGAGTCTAAATAGAATATATGAAAACACTACTTCCCATACTTAGCTTCTTTCTTCTTTTGGCTTGCCAGGAACAATCAAGTGAAAATTCAAAAAGTGCTGAAAAAGAGGTGCAATTTGGGACAATAGATATACGCAATGGTGTTTGGATTACCGTTTTAGGAAATGTTCAAGATGGCGGTTCTCCTCATATAGGCTGCGAGAAAAACTGTTGTAAAGACTTGTTTCAAAGTCCTGATAAAGAACGAAAAGTGTCTTCGCTCGGGGTGATAGACTATAAGTTTAATCGAAGCTATATTTTCGATGCTACTCCAGATTTTACTTCGCAATTAGAGTATTTAAACAACAAGATGTCTGTTGGTGCGAAATTGCTAGATGGCATTTTTTTAACGCATGCGCACATCGGGCATTATACAGGATTAATGTACCTGGGAAGAGAGGCCAAGGGCGCTGATTCCATTCCTGTTTATGCAATGCCACGAATGGAAAAATTTTTGAGAAACAATGGGCCTTGGAGCCAATTGGTGGAACTCGGAAATATTGAGATACAGCCTTTAAATACTGCAAGGGGAATAATTTTATCTGACCAGTTAAAGGTCGTTCCTTTTACCGTTCCGCACCGCGATGAGTTTTCAGAAACTGTCGGATATAAAATCATAGGTCCCAATAAGACCGCCTTGTTCATTCCAGACATTAACAAATGGTCCTTATGGGAAAAAAGCATCGTGGAGGAAGTCGCTAAAGTTGATTTCGCCTTTTTAGATGCTACATTTTACGATGAAAGTGAGGTGAACCGAGATATGTCCGAAATCCCACATCCGTTTGTGATTGAAACAGTAAAACTCTTTGAAAATTTAGATATACGAGAAAAGCGTAAAATCACCTTTATTCATTTTAATCACACAAATCCGTTGCTTGATTTAAATTCACCTGAAAGCGATTCAGTGCTTGAGAAAGGATTTAATATTGCAACCTTTGGAGAAGAATTTGCGTTGTAATGAAAAGAGTAACAGGAACCGTACGGAAAAACATTGAAATTGATTCAGAAGTTGAGGTGGTTCAAAAGCATCACCAACGTTCAGGAGAATTGACACACGGGTTTGTAAGAAGGCTTCTAACAAAGTCTCCCAATCATCCGCACGGCATAAAAGTTTTGCTCGATACGGGTGAAGTTGGACGTGTTAAAAATGTTATTATTGACGAAGATTAATACCCCTCGTTACTGCCCTCAAAAAACAAGCATAAGAATGAAGAAGCAATTGGCAGTTGTGGCCATGGCCTTGGCAATACTGCCGTCTTTTGGTCAAGAAGAATTTAGAGATTGGCATTTTAAAGATGCTAAGGCAGACAAAGTGCCAGGAATTTCTTATGCGCAAGCCTTAAGTTCTGTAGAAGGTAAAACTGCGAAAACAGTTATTGTGGCGGTGATCGATGGCGGTATAGATACCACCCACGAAGATTTAAAAGCCAACTTTTGGATTAACCCAAATGAAATTCCCGGGAACGGTATTGATGACGACAACAACGGCTATGCAGACGATATATACGGCTGGAATTTTATAGGCGGACCAGGAGGAAATGTAGAGCAGGAAAACATGGAATTGACTCGGTTTTATAGAGAATTGAAGAAAGCCGAAAAAGATGGAAGCCTTAATAGTCGTTCAGAAAATTGGGAGGAATACATTTCTATGAAAGAAACGTATGAGTCTGAGTTTAGCGAGGCCAGTGAGATGAAAACCTATTTTGAACGGCTAGATTGGATTTATACAATGAGTGATGATTTGATAAGTAAACACCTCGGCACTAAAGATTACACGATGGCTCAAGTAAGAGCGATTAAAACGACAAATGAGGACTTAAGAAATGCGCAAGAATTTTTAATCGTTGTTGATAAAGAGGGCCTTAAGAAATCGGACTTATATGAGGCTAAAGATCATTTCGATAAAATGGTAGATTATTACTTGAATCTCGACTTCAATCCACGCGTTATTGTTGGCGATAATCCAGCTGAAATTAACGACAGTCTGTATGGAAACAATGATGTTATGGGCGGAGACCCATCGCATGGTACGCATGTAGCCGGAATAATTGGTGCCGTGAGAAACAATGATTTGGGTATGGATGGCATTGCTACGGATGTGAAATTAATGACCATTAGAGCAGTGCCAGATGGTGATGAACGCGATAAAGATGTGGCTATGGGAATCCGCTATGCGGTGAATAATGGCGCTGATGTCATTAACATGAGTTTTGGAAAGTACTATTCACCATACAGTCAAATGGTTTTCGATGCCATCGCTTACGCGGAAAGAAATGGAGTGATTATGGTCCATGCTGCGGGCAATGATGCTTCAGATATTGATGGGAAACCTCACTATCCGACAAAGTCTTTCAACGAAAACAATTCTGAAAATCAATATTGGATAGAAGTAGGTGCAAGCTCAAATTCAGCGAAAAAACAATTGCCTGCAAACTTTAGTAACTATGGAGACAAAACGGTAGATATTTTTGCCCCTGGCGTAGATATTTATTCGTGTGTTTCGGGCAGTAAATATGAAGCGCAGAGTGGAACAAGTATGGCCGCTCCTGTGGTTACGGGTGTGGTGGCTTTAGTGTTAAATTACTATCCTGAAATGGACAGAGCCAAAGTGAAAGAAATTGTGGTGAACGCTGGGGCAAACTACTCTAAAAAGAAAGTGTTATTGCCAACAGAAGAGGGCAAAGCAAGTAAAATAAAGTTTGGTGAGTTGAGCAACAGTGGCAGAGTAATAAATGCTGCCGAGGCTTTGAAACTATCAAGCGAAATGCTGAATTAATTTCAGCTTATTTAAAAAGGTATGACGAATAATTATTTCATAAGACGAACGCAATACATCTTTAGTTTGAAAGCTAAGAAGATGATTGAGATTTTTAAAAGTGTTGGTGTGGATGTAACTTTTGAGCAAGTTGTCGGCTGGACAAGACGCGATGAAGACCCAGAAGTTGTGTTGATGGAGGATAGCGTACTGGCAGCTTTTTTAAACGGTTTTATTATCGAGAAGCGTGGCAAGAAAGAAGGCCCTGCGCCCGTTGCTGAAGAAAAACTAAACAACAATATCATATTAAGAAAGTTTAGAATTGCGCTCGACATGAAGGATACCGACATGCTCGAAATATTTAGATTATCGCATACACAGATTAGCAAACACGAGTTGAGCTCTTTCTTTAGAAAAAAAGACCACAGAAATTGGGCGTATTGTAAAGATCAGTTTTTGAGGAACTTCTTTCATGGCTTGCAAGCCAAGTTTAAAGAAGGCATTTCGTACGATGATGAATAATTAAAGTTTCTCTCATAAGAGTTTCATGGAGAATTGGATAACTGTTGCCACATTTACTTACCCTACAGAACTTGCGCTTGTCAAGAGTTTTTTGGAAGCTGAAAAAATTGAATTCAATGTGAAAGATGAATTGGCGGTTCAGGCTGATAATTTTTTATCGAATGCAATCGGTGGGGTAAAACTTCAGGTGAAAGAGAAGGATTTGGAACGCGTTAAAGAAATCGTGGTTGAGTTTGGTTACACACCTGAACAAGACTTTGTGCCTTCACCTTTTTGGACCAAATTTGATGAGTTGACCTCTAAGTTGCCATTCATGAGAATGCTAAAAGTAGAAGCCCGTTTTACGTTTATCGCAGCGATTTTATTAACCATAGTAGTGACGCTTGTCTATTTTGGAAACTAGTTCTCCCTGTAAAACTGTTGTTTGCTCAATTTGTGGTTCTGATGAAGTATCTAAGCGAAGACCTTCAGCGAGAGCTTTTGCTTTATCGTTTTTACTGTTAGGTTTTCCCTTAATTTTCATAAAAGGCAAACGCCATTGTTTCGATTGTCAAAATGAATTTTGAACTGTGAAGAGAAACAGAATATATCAATCAGGTTATGTTATTCTAACCGTTACTTTAGGCTTATTTTCAAGATCAGGTTACTTACCTGATTTCTTGTATGGCTATTTAGGTGATGCGCTTTATGCGTTAATGTTTTTCTTCATTATTGGTTTTGTGTTCCCAAAGTTCTCGACCATTAAAGTGGCGCTTATAGCCTTGTCCTTTTGTTTCGCTATTGAAATAAGTCAGTTTTACCATGCCGAATGGATAGACACAATTAGACAAACAAGAATTGGTGGCTTGGTTTTAGGGTTTGGCTTTTTATGGAGTGATTTGCTGAGTTACACTTTTGGTGTGATCACTGGAGCACTATTAGAGCGTGCGGTACTTTTAAAATTTAATTCAACATGAATACAATAGAAGGAGAAGAGTTTTAAAAACAAGACT
>ERZ767310.1221-NODE-1221-length-14784-cov-4.948265_pt1 | contig 14784 bp, 13 predicted proteins | sample MGYA00374954_ERZ767310 | MGnify/ENA primary metagenome ERZ767310 (study PRJEB28948, sample SAMN06267188) | marine metagenome | isolation source: Columbia River Estuary | place: USA:Columbia River Estuary, USA | collected 2013-07-23 ...
CCCGATTGCCCCGAGAGCTACACCAATTAGTAATAAGTTGTATTTTTTTAAGAGAACCATCATTCAGTTACAACGTCATAACCATTGCCCTTCCACTCGCTAATTCCGCCTAAAACATTGTATACAGTCACAAAGCCATTGTCTATCATAATATCTGATGACTTTGCACTTCTCCTCCCAGAATGGCAGTACACAACATACTTTTTAGATTTATCTAAACTCGCAATTTTCTCTTCAAATCCAGGAGAGTTAACATCAACATTTAGTGCACCTGCTATGTGGCCACTTGTATATTCATCCTCAGAACGAACATCAACCAAAACGACATTCCCGGCCTCTAACATTTCAGCAGCTTTCTGAACTGTAATATCTTCTTGAATTGCCGCAACCGAAGTTTGAGCTTCAACATTTCCTCCCTCTGAATCGGAAGAACCGGAATTACATGCCATTGCAAGTGATAACCCCAAAATACCAATCATTAACTTTTTCATAGATCTATACATATTTATTAAGTGAACCCCAACTGCCGCCATTATGTGCATCGAAGCCATTTCCTTTTAAAATTCGTGTCGCACTTCCACTTCTCATACCTGATGCGCAACACAATACTACAGGTTTGTCTTTTTTAATTTTCCCTAAAGAGTTCGCAATAGTATTTAAAGGGATATTCTTTGAATTCTTTACATGACCCTGCTTAAACTCTCCAGGAGTGCGCACATCAATTATCTGTGCTTTCTGATTTGCAATTAAATCTTGGAAATCAGCTTTGGCCCCCAAGCCTAGAAGTTTAGATAGAAAACCCATTACATTTTATGCATTTGAACTTGCGACCATCCGCCTCCGTTGTAAACATCTTCTACACCTTGCTGCGCAAGATATTGAGTTGCCTGACCACTGCGACCTCCTGACAAACAGCAAAGCACCAAAGGCTTGCTCATGCTTTTAAATTCTTCTATCCTATGAGGAACTTCGTTTAACGGAATGTTAATTGAACCTGTCACATTACCACCTGCGAATTCTCCTTCTGACCTAACATCTACTATTGTAGCACTAGGGTTATTTATTAACTCATTCATATTCATAATTTTTGGCAAATATGTGGTTAAAGTAAAGTTCTAAATGTAACGTAAATCACAAAATTGTACTAAATAAAAAAAGGGGCCAATAGGCCCCTTTTAAAATCAATACTCAAAACCTTAGTTTAAGCTCACTTTGGTTTCTCCAATTTTATATCCTTCAGTAAACATCGCAATTGTATACTCACCTTTAGAGAATTCTTCTTTGTCAAAGTCAACACAAATCATTGTGTTTTCATTTTGATAATCAACTTCTGTCTTTGCAGAATAAATTAATGGCTGGCCATTAAACTCAAAAGACTTTTCGTCTTCGCCTTGCGCTGCTAAAACAGTATTATCAGAAGTTGTTATTCTAACATAAACTTCTCTAACACCTGGCTGAGACAATGGATTTTTAGCAATAGTTGCACATGTTGCTAAGCGAGTAGCCCTTCTTGCTCTCTGTGTTTCTTTAACTTTTCCGCTTTTATAGACTTTAGCACCTTTTGATTCAACTACAGTTGCTTGCAACATGCTTCCTACAGCCAAATCTCTTTGTAAAGATCTGTTCTCCGTATTCAACTCCATGTTTCTCTGCTGCTCCTCAAAAAGGTTCATTTCAGCTCTCTCCTTTTCCATGCGCATTACTTCGTATGCTGCATTAATAGAATCAATCTGACTGATGAATTTTTTCTCGCGTTGCTTGTAAGACCAAACTCTGTTTTTATATTTTTTTATGGTTTTTGCATCTGCATCATTTAAACCTTCAACAGAATCAATAACCAATTGCAATCTTTGAATCTCTTCTACAATATAAGAGTCAAGGCTGTCATTATCGCTTTCACGATCTTCAAGACTTCTCTTCATTTCTTGAAGGTCAAACACTAACCTTTCTTTTTCTTCAGTAACATTCGTTACCTCTCCTTTTGTACTTGTAAGCATATAGGCTAAAATGGCTACTACCAACAATAAAACACCTATTACGACCTTAGGTCCATTACTTTTTTTTTGTTCTTCCATAAACAAAAGCTTTAAAAATGTTTAACTTATCGCGACAAATGTAAACTAAATGCGCACTTTTAACACGAACCACTTATTTAAACCATGGCTGATTTCTCTTTCAAATTTAATTTTTCCACCCCTATGTTCAGGCTGTAAAAACCCGCTTTCGAGCGATGAAAAATGGTTGTGTTTGTCATGCGAAACTAAGTTACCTGTTGCACCTTATCTTCTTCAAAACGACAATCCGATAAAAGCATTGTTAAACGAAAGGATAAAACTGCATTTTTCGAGTAGCTTTTTACTCTTTACCAAAAATGGAATTGCACAAAAGCTAATTCATGAATTGAAATACAAAGACAACACGCAAGTTGGAGAAGAACTAGGCTTCATGTTTGGCGAAGCTTTAAAGGGACAAATTGAAACTCCTGATGCTATAATTCCTATCCCATTGCACCCTAAAAAAGAAAAGCTTCGTGGCTACAATCAAAGTTATTTTATTGCCAAAGGTCTTGCAAAATCGCTTCAAACTGCAGTTGACGAAACTCTTGTAAAGCGCGTAAAGGAAAACCAAAGTCAAACGAGCCTGTCGCGGTTTGACAGATGGGAAAACGTAAAAGATATTTTTCTTTGCGAACGCTCTTCGGATTATAAATACATCTGGCTCATCGATGACACGCTTACAACCGGCTCAACCATAGAATCTTGTGCCAATGCAATTTTGAAAAAAAATGATGTAAAACTTGGAATCGCAACTTTGGCCTTCGCCTATTAATTCTGCAAATAGACGCGTGGCACTCGCGTAGAAATATGTGCTAAGATTTCATAAGCTATGGTACCTGCAGACTTTGCTAAATCAGAAACAGAAATATGCTCCCCAAACAGTTCTACTTCATCACCCTCAGAAACATCTAATCCAGTTATATCGACCATTATCATATCCATGCAGACATTCCCAACCACTGGGCAATACTCTCCATTTATAAAGACTCTCGAATTTAAATTGCCTAGACTGCGGTAATACCCATCTGCATAACCTACTGGTAAAGTTGCAATGACAGTATTCTTTTTAGCTACAAAACTTCTGCCGTAACCAACACTTTCGCCTATCTCAACTTGTTTGATTTGAGATACATGAGTGACAAATCGCGTTACTGGCATTAAATGCGCTTGTATTGTTTTCGAAGAATCTATTCCATACAGCCCTATGCCAAGACGTACCATATCTTTGGCCATCTGTGGAAAACGAATTGCTCCTGCAGAGTTTAAAATGTGTTGAAAAAATGGAGTGCTGATGTGCTCCTGAAGGTATAAACACGCTTTATCAAATTCGGAAATTTGTTGTTGGCTAAAGTTATCTAGCTGAGAATCATCTGCGCCAGCGAGATGCGTAAAGACACTAGCAATTTCAATTCTCAAGTCTTGTTTAAGCAATTCTAGAACGTCAATCAGTTCTGAATATGAAAATCCTAAACGGTGCATTCCTGTGTCAATTTTAAGATGAATCTTATAACGACTCTTTGGATTTTGGTCTTTTTCTATTTCCGCTAAAAAAGCTTTGAAAAGACTAGTACTGTAAATTTCAGGCTCTAGTCGATGCTTTATCAGTTTATTAAAATTGTTTCGAGAAGGGTTCATTACCATAATAGGTAGCGCTATTCCTGAATCTCTTAGAATTACACCTTCCTCTAAGTAGGCTACTCCTAAATAATCTACCCCATGAAATTGTAACAAGGATGCTATTTCTGTGCTGCCACTGCCATACGAAAACGCTTTTACCATTGCCATAATTTTTGTTGACTTTGGTAATTTAGATTTAATGAAATTTAGATTATGCACCAAAGACTCCATATTCACTTCAAGAAAAGTCTCATGCTTTTTCTCTGCAATAACATCTGCGATTTTCTCGAACGAAAACTGCCGAGCTCCTTTTAATAAAATGACTGCATGACCCAATTTAAACTGAGACAACTCTCTGAGTAATTCATTTGTGGTTAAATACCACTTCACTTTTTCATTTTCATTAAACCGCTCCCACTCTTTGCCTATCAGAAATATTTGATCAACACTTTTAACATTAATCGTTTTAAATACCGAGTCGTAAAGTTTTTGGGAATATTCGATTTGCTCGAAAGCAGATAGAACGACAATTTTATTACCAACAGCTGTTTGCTGCTGCAATGTCTCTAAGGCGATCTGCACCGAACTTGGATCTGAATTGTAGTAATCAGAAATCAACACGCTTCCTTGCTGACCTCTCACAATATTCAATCGCATGTCTACTGATTGCAATTGAGCCATTTTCTTTGAAATCTCTCCAGAGGAAAGACCAAAATATAAGGCGATAAGCCAAGTATGAATTGCATTTTCTACTGAAGCAGAATCCACAAAAGGAATTTGTGTTGTGATCTTTTCTCCTTTAAATTGAGCTGAAATAGAAGTCGAATTTCCCTCTTTCTCTGTATGAATAGTATTCAATAACCCCTCACTACCTGTTGACCAAAAAACCAAATCTTTATCAGAAAATAAAGCTTCAATTTTTGATGCAATTTGCGAATCATCCTTGCAGTAAAAAAGCGTTTGACAGCTCTTAAAAAGCTGAAGTTTCTCGTTCAGCTTTTCAGTGTCATCTGCAAAACCAGAATTGTGTGCCTCCTTAATATTTGTAATTAATCCATGCGTTGGACGGATAATTTCTGCAAGATTTTGCATTTCATTTTTTTGCGAAATGCCTGCCTCAATTATAGCGAAGTCATTCCACTCATTCATTAAACTCAACGACAGTGGAACACCTATTTGAGAATTAAAACTTTTTGGGCTTCTTGCAATTTTGAAGTTGGAATGCATGACCTGATAAAGCCATTCTTTTACGATTGTTTTTCCATTACTGCCAGTAATACCTAGAATGGGATAGTTGAATTTATTCCTATGATGACCAACTAGAACTTGCGCAGCACGGAGCGTATCTTTAACTAAAATAACATCCGCGTCAACTGGAAGATTAACCTTTTCTGACACTACAAAGTTTCGAACTCCCTTTGTATAGGCATCGTTCAAAAACTTATGTCCATTGTTTCTCTCGGTAACAAGCGCAAAAAAAAGGCAGTGGTTCGGCTCAACTATCTTTCTAGAATCAAAACTGATTGTTTGAATTTCAATAGCGCTTTGAGTTGCATTGGTTAGTTCACCATTACAAATCTCACTAACTTCTCTTATATTGAAATTCAACGCCAATTATCCTTTCTTCTGTGTTTTGATAAAAGCGGCTCGACTGAGTGGCTCGTACACATCTTTTTCGCCTAACTCTATCTGATCATCAGAATCTGAAAACCTAAAAGAATAATGGGCAAGATTTCCGCTTCTAGCGCAAATGGCATGAACCTTTGTTACATATTCTGCAATCGCCATAAGATTTGGCATTGGCCCGAAAGGCCTGCCCGTATAATCCATATCTAATCCTGCTATGATTACGCGTATACCAGAGTTTGCCATTTCATTACAAACTTCAACAATGCCATCATCAAAAAATTGAGCTTCATCAACAGCAACAACTTCAGCTCCATCTAAATGGTTCAATATCTCCGCGGCAGAACCCACGCATATCGACTCTACAGAATTAGAATCGTGAGAAACGACTTTGTCTTTTTCGTAACGAACATCTACAATAGGCTTGAAGATTTTTACGTTTTGTTTAGCAATGAGAGCACGTTTAATTCTGCGCAATAACTCTTCTGTTTTACCAGAAAACATAGACCCGGTTACTACCTCGATCCAGCCTATGCGCAACTCTCCTTTTAGTGTATTTTCAAGAAACATTTTTGTAATTTCAACCGCGTTGTGTGAAGTAGCAAATCTAATAAAATAGCCACCTACATTAAGTATAAATATAGAGATGAAAGATATTATTAAGTCGCTGAAAGACCTTGGATTAGAAATAGTAAATTCTGATAGCACTGCTACAAAAGATTGGTTAAAAACAACTGCCAAACTTTACGAACAACTTCTTTTAACTGACTATTTAGAAAAGAGAAATGCTTCTTTAAATGCAATTGAAGATGAACTTGTTGAGAGGATTGGTCAAGTTACTGACTCAACTCCAATTGAAATAAAACAACCTGAAGCAACCAGTCCCGTTATAGAAAGTCTTGGTCAAGAAATAAGAGAAGTTCCAATACCGCAAGGGCCTCCAGTTTCTAACATTCAAGAATCTATTTACGAAGAACCAGAACCCTTAATTGAGAAAAAAATAGAAGAGGTCACTTTTGAAACCAGCTTTGAAGACGCACCTGCTTCTTCCAAACCAAAAATTGCGAATGCAGCAAAAACTGAAGCTGAAGATTTGAAAGTATCGATAGCAGAAAAAGCGGCAACAAAACCTAAAAAATCATTGAACGATTCCCTTTCTGGTTCTTCCTTAAAGTTTGGATTAAATGATAGAATTGCTTTTGTGAAACATTTATTCAACGGCAGTCAAGAGGATTTCAACCGAGTGGTTTCTCAGTTGAATACATTCACAAACCAACAGGAGGCTTTAGACTTTGTAGAACATATCGTTAAACCAGAATACAACTGGAAAAGCAAAGAAGATTTTGCTGAACGCTTTATGGAATCTTTGGAAAATAGATTCGCCTAGCACATGCTCTATTTGGTACCAACCCCTATTGGGAACTTACAAGACATTACGCTTAGAGCCTTAGAAACTCTGAAATCGGTGGATTTAATTTTAGCCGAAGACACACGGACCTCGGGTAAACTTTTAAAGCACTTTGAAATAAACACTCCTATGCTCTCACATCATATGCACAACGAGCATAAAATGGTAGAGCAGCTTGCCAAGCGTATGGCTGCTGGTGAGAAATTTGCTTTAATCAGCGATGCAGGCACCCCTGCTATTTCAGATCCAGGCTTTTTATTGGTTCGCGAATGTATTGCTGAAAACATTGAAGTGCAATGTTTGCCAGGTGCAACTGCTTTTATACCAGCATTAGTAAGCAGTGGTTTGCCAAACGAAAAATTTGTGTTTGAAGGTTTTTTACCTGTAAAAAAAGGAAGACAAACACGATTGAAATTTCTTCAAGAAGAGGGACGGACGATTGTATTTTATGAATCACCACATAAACTTTTAAAAACCTTAGGCGATTTTAAAGAACACTTTGGCGAAGACAGAAAGATCTCAGCTTCGCGAGAAATTTCGAAACTCTATGAAGAACACATTCGCGGAACAGTTACAGAAGTCATAGAGCATTTTACAATAAAACCCCCAAAGGGAGAGTTTGTTTTGATAGTTCAAGGACAGAACTCTCCGAAGAAATGAAACAACTGACGTTGTTCTTTATTCTTATTTCTATTTGGGCATCAGCACAGACGGAAAGTATTTTTTGGGAAATTGAGCACCCAGATATTAAGAAGCCTTCTTATCTGTTCGGAACCTACCATATGATTAACAGTGGATTTTTAAAAGAAGATGCAACCAAAGTCAATAAAGCTTTTAAAAAATCTACTACAATCCTTGTCGAATCGAGACAAAGTGATTTGTCAGACCAATCGATATTGAACAAATATTTTTTCGATGGACCATCTATTACAGAAAACCTTACCCCCGAAGAATTGCACCTTGTAGATTCTATCACTCAAAAAACTCTAAACACCCCGTTGGGGAATTACGACAACATGAAACCCCTTCTGCTCGCTGTTTTCATCGGATTGACACATCATCAAGATTATTTAAAAGACAGCGGCAACTATGAAGGTGAACCTATTGACGTTTTTTTTGATAACGATGCCACGGAAAGAAAAATGGATGTATTTTCTTTAGAAACACCGCAACAAAGTTTTGAATACTCCATGGATTCCATCAGTTTCTTAACGCAAATCGAGTATTTAATTGACAATTGTAAATACGATGATAAAATGTATGTCATCGCTGGAAACATGTATGAATCGTACAAAAGCAATAATGTACAAAGCTTACTTAGAGCAACAGATGATTACACACAATTGGTAACCGATATTACCGATGAATACATCACAGTAAAAAGAAATAAGCTTTGGATGCCGAAAATTTTAGAAGAGCTTAAAAAAGGAAACGCATTTATTGCCGTGGGTAGTTTGCACCTCGTCTATAGTTATGGTTTGGTTTCGCTGTTGCGCAAAGAGGGGTTTACACTAACACCTCAAAAAATAAAATAAAGTAGAATCTTTTTGAGTTACCTTTTATTAAAGGTATTCATCGTATTATTCGGGCCAGCCAAGGCAAAACTTTTTACCATTTCAATGGAAAGTTTAATCCGCTCGGGCAGAGCATTTAATTCTTCACCCGTCCATTCTCCCAAAACATAATCTACTTGACCACCTTTAGGATAATCGCCTCCAATACCAAAACGAATACGAGCATAATCTTGTCGACCCAGCACTTCGTTAATATGCTTTAAGCCATTGTGACCGCCATCGCTGCCTTTCGTTTTCATGCGTAATGCACCAAAATCTATGGCAACATCGTCAACAACTATTAATACGTTTTCTAGTGGAATTTTTTCTTCAAGCATCCAATACCTTAAAGCTTTGCCGCTAAGGTTCATATAGGTGCTTGGTTTTATTAAAATAAGCTTCCTTCCTTTTACAGAGAATTCAGCTTTTTCGCCATAACGGGCTGGCGTAAAAAAAACATTGGACGCCTTAGCTAAGGCGTCCAATATTAAAAATCCGATGTTATGTCTTGTATTTTTATACTCTTCCCCAATATTACCGAGGCCAAGAACTAAATACTTTTTCAAAACTTAAAGATTACTCGGCAGCAGCTTCTGCTGAAGCTTCAGCGCCTTCCGCACCTTCTTCAGTTTCTTCTTCTTCCTCTTCATCATCGTCTGCAGCTCCACGAGACATTCTAATTCCTACAACTACCGCTGTTGGCATTTCAAGAAATTCGAAACCATCTGCTTTAATTTCGTTTACACGAACAGACATTCCAATTCTTAATTCTTCAACATTAATTGTAATAGAATCTGGCAAATGAGCTGGAGTTGCTTTAACTCTTAATCTTCTAAGATTCTGAAGTTGCTTACCACCATTTCTAACCCCTCTAGAAACACCTTCTGTAAATACAGGAATAGACATTTCTACTGGCTTACCTTCTATTAACTCGATAAAGTCAATGTGTAAAATTGCATCAGTTACAGGGTGAAATTGAATGTCCTGAACGATTGCTTCTACCTTCTTGTCTCCAAGAACTATCTCTGCTTTTTTAGCAAGAGGTGTATAAATTAAGTCGCGAAAATTTAAAGCCGGTGCACTAAAGTGTATCGGTGCTTCTCCACCATAAACTACACAAGGTACCGCGCCTTGCTTTCTCAACTTGCGGGCAAACTTACCTCCTAAGTCCTCCCTTTCCGTTGCGTTGATTGCTACTGAAATCATTGTATCTATTGTTTACTTATTAATTACATTACAAAACTGTTGCTGATGGATTCATGTGAATGAACCTTCCTCATTACGCCAGCGAATAAATCAGATACCGAAATAGCTCTGATCTTTTTAGCACCCTTCTTAATAGGAATAGTGTTCGTTACTACCAATTCTTCTAGAGCAGAATTTTCGATTTTCTCATAAGCCGCCCCACTTAAAACTGGATGTGTGCAATAAGCTCTAACACTTTTTGCACCTTTTTGCATTAACATATCGGCAGCCTTTGTTAAAGTCCCACCGGTATCTATCATATCATCTAACAAAATAACATTGCGCCCTTGAACGTCACCGATCACAGTCATTTTGTCTATTACGTTTGCTTTCTTTCTTTGTTTGTAGCAAATAACCACTTCTGCTCCTAGATAATTTCCGTAAGCATTGGCACGTTTACTTCCACCCATGTCTGGAGAAGCAATAGTTACATCTTCTAATCCTAATTTTTCAATATCTGGAATAAACAGGGCTGAACTAAACAAGTGATCTACGGGAACTTCAAAAAACCCTTGAATTTGATCTGCATGTAAATCCATGGTCATAATTCTAGTTGCTCCAGCAGTTTCAAGCATTTTAGCAACAAGCTTCGCGCTTATTGGCACCCTTGGTTTATCTTTTCTATCCTGTCTTGCATATCCAAAATATGGAATCACTGCAGTTATATGCTTTGCTGATGCGCGTTTGGCAGCATCAATCATTTGCAACATTTCGAAAAGATTATCAGCTGGTGGTGTTGTAGAATTGATTAAAAATACACGTCCACCGCGAATAGATTCTTCAAAACAAGGTTGAAATTCACCATCGCTAAACGTAGTCATAGTCATACCTCCAAGCTCTTGTCCGTACTCTGCTGCAATTGCTTGAGAAAGTACTATCGAGTTTCTACCTGAAAATATCTTAGCGTCTGGATACATATACTCTTATTTAAACCTGATTTTAAAAGGGGTGCAAATGTAAAAAAAGCGGCAATATTCAACACAACAATATTGACTTTTTTCAGTCTATCCATTCATTACCAACTATATACATTATCAAGGACTTACAATCTGATAAAAAGCCATTAAAAGAGATTAAAAACTGATCGAAATATTTGCTCCACTCCTTACTTTAATTATTTTCGCTGCCCTAATTCCGGAAGGCCCAGGTGGCGGAATTGGTAGACGCGCTGGATTCAAAATCCAGTTTCTTCGGGAGTGCGGGTTCGATTCCCGCCCTGGGCACAAAAACCTCGACAATATGTTGGGGTTTTTTTATGCCTGAAAAATTTATTGTTTTTTCCTTTTTGACAAGACCAAGGAGTCTGCATTTTTCATTGAAAACTCAACCATGTTAATTCTCAATGATTGGCTTGTGTATCTGTTAAAAATAGATTTCTTTTAGCCCTTCTAAATTTTAAACATTTACTGATGAAAAAACTATTATTAATTGTGTGTGTTTTCCTGGTCGGGTTTACCGGCTTTTCACAAGATACAATCACCACAATACCTACCTTTTTGAACAATAATGGCTCTAGTGCAATTTCCTTTGAAGTTGTAGCGACGACATCAGCCATTAAAATAACAGGTATTTCAAACCTCTATAACAATGGAACAGCTTCCACTGACATTTGGGTTAAACCTGGTGCGATTAATGGAAGTCAAACGCTTGTTGTGTCTGCCGCTACCGGATGGTCTCAACACCAAACAGGAGTGACTGTTGCCGGTAACGGAACAAGCCCTGTCTGGCTGCAAAACATGAACGAAATAAGTGTTGCTGCTGGCGACACTATCGGGATTGTAATTACTGGTGGAATGCGTTATTTTACAGCAACGGGTGCCCCTGTTACAACTTTTTCGGGTGCATTTGCACAGTTAAATGCTGGAAGCCTTTCTAATGGTTTTGGTGGTGTAGTGCCAAACTTGGGAAATGACCCACGTGGTTTTTTAGGAAGCGTTTCCGTAGAGCTCGATTTACTTGGAGGATGTACAGACGTTTTTGCCAATGTGACTACTGACAGTATACTTTCTACTACAGCCCAAGTCAATTGGACTCCGGGAGCCACGAATTCCTCATTTTGGTTGGAGTATGGCTTAGCTGGTTTCACGCCGGGTAGCGGAACAAAAATTACAGGTTCTTACCCAGGGGCGCAACCTCCAGTGAATCTCACAGGATTATCAGTGAATACGAATTATGACTATTATATAGGAGAGATTTGTAACTCCGGAGCAGATTCAATTTATTCTGCGAGTCCTTATCAGTTTAAAACAACTAAACTGTGTGCCCCTGCAACAAATCTTGCTGTAAGCAATGTTGGACCTACATCTGCAGACATATCATGGGCTCACGCTGGTGGTGCAAATAGTTTCACAATATATTATGGCGCAGGACTTAGTCAAACAACCACGACCTCTCCGTTTACTTTAACAGGACTTTCATCAAACACTGCATATGATGCTTATGTAGTTGCGGATTGTGGAACGGCTAATGGTATTAGTGACTCGATAGGTCCTGTATCATTTCTAACCCCATGTGCAACAATTTCTGCATATCCATTCACTGAAAACTTTGATGGTTCTGCATGGGTGGTTGGTGTACCAGGAACTGTTGATCAATGTTGGAGCGTAACCCAAACTACAAGCAACCCGCGCTGGCATGTTGATGCTGGTGGAACAGGTTCATTTGGAACAGGACCTTCTGCTGCTAATTCTGGCTCTAATTACCTTTATTTAGAAACAAGTGGTGGTGTAGCAGGATCTACAGCTTACTTGAATTTGCCTGCTATGGATCTAACCCCATTAACAGTGCCTTACTTTTCTTTTTATTACCACATGTTTGGCGCTACGATGGGAGATTTGATTGTTGAAGCATCTTTGGATACTGGAGCAACATGGACAGCTGTGTTAACAAAGTCTGGCCAAGATCAAACTGCTAATGCTGACCCATACAAACCTGAGTTTGTAAATATGGCTGCGTTTAAAAGCGCCTTTACACTTATTCGTTTTAGAGGGGTTAGAGGTACTTCATTTACAGGTGATATGGCTATTGATGATGTGAGAATGGAAGAAGCTCCTGCTTGTCCTTCGCCTTCAAATCTTAGCGTACCAACAACAACATCTACTACAGCTATTGTTAATTGGTCTGACCCTTCTGCCTCTTCATGGGATTTAGAATGGGGACCAATAGGATTTACCCAAGGTACTGGCTCAATTAAAACAGCTTCTTCTATCCCTGATACTTTAACTGGGTTGGCTCCAAATACAGAATACGAAGTGTATGTAAGAACCAATTGTGTTGCTGGTGGTAATGGCTTTAGCATTTGGATTGGACCAATCTATTTTAGAACGCAATGCTCGGCTTTTACAGCTCCTTATACAAACAACTTTGATGCTGAAGCAAATAACACAACTCCAATTTGCTGGAGCAGTATTGCTAGCTACGGAAATAACAATGCTTGGGTTAGAGCTACTACTACTTGGTCACCTGCAAATTCAGGAACCCAACATCTAGGACTCTATAACCAAACAGGGTTCACGGCAACAGATACTCTTGGGGCTATTTCTCCAGAATTTTCTGATTTAACTGCGGGTGATAAACGCATTGCGTTTTATGCAAAATCTACTGAGATAACTGCCAAATTATTGGTCGGAACCACAGATGGTAGCAACATAAACATTTTAGATACTGTTACCTTTTCATCTGTAAACTCTTACAATTTTTATATCGTTAATCTAACAACGGCTGCAGGATACAATGGGACAGACAAGTATGTATTTATGGGGTATGACCTTGCTTCTGCTTTAACTTTTGATTACATCTTAATCGATGATTTCAATTACGAAACTGCTCCCGCATGTAACCCTCCAGCACCTAACACTTTAGGCGCAATACCAGGCATTACAACTGCAACAGTTTTCTGGGGAAGCGGATCTTCTGGAGATGCTACAGAAGTACAATGGGGAACACCTAACTTTATGCAAGGCACAGGTGCACTTATCGGCAGTACTACTGTAAACGGAACAGTTGACACAACAGTGGCCACTGGATTGACAGGGAACACACAATACGAATTCTGGATAAGAGACAGTTGTAATGTAGGAGGCTTTAGCCCTTGGATTGGACCATATACATTCTACACATTATGCCCTCCATTGTCAGCTCCTTTTACAGAAGACTTTGATGGTTCTTCTTGGACCGCTAGTGGAAACAATAACAACAATATTATAAACAATTGTTGGACCTCTACTCCTAATACCTCTTCTACAACAATCTTTAAATGGATACCAAGAAGTACTCCACCTACAAGTGGAAATGGACCTTTAACAGATAACACAGGAGGTAACTTTATGTATTGTGAAGCCTCAGGTAGTGCTCCAGGTAATGTGTCTTCTTTAACTACTCCACTTATTGATGTGAGCAATCTGAATTCGCCTATGTTGAATTTCGATCAACACAGATTTAGTAATGGTAGCATTGCGGATATGGATGTTGAAGTAACAAATGATTTTGGTGCCACTTGGACTAACATTTATTCTGTTACTGGAGATGTTCAAACTTCGAACAGTGCACCTTGGACCACATTAATCATAAACATGCCTGCCTACGCTGGCGATACAATAGCTATACGCTTTACACAAACGGGTAATGGTTGTTGCGGTGATGCTGCAATAGACAATGTGAAAATTATTGAAGCTCCAACTTGTCCAGATCCTCAATTTTTAAATTTGATATTAGCTCAAGGCTTTCAAGCAACAATAGGCTGGGATTCTGTTTTTGCAGCTACTAATGGTTACTATGTTGAGTACGGACCAACAGGCTTTACGCAAGGAACTGGCGGTGGAACTTTAGATTCTACGATGAATAACAACTATACAGCCACTGGTTTAACGCCTGTAAATTGTTATGATATTTATGTTCAAGCGAATTGTGGTACTGGAAATGGCACTAGCGCATGGGTTGGTCCATTCAACTTCTGTACGACTGTTTCTTGCCCTACGTCTTCGAATGTTTACGATTCAGCAAAAACAACATCCTCTGTTTACCTTAAGTGGACATCGGGTGCAAGCAACTGGAATATTAGTTGGGGACCTGCTGGCACTGCCGCAGGTGCAGGTACGTTGTTTAATATAACCAATGGTGTTGCTGAGACGCAATTAACAGGATTAACAGATTGTACGCCTTATTCTTTCTGGGTACGAGACAGTTGTGGTGTAGGTGACGTTTCATTATGGGCTGGCCCTTATGACTTCACAACAGAAGCCTTAACACAATCATTACCCTTTATAGAAAGCTTCAACTT
>ERZ767310.1245-NODE-1245-length-14619-cov-7.296553_pt1 | contig 14619 bp, 21 predicted proteins | sample MGYA00374954_ERZ767310 | MGnify/ENA primary metagenome ERZ767310 (study PRJEB28948, sample SAMN06267188) | marine metagenome | isolation source: Columbia River Estuary | place: USA:Columbia River Estuary, USA | collected 2013-07-23 ...
AGATCAAATACTACAATTTCATCTTTAGAATAAGGCTTTGCCTCGTTGATGAATGATTCAAATGTTTTTAAATGTTGCATAATTAATTATTCCTACCACCATTTCCACTTCTTGAACGCGTAGTTCTTGTTGGAGTACTAGGTCTACTTGTGTTAGTTCTATTTATAGTAGGTCTAGTATTATTGCTAGGACGTCTATTGTTATACGTAGGTCTATTATTATTGTTTCTAATTACTGGCCTTGTATTATTCCTAGGACTTGTATTATTGTTTCTAATCACAGGAACTACAGGCTTCTCTCTAATAACTCTTCTCGGTTTTGTGGTATTGTTATTAATTGGTGCAGTATTAGTTCTAATAACTCTTCTCGGTTTTGTAGTTCTTTTAGTAGATTCTATCATAGAAGCATGTGCTCTACCATTTCTTGTAGTTGTAGTTCCTCTTCTACCATAAATATATGCAGTGTTGCCACGTCTCCAGCCATTTCCATAATAGTTATTCCAGCCCCAGTTATTATAGTAACCATTTCCATAATGGACATTGCCCATCCAGTTGTTATATCCCCAACCGTGATTATTCCAACCATAGTGCATATTATATCCCCATCTATCATATCCAAATGGTGACCATCTATGAGGAGAACCCCAAGAATTCCAGCCTGTATAACCCCAAGCCCAATCATTCCACATTTGATCTCTATTCCAATAATAAGAATTCCATCTAGAATCATATTGTCTTCCTAACAATCTGTTATTCCAATCAAATGATCTCGGTTGACTTAAAGCATATCGTGCAAAGTCTAATCTAAAACCAATGTCTGTTCTTAATTTATTTCTAAATTGAAATTCACTTAAAGTATCGACTATAACACCATCTGCTACTGTTATGTAGTTTTCATCATCATATATGGGGTCGTGGTTAAGTGTAGATACCTGCCAGCTAGCGCCACAAGATGTTAATAGTATTAATGATAAAATAGCCGTTAATCTTTTAAGTGTCTTCATATATTATTTAATAATTATTTGTTTTAATTCGTTTTCTTTTGCTTTTGCTTTATTAAGCGCAGCTTCGGCCTTTTTATATTCAGTCCTTTTTACTTTAACGTTCTTACAACCTAATTTATGATCTTCACAAGATTCTGTAGCTCCTTGTAATGTTTGACCGGCAGTACTAAATCCATTTTGAGCAGTTCTAAATTCGTTAAAATAGTGTGAAAGCCATTCTTTAGTTTCTGCAGAGAAATCCTTACTTATTTTTAACATTTTTGCTTCTAGTTTATCTGCATCTGCATCTTCACTATCTTCAATTTCTTTGTCTCTTTTAAGAAGACCATGCATCATGCTCTCATCATCGGCTGTGCAATAATCTTTCATGTAGTCCCATTTAGCAGATTGTCTACCACCTACTAATTTTAGCCATCTATTTATTAATTTAGAAAGCTGAGCGTATTCATCTTTGCTTGAAGGACCAGCAGTTAATTCTGCTAATTCATTCTCCATTTCAACCTCTTGTGCATCTAGATCCGACAACTCAAGTTCAGCTTCGTCTGCGTCCATATCACCATTATCCATAGCATTTTGAACTTCTTCCATTCTGTCTCTAAGTTCTACAAGATCATTTTCCAGATCTTTGATTTTTTTAGAACTATTTGCTTCCATGACAAACTGTTCGAATAATTGTACTTTTTTCATAATTTTAATTTTAATTTATTTGTTTTGTTCTTGTTTATACTCTTTGTAATCTTCACTATTTGGTAGATCCTTTTCGATCTGTAATGACCAAAGTGAACTATTAGGTACTACGAATTTCCTTCCATGGCCATATACATAAAACGTAGTTCTCCAGATACTTTGTCTGACTATTCTAGCCTTTTTAGTACCTTTAATATAGACAACATCATCAATATCAAAATCAGTTCCCATTAGAAACTGCATTCCTTTAAAGAAATTTGTTATCGCGTCTTTAAATGCAAATGTAATTAACGCTACTAACGTTAACCATCCCCATTCTCCGATATATTGTGATATAGCTTCTTCCATTATGCTAATCCATTATTTTGCAAGACATTAAGAATAGGATATTGACTAAACATAATCCCCTTCTTTGCCTGATCGACGCCCATAAATTCTGCTGCGTCTATTTCTTCTAGTTGTAATTTACCTTTAGAAATCTTAGGCTTCTTTAAACCTACTTGACTAAGCTTATCTATCTTAACTAAATAATATGTTACGATCTTAGTGTATTTCTTTTGACGAGAAGTTACCACAAAAGTGTGTTCGTTCTTATCTATTAAATCCATAGGTACTTTAACTCCTAGTTCTTCGTATGTCTCTCTAATAGCTGCATTGATTTTAGATTCACCTTTATCAACGCCTCCTTTTGGAATTCCCCAACCAGTATTAGCTTTCCTACCAGTTGTATGAGCAAGTAATACTTTACCATCCCATATAATAGCTAGTCCAGCAGAAAACCTCTGCTCTAATTTATCTTCATTAAGAAATTCTTTAAAATCCATACTTTATTTACTATTTGTACTCTCTTCGTCTATTCTTCTAATTTCTTCTTGTAGTTCAAAGATTCTCCATTCAAAATCAAATAGATCTTGTTTTGAAATCTTATTGTGTTTATATGCTTTTCTAGCCTTCTTGTATTCTTGAGTTAATCTTCTCAATTCTTTTTCTAGATCCGCCTTAGCGATCGTTGCCTGGTCGATCGTCACATTGAACTCTGATTTTTTAACTGTATCTAATGATCTCTGAGTTTTTACTTTTCTTGGTGCAACCACCATTTCAAATTCAGAGAATAACGCCAAAAACTTGTTAACATTGTCCATCCCACGAAGTTTATTTTTATATATAGGAACCCCCTATATGTTATATATCATCATTTGATTTGAAACTGCCAAAACGACTTTCCGGTAGTATCTTCATTTGGGAAATCAAAAGAAATAGATTTCTCTTTGCCATTTTGATTCCATGTAATAACTTTTACAAAATTAGATGGAATTCTTGCTGGATCTGAGTTAGTAGTCCATTCATCTGAAAAGTAAATTTCAATCCAGACTTCGACCTCTTGATATACTCCTGCTAGATTTCTTTCAAATCTTTCTAAAGCAGCCCAAGTACCTCTATTAAGTCCCTGGTGTTGTAGAGCACAATTGGCATAACTAAATGTTTCTTTTAGCCAAGACTCCTTACATGCAAATGTATTTGCAGGAGCCATGTGTCCTTTATCATATACATTATCTTTGTAATCTGTAGAAGAACTTCCATTTAAACCAGGATATGCTTTAAATGAAATACCATCTCTTTCATAAGTAGGTGAATCAGGTTTACAAAATATTGTATAGCTAACCTGAACTGGCTGTTGATATTCTACATTGTAAAGTACTTCATAAATATCAGTTTTAATACTAACAATATCTTTAGCATTGCCTTGTGCTGATAATAAATTTATACTTATTATGAATACTAATAGTAAGTTAGTTATCTTTCTCATTCTTTTTCTTCTTAGTTGTTTTAGGTTTCTTTGGAGGTTTAGGCTTCTCTATAATCTCATGGAAATTATCACTGTCCTTTTTAATACATTTAGCACAATACATTGTAGAGTACATATTTGATGTATCTGGATTAGATCTATTCATAAACCTAGATACGGTATACATTTCCTTATGAGGAAAATCTTGTATACATCCTGAACATACTGTCGTTCTAACTGCTCTAGGCATCTTTCTGTTCTTTAATCCATGTTAAAACATTAGTAGTAGGTCTCCAGTCTAACATCTGTGTAATTAATGAAATATCTGCAAGAGATCTTTTTGGTTCTTCTCTAGCCTCTATGTGTACTATCTCTCCACCAAAAGATTCAGCTATATCTAAAATTTGAGTTTCTTCTCCTGAAGCTACATTCCAAATAGGCATACTTTCAAAACCACCATTAGGTCTAGTAATGGCTGTAAAACAAGCAGCAACTACATCACCAACATATACAAAATCTCTGGTTTGTAGACCGTCGCCTGTAACTGTGATCGGCTGGTATGTTTCAAATTGTTTTTTAAAGATAGGAATTGCACTTACATAGCCAACATCATTTGGTTGGCCCTCTCCAAAAACATTAAAGAATCTTAGAGCTGCACATTGCGTTGTACTATTATGATACTCATCTAATACTGATTCCATTTCTAATTTATATTCAGCGTATGGAGACATAGGATCTGGTGCTGTAGTTTCATCAAATGGTACTTCTTCATTATCACCGTAAACTGCAGCTGTACTTGCTGCTACAATAGAATGACAACCTCTGCTCTTTGCCCATTCAAATACTCTTTCACTACCTATTTTAATACCTCGGTAATACTTTTCCCAATCTTCTATAGACTCTTGTACTGAAACCGGTGCAGCTAAGTGTAGAACATAATCAATATTATTAATATCTGGTAACGGACCTGCTGCAACATCACATTCATAAACAGTTAACCCAGCTGGTATCTTACCTGATGGTAATAATAGCCTCTCTAGCTTACCTGTGTAAAAATTATCTAACACTGAAACCTGCCAGCCTCTTTCTAGTGCTTGCCAAACGGCATGGTGCCCAATAAAACCGGCCCCTCCTGTAATTACTATATGCATCTTTGCCCTATTTTGTTATTCATTATATGTTAAATTTGCCAGAAGTTTCAAGTGCTTGCCATACTTGTTCCGGTGTAATAGTCTTTGTACATTCAAACTGTCTTTCATTACCCTTGTTCTGTGGACACCAGTTCCAGTCACCTCGATCAAATCTAGCCCATGTCCAACAACCTGAGCATACTGATCTATTAATGATTCTTACTTCACAATCAAATTCTACGAACTCCCATGTAAAACCACTAATCAGTGCAACATTAATTCCTAATGCCCATGCTAACCAGCTCAGTCCGGAAGAAATTCCAACTAGGCTTTGTGTGGTATTCATATATTGTGCTGCCTCGATAAGATCTTTGATATGTTTTACTCCAGATAGTTTTGTATCTTCTTTAGAGATATAATAGACTGGTATTTTTTTATCACCAAACTTATTAACTAGATCTTGCCATCCAGTTGGGTGGTTCCAGTATTTTGCCTGTGCTGTAGATTCAGTTGCAATACAAACACCTCGCGCGTCCGCAGATGGGTGTTCGAGTAAAAATTCTGGTGCCATTGTAGGTCTACGTTCTACGTATTTGATACCTAATTGATCTGCTGCGATTGCTCCCATTGGTATTGTTCTCCAGTCTCTAGGGTGTCTTTCTTTATTTGAAACTACATCTTCGGTTTGAAATATTCCAAGTCCCTGCCAGTTCTGTGGGTAATTATCACCGGAATTCCATTCAGACTTCTCAATCCCTTGAGTAGCTAATAGTTCCCAGTTAAATAAAAATGGCTTATGAGTTCTAACTGCCAGTCTTTCATGACCACGTTCGGATTGCATCTGTTCTATTTGTCCCATAAAACTTAGAGTATCTCCAAGTGAACTAGATTCTAAATGTATTCCAAAGTGTGTTAGATCTGGTCTTAGTGTATATTGTAAGCGTCCAGTGTCAGTATTGTAAATGCGGCATTCACTCTCTTGGAACCAGCCATGTGTACACCGAGCCCATAGGTTATTCACTAGAGTACATTGATACTGCTTTTTACCGGCCATCCAGAACTCTGCATGCCAGTTACCTTCAGCCTTGTCACAATGTAGTTCCGGTCCGGACTTGTGGTAGAATCTACATTTAGGGATCTCTGGAATGGCTACCTTTAATAATTCTTCTACTAAATTTTCTCCTATAATTTCCTGAGAGGAAATACGAGACCAATAGTTGTTTGTTAACCATTGAATTGTAGAATTAGATAGATAGTGCGAACCATCCCAATAAAGTAGATCAGGCTGCTTAGCCTCTATGAATTTACGTAAAAGTTCCACGTTAGGTTCTGAGACATTATGTGCGCCGAGATTATTATGTGGTAGATCTGTATTCCATGTTGGTTTTAGTTCTATTAAATATGCAGTGCTACCTGATTCATTAATGCCTTGCACTAGTTCTGCGACATCATTGCTTTCTGCTATAGTATCTATAGTATCTTTTAGGATAATGACTACACGCGGCTCTATTGGTTTTATATTGCCTATCTTATTATGAGTGTATCGACATTGTCTAAAGAATGTATACCATATACCGCCTTCAAATTCTGCTTCTACCTGAGCTTTAATATTATCGTTAAATGTATTGAAATCTTCATCAGTCGATAAACTATAATTATTATTAAACGTAAGTATGCTAAGTCTTTTGTATTCTAGACCTGTTAATAAATCTCCATCCTCAAAGACTGCAATTATATTATCATGCTTTACATTAAACTTAATCTGTTTATCTGGATAGAGTCTTTTAATTTTTTCTTGTTGTGCTACTGATAAATCTTCTCTTGTTAATAAACTAAACTCTTGAACATCATCTAACCATTCACATGTTGAAATAGCAGAAGTGGCATGCCAGCAATCAGAATAAAGATCTAGCATACTATCTAATGCCGATGTCATATAATATGCAGCATTAACATTAAAATCATTATGTTCTTCTTGGCTCATAAAACTAGAATCCGAACCTGCTCTATTATTATATGTGTATAATCTTCTAGGAATATGCAAGTGCTTACCTCTATTTAGATTGTACATTAAGAAGAGTGTGTCTGTTGAAGTTTTACATGCCTTCTCAATTGGAATTGCATCTATATCTAATCTGCGCATTGCTCGACCATGGCCAAACATTTTTTGAGTTGCTCTTTTAGAATAGATCTGCCAAAATTCACTATGGTGTCTAAAGTTCCATTCATCAAAATAGTCATCAGCTGGTTGTACAAGACTCCACTGTTCTAAATTACCCTCATCACCAATTTGATTAAAATCACTGAAGATAGACATTACATCTGGGTGTGCTTCAAAATGGTTTGCGTAAATTTCAAATAGATTAGGATCTAGAATATCGTCTGAGTCTAAATCAAAATAGTAGTCATATTGGTAATGCCTAAACATATTTTGATAGAGATAAAGTTCTCTGCGCTCTTCTACTTGATAATAGATTATTCTAGGATCATTAATCTCTTCAACTCTACGTTTTAATCTACGTTTAAACTCTGGATCATCTGAAAAATCATCACCTACAATTAATAACCAATCCTGGTGTGTTTGATTTAGAACATTTTCAAATGTAAGATTAATATGTTCATCCGGATTATTATGAAAACTTGCTACTGCTAAAAATCTACCCATTTCTGACCTGCATTATTTTGTTAAACATTTCATCAGGTCCTGGTTGACATTTAAATTCAGAATACCCTTCTAAACAAGATGGATAATATGGCATTGCATTAATAGACTTCCAGTGTTTTACTGAATACTTTGGATCTGTTGCACAAAATGCTTTACAGTCTCCGCCTACAAAATGAAACTTATGGGTTTGCGTACCACCTCTATAAGGTGCAGTCTTTTCCCATCTAATCGATGCTCCTATTTGAAAGATGTTAGTATCTGTACAACCTGCTAAATGAATTGGACCTGCATCAAAACTAACTAGGCCAAATGCATTATTTAATACATGGTAGAGTTCTGATATTGGTCTAAATACAGAGGCATCCTCTTGGCCACCTGGCGTATCGTCACCGTAATTGTAATCTACACCATCTAGTTTTACTAGGCCCTTTATGATATGACCCTCTTCATTACTGGCGTGTTCTCGGTGTGCTTTTCCAATCATCACAACTTTCATATCAGTATGTGTTTTAATTAGATCTACTAATCTTTGCCAATGTTCTAGCGGCCAAGTTCTATTAGGCCAGTTTTCTGTAGGGTGGATAACAATACAGTTCTCATCTATCTTTAAAGAGTCTTCTGTCTGTTCTTCTGGAAAGTAATCATATTCCATTTCTTCAGGATAAAGTGTAATACCTACTCCTAATGCATGGAATTGTCTTGCCTCAAAATTACTTAGTTTAATTTGTACCTTATTATCACGCATCTCATTCACATTCATATTCTTATTTGTCATAAGTACATGGTTGTAAGTCTCGTAAATTTCGGTATAGCCTTCTGGATCTTCGTTTGTGTGCTTTAATAACTTATCAACGTATGGAGATCTTTCAAATAGATCTGTACGTTTACACATAATATCTACCTTATGCCCATAAGATAGGGCAACTTTACGCACAGTTGGAGTAGCACAAAGAGTATCGCCCAATGCTGGGCAACTAATCTTAATTAATATTTTACTTGTATTTCCAGGTAAGTTAATCACTTATTTATATTCTTCGTAGGATTTCTCTTCTACTAATTCAGAACCAGTTAATGTATTAATTAACTTTTTAACTTGAGCTCTTTCATCATTAGTAATATAAACTGATCTAGTGACTTCTATAAATGCAGCATCAAAATTATTATTTGCCTCATGTAGTCTGCAAATATCTTCAATATTCCATAGAGTCTTATTAATATCACCTAAGTCTTTATGTAATGCTTTTAAAGCGGTTTGCTGTTCTTCGTTAAGTTCCTCATAAATACCATGAACTATTGGCGATAAAGTGTCGTATTCTTTTTGGACATTTTTTAGTTTAGCTTCATCTTTAATTTCTTCAAGTTTAATAGCTAATATTGTGAGTTTGTCCATAATCTCACCATTCGATACTTCAATTTTCATTTAATTTAATTTAAAGTGTTAATAACATGTTTACTAATTCTCTTTGGGGTTGTACATCATCCTTGTCAGCTCTAACTTGACCATGTGTTAATAAACCCTCTACTTTTCCTTGACAAGCTAATTCATTAAACTCAAACGCTTGATTCAATCCAACTTGTACTAAATTAGGAGTTGGATTACCTGTATTTACCTTTCTTTTTAAATCTGCTAGCAAACCAACTTGTAAATCTATTCCATGTTTTTCTGATAGTAATATGAGTAAAGCTTTTAAAGATTCAATTTGCTTTGCAGAATACTTATGAAAGAATAGCTGACCTTTATATGGTGATTCTAATGTACATACTTGATCTGGATGTACTTCAGAATTATACCAAGTATAATACTTACCATCTTTCTTTGTTAATCTACCAGCTGAGCAGATTTCTATAGAGATACTACCTCTATGCATTTTACCAGATTTTGTCTTACCTAAATGGTATGCCCAATATTCATCTTTAAATGCCTGTAAAATCCTACCGTCGTATTTAGTTTCATCTGCACCCGAGGCTGGTTGTCCACCAATTACATAATGAGTTCCAATTCTACCTCTCTGGTCTCTACCCCATTGGTCTATTACTTTATATGGATTATGTCTACCGGCAGTGTGATGAATGAAGATCCATTTCTTTGCAGTCTCTTCTTTTACATATTCACCATCTGGTAATGGATGTTGTTCAATCCATGTAGCACCAGTTGTAATATCTGTATCTGCTTCTAATTCTTGGGGATTAAGACCTAATTTATTCCAGGTCATTGGACCTACAATACCATCTCCTTTCAAACCTTTCATAATTTGATAAGATTGAATTGCATCTCTTGTTCTAGAACCAAATATACCATCAGCTCTTAAGCCTAAAACTTCTTGTACAGCTTCTACTAAATCACCGGAATGTCCCTGTTTTAATACGTATCTACTTTGTTTTGACATAATTCTATTGTTTTACTTTCTAATTTATTTATCGTATTTATTAAATCAGTAATATTAGTAGTTTTATGTTTGAATTCAAATTTAACTAGCTGACCTACCTTTTCATAAATACGGAATATTATAGTATATTCTGGCCTTCTGCCTAATTTATTTTTCATAAAAGAAATTACCTCAGCCTGAGACCTGGCCTTTCCAGCATATACATAATCTGTTTTTATCTTTGCGACACACGCATAAGTTTCATGTTCTAATTCCATAAAGTATTGCATTTCTTTAAGCTCGTTTGCTATTAAATACAATCTATGTAATACGCTTGGGTGTTCGCCTGAAATTACTTTTAATAAAGTATCACTATCAAGTGGCTTTGTAATAAACTGCCTTTCTAAGTGTATCTTAATTCTGTTTATCATCTCTCTTTTTTAAGAAGTCCTGTTTATCTTTCTCTGCCTGCTCTCTCATAGCCTGGTCAAATAATTCATCTTCACTTGGCGGTTCTACATCTTTAACATCGCCTGGTAAATGTGGTGTTGGTATTTTCTCAACGATTGAAGGTACTGGCTCAATAATATCCTTAACAGTTGCTGCAACTGATGTTGGTTCGTTAGGAGTAAATGTAGAAGGTTTCATAGGTTTTACGACCTCTTCTACAAGCTCTTCAACCTCTGCTTCTTCTAAACCTTCAACCATATTATTAAGTACTTGATCTAACGCGTGATCTTCATCCCACTCTTCTTCTGGTTCAATTTCTTCTTCAGGTGGTGTCTTTAACCAACTACCAGGTTCATGACGATCTACATAGGCATCATATTCTTCTTGCTTCTGCTGGAACTCCATAAAGCTACCCTCTTTGTCATTTGTTAGACCACCAACCGTATAAGTCTTATTATTTTCTTCTGACCACGGACCTGGCTTATCTATATCGGCTAAGAAATCTTGAACATCTGGATCATCTATCCATGCATTATCTTCATCTTCAATCTCATCTTCTGTAATGCCTTTAGCTAATTCATCTGCTAATTCACCCCACGCAGCTGCATTTTCTTTATCTATACTGACATCCATTGCGCTAATATTAGGATTCTCAGGCCTTAATGTACCCTCGTCTAATACATCTTCTGCGTATCTTTGTGCTGCTCTTTTTAAATTATCATTAGGTTCTGGGTAGTCGTCGTCATCGTCGTCCCAATCCTCATCTTCTCCTAAGCCCTCAAATATTGGATCTCTAGGTGTGTATTCTGTATCTTCTTCCTTTTCTCTTTTAGCCTGATCAAATGCGAAATTGGCTGCAACCACTAATGAGATTGCCAGTGGATCAAACACAAAGATAATAACTAATAGAAGCCAGTTAATAATCCTATCCATTGGCGTTCCTGTTAAGCCAGATAAGTATTGCAGTGGTCCTAATTCACCAGCTACATCAGAATTGTTTTCTAGTTCTAATATTTGTAGTTGATATTTCTGTAAGCTATCTGCAACTACTTCTCTTTTCCTTTGAACAGACTTTCTATTTTCTTCTTCAACTTCAATACGCTTTTGTGCAATCCTAATTTCTGAAGTAGAGATTGTTGTTCTAACGCCCCCAGCCACCGAGGTGTCTCGTACCTGGATTGATTGAGACCTAGCATTGGAAAGAGTACTAATGTTACCACTAATTCTTTCAAGTTCTTGATCGTATCTCGTAACATCGTTTTCATAAAATTGTTTCTTTTGTTCTAAAAAGGCTGTTTGATTTTCTTTTACAGTTAATTGTCTATAAGTATCTTGATATGCTGCTGATAAGAATCCATAAATACCCATTGATGTAATTAGGACTAGTATTATTGTTGCTATCGAAAGATATGCTCTTAAGCCTTTATTAATAGTGTCCCAATATTGATATAATAAAGATGCTACTACTAATTTTGCAACTTCTAATGAACCAGCCATTACCATTACTTCAAATGAAGCTCCGGCAAATAGTTTACTTAAACCACTTACCGAATAAAATGCTGCTGATGCTGATACTGATAAAGCCGAAAAGGCTATAATGAATGGAAGGAAATTCCTCTTTAATGTTTTAAACATAATTTAGTTTTTATTGTTTTACCACTTCCCTAGTGGACATACTGAACCCGGTGACAGCGCTTTAGCTGCCAATCTACAACCACAGCCCCTAACCTCTTGTCCAGTTTTAACATGAATTCCTGTTTTACTAGGATTACATGTTCCCCCGTTTCTCATATCACATGAGTTACAAATAAGTAATCTATTAGCGCTTTGTGCCTTTAATTCTGGTTTTAATTCTACAAAATGCGATTTCACTAGGTTACCCCAACCTGTTAGAATTTGATTAACCACACTCGGTGGTTTCTTTTCAGGTTTAGGCTTATTACCTACTGTACCCTTGTATGAAAACTTGTCGTTAAGTTCGTAATTTTGTGTTTTCTTCTCGCTTGCCATATTTATTATATATTATGCTTATCTTTAAACATGTTTCTACGTTTAATAAACTGCTTCACATAAAATTCTAAATCTGATTGTGTTAGAGTAAACTTTTGAGGTAAATTATCATCTTCATTGGCTATCCAGATCTCAGCTCCATTTGCTTTAGTACCTGTCATATCCCAATACGCTAAGAAATAAGCGGCTGCTTGTAAGTAATAGTCTATTACCCATTCTTCTCTCTTTGGTCGTCTACTGTTCTTGTAGTCAATGATCTTTACCATATCATCTATCATAGTTGAAATGTTATCTACAGTTCCTGCCCAGCCACCAGCTTTAGTGGTCCACAAGAAAGTTTCTGCTTCAATAACTTCTTTGATTTGATCGAAATAATCTGATGAGTTAGACCAGAATTTGTAAAAGAACTTCCATGCCTCTTCTAAATAGAGTTGGCCGTTCTCATCGTCTTTAAACTCATTTACTTCGTCATCATCTTTAGCAACTTCTTTTAGTTGTGTAAGTCTTTCCATAGAATCACCTGAAGTCTTAGTCTTATATAGTTCAATTAGCCTGTGCATAATTGTACCACGAGACATACTAAGATTTGAAATCCTATCTGCTTCAGCTTCTCCTACACGCTTACGCCATTTTGCTAAGCCAGACATGTCTTTAGTCTGTCCCAAAACAGTAGTAACCGATGGTAGCTTTGCAATTACTTTGCCCCCTTCGGTCACTTGATAAAAACGTAATCCGTTTTCTTGTACTCTTTCTATTTCTGCCATTACAGTCCTGCTAGTTCAAGTAATCTAAAAAATGCATCACTTATATAGTGGAAATTTACCCAAATAACTTTAGCTAATAAGAATAACCCAAAACAAACTACTGTTGTTTTGATTATATTACCTAAGATATACCAAACGCCTAATGCGTCATACTGAGGCCACATGATAACTAGATACGAATTAGTACCTGCAAGTCTATCAATTTCTGGAAAGATAATATCTGAAAGTCCCATTTCTGTAGTGAGAGGTCCCCACTTACTAATCTGTTGTAGTACATAAGCCTGTTGAACTTGTGGCGCTGCGCCAACTACTTCTTCTGGCATATTTATTACACCATAAATTCTACCTAACCAATCTGATCTTAAATCATTTTCATTAAGCTTTTTTACATTAGCAGGATTTCTAGAAGTAGATCTAAAAATCCACCAGATTCTAATTTCTGATACGAGTTCTGCCCAATAACTAAATGTATTTGTAAACCATTTCATATTTATACTTTTGTTAATTCCTTTAATTTTGATAATGCAACATTACCAGTTTGTCTTTCAATAATTTCACCGTCTTCAAAGTATATCAATGTAGGGATAGATCTAATATTGTATTCAGATGCTATATCAGCCTCTTCATCTACATTAATTTTTACTACTTTAACTTCACTGACTTCTTCTGCATATTGATCTAATGTTTTTGCAACCATTTTACATGGTCCACACCATGTGGCATAAAAATCTACTAATACTCTACCTTCTTTTGGAATCATAATTATTCTTGGTTTATTCCGGACCATTCTATTAATAGTCCCTTGTCTGTTAATTCAATATATTTATCGTATTTAATACTTACTTGTACCTGACCTTCCATAACGACGACATCAGTATACTCTACAGTGTGTTCCCAAACGTCTTGTTCAGAAATCATAGGTGAATTAATATTCTTATTAAGTACTTCTAGATACTCCTTACCTATCCAAATATTTATATGCATAATTGTTCAATTAGTTAATCATTATACGACTAAGCTTGTTTTTGTTTCTGTTTTGCAATTTCCTTTGCTCTATAAATTCTAAAGTTTGCAATAGATTTTGCTAGAATTTCCATCCTTTCTGCTGGATCCATAACCATGATCCTTTCTTTTGTATAATATGTCTTGCCATCAAAAGAACTAGTCCATGGAGTTAACTTAGTAGGATTTAATTGATATACTGATCTGTTCTTATATGTCATACCATAAGATGTAGTATAAGACCTAGTATAATCTCTACGTACATAACCATTCTCATAAGAGAGGTAATCAGTATTTGTGATAGGATCGTGGAAACATTGAGTTCCATTATTTGCTTGTGTTTGAGAAGTTACCTCGAAACATTTAAGTGTTTGTAGTTTTGTCATATTATTTGATTTCGTTATTAACGTGCATTCTAAAACCTAAGATTGGCTTATGGCCTACGATCTCGTCTTTACGCTTAGTTATCATATCTCTTGTGAGTAATAATGTTTCAACGTCTTTTTCTGTCTTTACCCAATCAGTAAATAGGTAAGTTAATAGTTTTGCTTTTAATTTTTTCATATTATTTAATTTTAAATTAATTCTTCTATAATTCCTATTCCTTCACTCAATATAAGTAAACCTACTGCTAGATCTAAACTATAACATAATGCAGCATAACCTAAAATGCGGATAACTGGTTTAATAAATGAAATTGTTTGGTGTAATTTTGCCATATTCGTGTTTTTAATTATAGTACTAATATACGAAAAA
>ERZ767310.1248-NODE-1248-length-14602-cov-4.131161_pt1 | contig 14602 bp, 12 predicted proteins | sample MGYA00374954_ERZ767310 | MGnify/ENA primary metagenome ERZ767310 (study PRJEB28948, sample SAMN06267188) | marine metagenome | isolation source: Columbia River Estuary | place: USA:Columbia River Estuary, USA | collected 2013-07-23 ...
ACCTTGGGGAGCAACACATGTAAATAATGGTTTAACTGAAATAGATAGATTAGCACCAACGGGTAATGGTTACATTGCTGCACACATGCAGTTTGACAGATGTTTAACTGATAAAGAAATATGGTGTCTTGATTGTTACAACAGTAATCAAGATGACGAAGAAAAGCCTATATCATGTAATATTAGTGATGACAAAATAGAATGTTTTGGTGACACTGACGGATCATTAACAGCAAACGGATTTAACATGACAGGTGCCATAACTTATTTATGGACTCCTGGTGGGCAAACAACACAAACAATAACTGGTCAAGGTGCAGGTACTTATAGTTGTACTCTTACTGACTCAGCATCTCCAGCAAATATTTGTACTGCAACAGGAGCTGTTACAGGACCAAATACAGCACTAGCTTGCACAGTAACTGGAGTAGATCCAGAATATATACTAGACTCTGCAAATCAACAAATTTTAACAACAGGTAGTGTATCAGTAAATGTAACAGGAGGATGGGGCGCAGGATGCGCACTAAGTTATGTATGGACTAGAAATGGTTCAGCAATATCAGCTGGAAACGGCGGAATGGCTAATCCAGGAAACGTTGCTACATTTAATGTAACGATGAATGGTGTATATGCAGTAACAGTTACAGATTGTGAAGGATGTACTACAACATGTAATGTAACAATAACAATACCAAATCCACCATCTACTTTAGATATTGAGTGCTGTTATGAAGCATTAGGATGTAATGGAGGCGATTCTCTATGGGCAATCATGATAGACTCTACAGCAACTTTCCCTGTTACTATAACAGCTGTTGGTTCTGTATCAGGAACAGCATCTTGGGCACCTATTACAGTTTCTTCATTGCCATCATCAACTTCTATAGACGGTTCTATTTATGACCTGTTTCCTTGTGAATCATCAGGCCCTTGGTATTACGGTGCAGCAGGTACTGAACTAGATGCAGGAGAAACTTGGACGTTTACTGTAACAGACAGTTCATCAACACCAAGATCACAACAATGTGCTGTAACTTTACCAAATCCAACAGCAATTACATTAAACTCTAGTGTAGTCCAACCAACAACTTGTGAAAATGCAGGAGCAATTACAAATGGTAGTATTTCATTTCAAGGTTCAGGAGGCAGCAGTGGATGTAATCCATATACTTATTCAATAACTGGACCAAACAGTTTTTCAACTACTAACAACTATGTAACGAATGCACCGGCTGGTACATATACATTAACAGTAACAAATGCATGTGGATGTACAGCTACAGAAGATGTAACAATAACATGTCCAGTAGGGAATGCTAATATGACTGTAACTACTACAGTTATAAGCTGTAATCCAATTCCAAGTGAAAGTAATCCTAATCCAACAGCACCGTGTGATGCAACAGCAACGTTTACTGCTAGTCCAACATCAGTGGCAGGATTTACTTTTACATTAAATCTATACATTAATGGTACTACTCTAGTTCAATCATACGGACCATCTGCAACATTTAATGCACAAACATTATCTACACTATGTTTAGGTAATTATGATTGGGAATATATTTCCACAAACACTACAAGTAATGTAACGAATATAGAAGACAGTGGAAGTTTTACAATAACTGCACCACCCGTTCTTAATGCAACAGTAACTTCTACAACTAGTATAAATTGTGCCGGTGGAGCAACAGGTGCAATTGATATAACACCAAGTGGAGGTACTCCAGCTTATACTTACTTATGGACAGCAAGTAATGGAGGTGTAATTCCATCAGGACAATCTACCAACCAAGATTTAACAGCTTTAGTTGCTGGTATTTATACCTGTGTTATAACTGATTCAAATAGTTGTACGTTTACATTAGTGCAAGCTCTTGGAGAATTAACATGTCCAATAACTATTCAAGCTTATCCTAATCCTATAAATTGTACTGGTCAAACTACAAACATTGATAACCTATATATAAGTTGTGCTACAGCACCACTCACTTACGCATGGGTTGCAAGTAATGGCGGATCTCTTGGAGGAAACGCATCTACCGTAGCAGCATTATATAATATTGGAGCAGGGACTTACACAGTTACTGTAACAGATACTAATGGATGTACAGGAACTCAAGCATGGACAATAGCAGCAGCTAGTTCTATTACAGGTTCTATTACAGGAACAAATGTTGATTGTAAAGGAGAAAGAACAGGAGCAGCACAATTTGATCAATGGGCAGATGCTCAATTTTCTGGAGCTGCATACCAATGGTATACTGATTCAGGATACTCTACTGTTTATCCATACGGAACATCTACTAATGCGTATATTAGTTCTGCACCAGCAGGAACATACTATTTACAAGTAACATTAGGAAATGGATGTATTTGGCAAGGTAGTATTGTTATTACTGAGCCTGGAACAGGAATGACATTAGCAGCAGTTATAACAGATGAAAATGAATGTACAGAATGTTGTGGAGCTATTGACTTAACAGTAACTGGAGGAGCAGCGCCATATACTTATCAATGGAATGATCCTACAGCATCAACTACTCAAGATTTAACTTGTGTTGATGCAGGAACTTATAATGTAATAGTAACAGATGACAACGGATGTACTGCAACTGCAAATTACACTGTTGGTTATCTTAATTATTCATTAAATATATATCTTTCAGTAGACGTAGCAAATGGACAACTACTTTCTTCAATAACAGGAGGAACTCCAGGATATTATTATCAATGGACTCTAAACGGTAATCCTTTCTCTTATGCAGCTAATCCTTTTACTGCAGGAAACGGAATCTATTGTTTAACTGTAACTGATGATTTTGGTTGTACAGGAACTAGATGCATTGACTTTAACCAAGAAATAAGAACAGGAAGTTTTAACTGTCAAACCTATACACCAACTGTTGGAATTACATCATACGGATGTGTATCTGTATCAGGAACAGGAGGTACTTACAGCACGCTTGCAGCTTGTCAAGCAGCATGTGGAGTTGATAGACCTACTAGATACAGATGTAAAGAAGGAAGTGGTTGTTTTCCTCATCCTGGCGGAACGTTTGCTACTTTAGCTGCTTGTAATGCAGTATGTGGAGAAACGGGGGGAGACGATATTAATTACGTTTGTGAGATTTTATGTAATGATAGCACCTCAGGAGAACACTACAAAAGAACTGATGGAACAATTGATACTGATTCAGATGGTAAACCAATCAGACAAGCTTCTGAGACAGCCGGTGGTAGATGTAGAGAAGAAAATTCAGAGACAGATAGTTCTTTAACTAAATATACAACAGTAGAATTATGTAGAAAATCATGTCCTTGGTGTAAAGAAGGAACATACAGATACTAATAATTAAATAGCTTAAAATGGAGCACGATATTAACCAGGAATTCATGATGATGAAGATAAAGATTGAGACGCTAGAGGAAAAGATTGATCATGTTAACGCAAAATTAGGAGTTATAACAGAACATCTGTTAAATCCTGATCAAGGGTTTGTATCCAGAGTAAATAGAAATACTCAGTTTAGAGAAGACATAGGACCATTAGTAAAAGACATGTATGAGATAAGAAGGTGGAAGAGTCAGGTATCTAGAGTTCTTTGGATTATAGCAACAGGTATTATACTTGGTTTAGTAGGGTTATTATTCATGTTAAAATAATAGTATGGCTTGTTTAAAATTTAAAGAAATGCAAACTTTAGCAGGCAGACTTTCAAAAACTATTCTAACAGGTGGTGATACAGAAAGAACTCTACGAGTTTATAATGTTCCAAATAACAGAATTGCAAGGATTGTAAGATCCCACAACTTAGGTTTAGATCTATGGTATACTATAGAAAGTGGTGATGGTGCACAAACGAACTTGCCTGCAAGAACTTGGCATAACGGTCAAGAATATGTAACAGATGCTAGCTTTGCAACTACTTCTGGAGCAATTGTTATGGGTACAGGAGCACCTACTGCAGGAACTCCTAATGCAATTGGTAATTTTGATGATGCTTGGGCAGCAGATGCTGGCTATGGTTATTCAGGAAGAGGTTTAGATTTAAGTGGTACATGGTTAGAAGGAGGAGACAGTATATGGGTTCATGATACATTTGATCATGAGGGTGCTACAGGTGTACCTGTACATCATCCAGCAGGATACCTCATCTCTATAGAAATATTTGATGTAGTAAGTATAGGTTGTTTTTAATATAAAATAAAAAAATGAAAAAAATTAGTCAACACATTAGCTACAAAGAAGCAGTAACAAGTGCTACAGGATTAAGATTAGGTTTAGACAACACTCCTGGTCCTGAGCAATTATCATGTATGCAAGATATTGCAAAATTACTCTTTGAACCATTACGAGAATGGGTTGGAGGTCCTATAAAAATAACCAGCATGTTTAGAGGAAAGCCTGTTAATACAGCTATAGGAGGAGCTAAACATTCTCAACATATGAAAGGTCAAGCTTTAGATCTAGATGATACTTTTGGACATAAAACAAATGCTGAAATGTATCATTACATAAAAGATAATTTAACGTTTGATCAATTAATATGGGAATTTGGGGATGATGAAAATCCTAATTGGATACATGTAAGTTTTGTAACTCATAGACCTAATAGAAAGAAGTGTACAGTTGCATTAACAAAAAACGGAAAGACAGTATATGAACATAGACCTATAGAGAAATAATGGCAAAAGAACTAAATGAAGATACAGGTTTTCAGATAAGTATAAAAACTTTAATAGGAATAGGAGCTGCAATGGCAACAATTATCAGTATGTGGTTTATGCTACAAGCAGATATAGCTGACGCAAAAGAATTACCTATACCTCCACCTCAAGATGTAACAAGAATGGAATTTGATATGAAAGATAAAAATATTAGATTGTCTATAGAAAATACAGAAAAAGCTGTTGATGAAATGAAAGTAGACTTAAGAAGAATGGAAGATAAGATAGATAAATTAAGATAATTATTAACTAATAAGACTAGAAATTATGGCTCAATGTGCATGTGGAAAAACAAAAGCTGAGGACGGTTCTTGTGATGGTTCTCACAAAGAAAAGTGCTAGAAATGGCAAAGAAGAGAAAACTTAACAGTAAGAATCCTAAGTATCACACTAAGGATAAGAATGAACAAGTGGAAAAAAAAAGAATATTAATGTGTACTGCACCTCACAATGTTAAAGTATATGGAGTTTGGTATGAGTAAGATAGAACCCATTTGGAAAATATTTGTTGGATACATTCTAATATTAATATTTATGATTGTTAGCTCAGAAGCTACAGGTCAAATTGTAGTTACACATTTTAATGCTGAATGGAATGATCCAAACAAAGTTTCTTACATAGGTAAGCTAACAGATTGTGACATAGTGTATGTTGATATAGCTAAATCACCTAAGCTTCAGACTAAACATGAAATAGTAGTTGTACCCACAGTTGTGATATTTAAAGACGGAGAAGAGATGAAAAGATTTCAAGCTGATATATCATTTAGTATGAAAGCTACAAGAAAAGAGATGCAATCAGTAATTGATGAATTAATAATGTCAGACTTTTAAATGTATACATATATAAAATGAAAAAAATATTAACATTCATATTAGCATTTGTAATAAGCTTTGGAATAACAGCCCAAAACTCTTGGGTTAGATTTGAAGTACAATTTGATTTCTATGCACCACAAGAGTCTAATTTCTTCATGGTTTCTGATGGAAATGGTGATACTTCTATATTTTTTCAACCAACTAATCAGTATGAATACTTAGATACTGTCTTAGCTGTTAATAGTGGAAACTATACTATAAGTTTAAGAGATAGTTTTGGTGATGGTTGGGTATCAAATCAACCAGCTTCATTCAGAATGGGTAATACATGTCAAGGAGCCATAATAAATTGGAATCCGGTATTAGGTTCTTTTTTTCAAAGAGATACTACTGTAACAATATATCCTTGTCCACCACCCACACCACCACAATTAGTATCTGCTAAAGTTATAATTAACTTAGATCAATATCCTTCAGAAACTTCTTGGGATATATCAGACTCAAATGGTGTTATACATGCATCAGGATCAGGATACGGATCTCAACCTATCTATTCTACTATAGAAGAAGAAGTGTGGATCCCTAAAGGTTCATTATTTTTTCAAATAAATGATGCTTATGGAGACGGATTAGAAGGATCTTTATGGCAAGGACAAGATGGATCTTACTTTGTAAAGCAATGTAATGACACGCTAGTGTATGGTACAGATCCTGCTTTTGGTTCTGATACTATACATTCTTTTGCTTCAGATTCCTGCCCACCTATATTTGGTTGTACTGATAATGATTATATAGAATTTAATTACTGGGCCACTGTTGATGACAGCAGTTGTTCTGTTTTGAAAGTATTTGGTTGTACAGACACTTCAATGTATAATTATGATCCACTAGCTAATACAATGGACATGGTAGATACTTGTGAGTTTACTCTTATATTACATGATCTTATGGGTAACGGTTGGGTAGGATCTAATTTAAGATTATTACTACCTGATACTTTCTATGATTTTACACATGCCGGTGGGTTCAATGACGTATACCAGGTAGGTATAAATGCACCTGAGCCAGCTTCATTTGTATTTAATATAGATCCTTTAGCACAATTTACAACAATAGAATGTGGGTTTACTTTGATTAATTCAGATGAAGATACTCTAATCAGTATTATGCCCCCTTTTATTACACCAAATCTTATATACTCTCTAATAACAGATTGTGGTAATGAGTGTATAGAAAAAGTATATGGATGTCCGGACACATTAGCATGTAACTATACTGAAGATGTTAATACACCAACTGCATGTCTTTATCCAGTACAGTATTATGATTGTAATAATCAATGTATACTTGATGCAGATGGTGACGGTGTTTGTGATCAAAATGAAATTATAGGATGTCAAGATCCTTTATACTATAATTATAATCCTCTTGCAACAGACTCAGGGTTATGTACACCATTTATCTATGGCTGTACTGATCCTACAATGTATAACTATGATTCTGCAGCAAACTCTGATAACGGTTCTTGTATCCCATTTGTTTATGGATGCACAGACTCAACTCAATTTAATTATAATCTAGCAGCCAATACAGAATATACTCCTAGTAATTGTGTTGCTTTCATCTATGGCTGTACTGATCCAAGCGCATTAAATTATGACCCCCTTGCTAATACAGATGACTTTAGCTGTATTTTACCTATCTATGGGTGTATGGACAGTACAGCCTATAACTTTAATCCTTTAGCTAATGTTGACAATAATACTTGTGTTCCTTTTATTTATGGTTGCACTGATCCTTCCGCTCTTAATTTCAATGCCGCTGCCAATACAGAAGATTTTTCTTGCATTGATTATATTTATGGCTGCACTGATAGTAGTGCTATTAATTATGATTCATTGGCTAATACTGATAATGGTTCGTGCATACCTATGGTTGTTGGATGTACGGATGAAAGTGCGTGGAATTATAATCCTTTAGCAAACGTCCCTCTTGGACATGATTCTTTAGGTTGTTTATATGCTGCAGATTGTAGTGCAACAGAACCAGGAGAACCTTTCTTTTTAAATGATCAATGCTATGCTTGGGTTATCTCAGTAGATGATTACTGTTGTGAGAACGAATGGGATGAGATATGTGAAGCTACATATGAGTATTGCTGGGAAGGCTGGACAGGAGCACAACCTCCTTCTAGAATTTCTAGAGAAAAGATATTTTTATATCCAAATCCAACTAAAGGTCTGCTAAACATTAGTAAAGAAGCAAACATAGAAGTTTACAACATGGTGGGTCAAATGGTAATAAACAAAGAAAATATCACTATATTAGATATGAGCACCTTAACTAAAGGTATTTATACTATTAAAATAAATAAATTAACAACAAAACAAATAATTAAAAATTAGAAACTATGGCAACCTTAAACGCAACGCTTACACTGGCTAGTTCAGATGTAACTACAGATCCATTAAGCTTTACATTAACAAAAGCTTTATCTGTAAAACCACCAAACATTGGTGTATCTAGAGCAGTAGCTCCAATCAACACACCTACAACACTTGTACCAGCTAGTGTTGATAATAAATATGCATATGTAAAACACATGTCACTAAAGACGGATGGTACAACGGCTTCTACAAATACAATTAACATTGCAACTATAGGAGACGGCGCACCTGTTAGAGAAGTTAGTACAATCACTTTAGATGCTGATTTAGTAGCAAGTAATACTATAACTATAACAGTAAACGGTACAGCTTTATCTGCAATTAATTATGCAACTTCACATGCAGCTACATTAACTGCAATTGCAACAGCTATTCAAGCAACAGCAGGTGTGTTAACAGCATCAGCAAGTGGTAGAGTGATAACTGTAACAGGAGCTAATCCTGGAGATCCATTTACATTAACTTCATCAGCAATTACTGGAGGATCAAGTCAAGCTACTGTAACTGTAGCAGAAACTACAGCAGCAAGCGGAGCAGCATTTGCTCAACTAGCACCAGGTGAATTTGTATTTGTACCAGTAAAAGCAGGAGAAGGTTTATCTGCATTAGCTTCAGGTACAGTATCAGCTGACGGTGTACTATTAGAATACGCTTACTTTACTAAAGGGTAATAAAATGATTAGAAAGCTTATATTAATATTAATTTGTTTACCGCTATTTAGTTTTGCTCAAACAGATTTTCAAAAGTTAATCAAGTTCTCTACATTTTATGGAGCTATTAACGGGGGTACCTCTATATCAGATGTAGAGATATATTCTGTTAATGACGGTTTACAAACTCAAGTTATCAAAACTCCTTATGATTATTCTATAACATTTGGTGTAAGGAAGATAGCTAGGTTTGGATACGAGAATAAAGCTAACACTTTTTACGATGGAACAGAATCTAATTACAGTGATGCAGCTACAGTAGGTAAGATCAGAGGTCTAGAATACAAGTTCCAATTTGATATAAAACGTCAAGAGGGGGATAAGTATTTAGATCAACACCACTTTATAAGATACGCTGCTCATGACAATTGTGGTAAGATTTTCTGTATGAAACATTTCTCTTTCAAAGGAGAATACTTAGAAGATGGATTTGCTGATATTAAATATTTTGAATTATCACAGAGATATAGGCACGAAATAACTAGAAAGCTATCAGTTAATATAGGAGCAGTACAAAGGATTGCAGAGCCGTATGGATATGATCCTTTAGATGAATGGAGATTGAGCAATGGGAACTTGCATTATACTTACCTGGCCATACAGGAAGGATATAATGTAGATGTATATGAAGGAGAGTACTATGACCCGTCAGGTGCTGTTGTTGCGACAAGCACTGAAGTATGGGAAGCAGTAGTAATACCAGAGGTCTTAGCAAACTATACAGAAAAGAAAAGAGATGAGTTACCCGCACAATGGAATCATTCATTAGTTTTAGGTTTTGACTATTATCATTATACTAAGAACCTATGGCTTCATAGTTGGGGAAACATTATGCCATATCATTATGACGGGGGTAGCAATTACTCCTATCATAGATACGAAGGTAGCCAGTGGATAGATTATTCTGGTGGTTTAGTATTTGGAACTAAAATAAATAAGAACCTGGGTACATTTGTAGAAGCAGTATATAACAAATATTGGAATAGAAAGTGGTATGACTTTAAATTAGGAATTAATTATATAATATTTTAAAATGAAAATAAACTGGATAAACTCTTGGAGACAAGGAAACAAAAAAGATGATATTTATGATGTATCTATTAGATTAGGAAGATTTACAATACTAGAACTGTATTGTAATCCTGGTGTAGATCATAGATTTATAATATTTAACTTTGGATTTAAATTATAATGAATATATTTAAAGACAACAATGATTGGAATGAGAAAAGTATTATAGGGGCTATTGCTTTTGTAATAATGGTTTTTGTTATGACACTAGATTTGTTGACTGGTTGGTTAGGAAGAGACCTTGCTATAAATGAATTTGTATATGACTCATTTGTTTGGGTAGTACTTGGATGTTTTGGTATAGCAGGAATAGAAAAGTTTGCTAAAAAATAAAATGTTATGTCTGGATTAGATATTGGCAACTATGCCATATTAGGGAATGTTGGTGATAAAACATATGAACACGTTCAGTCAGCTTCATCTACAACTTGGAGTGTGACACATAACCTAAACAAAAAACCAAGCGTTACAGTTGTAGATTCAGCTGGAACAAAAGTAATAGGAGAAGTAGAATATATTGATGATAACAATGTAACATTAAAATTTAAATCTACTTTTTCAGGAAAAGCATATTTTAATTAACAGATAAAAACAAAAAGAAATGGCAATTAAATTTTTACACGATCTAGATGTCCAAGGGAATATAGATCTTAATGATAATCAAGCATTAAATGCAGTATTACAGCATTTATCTACAAACCCTACAGCAGAAGAAGGTAAAATATATTATAATACTACTAACAATGTAGTAATGGCTTGTCTTGGTACAGCAACAAGTGACTGGACAGAATTATCTTTTGGTGATATAACAGAAGTTATTGGTGGAACTAGAATTGATGTTACAGGTGGTACTACTGGGGCAGCTACAGTAAACTTAGATTCATCTACTGTTTCAGAAATTACTACTAACTCTGCAAAAACTGGTCTTACAGCAGCACAAATTACTAAGTTATCATATCTGACTGTAACACAAGCTGTAGACTTAGACACAATGGAGTCTAATATTAATACTAATAATTCTAAAGTATCTAATGTAACTACAGATTTAAGTGTAGCAGCAAGTACTGGAGATATAGTAGTAGCTTCTTCTGACGGTACTGATGCAACAATACCAGTAGTTTCATCAACTAAATCTGGTGTAATTACTCCTACACAATTAGATAAATTAAATAGCTCTGCACCAGAAGATAACCCAGCCTTAACTGGTACTCCAACAGCACCAACTGCTGCTGCAAACACTAATACAACACAAATTGCAACTACTGCTTATGTACAAACAGAAATAACTGATTTAATAGGTGGAGCACCTGGTGCATTAGATACACTTAATGAGCTTGCAGCTGCTATAGATGATGACGCATCTTACGCAAGTACAATTACAACTGCTTTAGGTGGTAAATCTCCAACGGCAGGTAACACATCATTAACTACTGTAGGTACTATTGGAACAGGTACTTGGAATGGTACTGCAATTTCAACTACTTATTTAAGTGGACAATCTGGAACAAATACTGGTGATGAGCCGGATGCAAATACTACTACAAAAGGTATTGCAGAAAGAGCTACCACTGATGAAGCTAAAGCTGGAAGTGATGGCACAAGGTTTGTAACTCCTGCCGGTTTAGCTGCAAGAACATACACAACTACAATAGGTGGTGCTACATCAGTTGAAGTAACTCACAGTTTAAATACTTTAGCTGTAATGGTTCAACTATATGATACATCATCTTTTGATACAGTACACGCAAAAGTAGTTAGAAACCATGTTAATAAAGTTACTGTAAGTTTTAGAACAGCGCCTGCTGCTGGAGATATTACAGTAGTAGTTACTAAGATACAATAACCAAAACCAATGTGGTATGCCAATAAATTTTCTTCATGATGTAGACATAACTGGTGACTTAACAATTAGTGATGACGTCAGTGTTGGTGGTGATTTAACTACTACTGGAACTACATATGGTATATACCATTCTTACCTAGAGGACAGTTATTATCATGATAATTATAACGGTAGTAGAAATCTAGCAATATTTTTTAAAAATGCTAGAGCAGACCTTATTAGGTATCAACCAGTAGATAATTTTGAATATTGGAATGGTAGTGCTTGGGTGGCTGACGCTTCACAAGAATCTAATGTTGAAAAGCTTTTAGACGGTAGGCAAGATACGTCTTGGTCAGTACCATCAACTTACTACAAGTTTAGATTTACAACAAATACAACAACCGGTTGGCCAACGCAAGCTATGATATGGATGCAGACCAGTTGGTCCGGCTCTACTTATCCAGGCGCCACAATGTTGGTAGAGGAAACCGCTGATGCAACGGCAAGCCCAGTGGTGTGGGTAACAAAGGTTACAGCTGATTTTACAAGTAGTAATGGTAACACAAACTGGGGCCTGCATGCTAGGGCTGATGGTGCAATACACACTGGTAATGGTGACGGGGCTAATGAGACTAGAATAACAATTGATTTCTATGGTTGGTCTCCTAGTAATAGTTCTTACACGACTATACCATTACAAAACCTAATGATCACCTCTAATTACGCAGGCACAGAGAACACTGATTACACAAACTTATTAAATTACAACAGACAACTAACAACTAGGGGTAGTATACTTCCACATAGTAATAATCTTTATGATATAGGTACTTCTAGTAAAAAGTTTAAAGATCTATATTTACAGGGTGATATAACAGTAGGAAACTCATATAATACTATATATAAAGATAATGGATTTACATTTACTGATAATCAAGATTATAATATAATAAGTGGTAGTACAAAGATTTTAGATTTACATTTTAACGAACAGAAATATTATATTAGTAACACAGAAAAAATGAGACTTAATTCTACTGGATTAGGTATTGGAACAACAAGTCCAGCTTCACTTTTACATATATATGAAGATTCGTCTACCTCTGGAACTGGAGTAGGATTGACTATTGAAAACGATGGAACTGGAGATGCTATAGCTCAATTTTTACTTACGGGAAGTAAAAGATGGGTTATGGGTATAGATAATAGTGATTCTAATAAATTTAAAATTGCAGATTCTGCAGACCTTAATACTGACGCTTTATTTACTATTGATGGTGATGGTAACGTAGGTATTGGAACAACTACACCAAGTCAAAAACTGGAGGTCAATGGATATATTGCTGCAACAAGATTTATTAATCCATCATCAACTTTAAGCTATTTGCAATTTGATTCGCAAGATATGAAGCTAAGAGGAACGGCTTTGATTTATTTAAGTCAAGCTGGTTCTGAACAATTTAGAATTCAAGATGGAAAAGTTGGAATAGGAACATCAACTCCTGGTCAGGAATTAGATGTTGATGGTAATATTAGAACCAATAGTAGTCTTTACGTATACAATTCTGACTTATCAAAACAAACATTTAAAGTTAGGGCAGAATCTTCTACCAACTCTGGATTATTAAAATTAAGTAACGGAAGTAACTGGGGACTGTTAATGAAAGGATATAGTAACGGTCCATACATAGGATCATATTATGGTGGGAACCTAAGTATAACAGGATTTGAATCATCTGATGGTGCAACTCCATCTGCTACTAAATTAGCCACATTTAATTTTGGAGGAACAGGTGGAGCTGATGGATACCTATCACTAAATGGAGATTTAAAAGTAAATAGCAATAAGAAAATACAACTTGCATACGGTAACTCACAAACAAACGGTATTGAGTGGACAGCTACTAAAATATCAGCAGCTATAACTCCTGTAGATACAGCTAATTATTCTAGAACAGGTTTAGGATTTTTTACAGGTGATTTCTCAGACACTACAACAGATGCAGCTGAACGCATGAGAATTACTAGAGCTGGAAACGTTGGTATAGGAACTACAAGTCCTAGTGAACTACTACATGTTTACTCTAGTGCGGATGATGATCCATCAATAAAATTAGAAAATGCAAGAGCTGGAGGGGATGGTTCGTTATTGTTACAACATAGAGGAAGCTCTATCACAATAGACAGCACTGATTCAGATGATATTAACTTTAAAATGGGAGGTGGAGACATAGTTCAATTTGCATCTGATGGTAATGTTGGTATTGGGACAAGTAGTCCTTTAGGTTTACTTCAATTAGACGATTACACGGTAGCAAGTCAAGGTAATAATACTGCTAATGGTGTAGCAAGTATTTTTACTGACAGTGGAGATGACGCCTTATATTTAGGTATTAAGAATCATGCGTATCCTAACAGAGGATATGGATTTAAAACAACAACAAACGGAGTAAATGCTGACTTTACTATTTTTGAAAAGGGATTAAATGGAGATAGATTTACTATAACAACCGGAGGAAATGTAGGTATAGGGACAACAGCTCCCGCATACGCACTACACATAAATAAAGACAACCCTTACATACAAATTCAAGACTCTTCTGCTTCAACAAGGGCCACTATGTCTGCAGGAATTTTAATGAATGATTCTACAGGTGCTAGTTCATTTGGGATAACTCAATCTAATTCCGCTGATGTATTAATAAGAGCAAACGCTGGAGACTTGAGCCTTGGTACTTTTGCAGGTACAATAATAAAGTTGGACGGAGCAAACGTTGGCATCGGCACAACATCACCAGCATCAAAGCTGGATGTTAATGGAACTATAACATTAAACGGAGATACTGAACATCAAATATTAAGAAGTACTTCTAGTAGTTGGGGTTTAGGAGGAGCAGATACTACATTTATATATGGTAGAAACGTCATGCTTAACTCTTATGATGATATTGTATTAAGAGCAGGTACGTCTGATGAAATTAGAATGTATGCAGGT
>ERZ767310.1261-NODE-1261-length-14527-cov-6.047955_pt1 | contig 14527 bp, 11 predicted proteins | sample MGYA00374954_ERZ767310 | MGnify/ENA primary metagenome ERZ767310 (study PRJEB28948, sample SAMN06267188) | marine metagenome | isolation source: Columbia River Estuary | place: USA:Columbia River Estuary, USA | collected 2013-07-23 ...
CAGAAACAGCTAAAATGCAACAGCTAAATATTGAGCTTGTTACTCAAAAAAAGAATAAACAAACGCTTATTGAAGAGAACAAAATGGCGAAGTCTATTCTTGACCAAGAGCGTTTGCAACAGAAATCATTGATTAATGATATCAAAAAGAATCTATCGCAGTTTACAGCCCAGTTAAAAACAAAACAACGTGAATCTAATAAGATTGATAAAGAAATTAGAAAAATTATCCAGGCTGCCATCGCAGCTTCCAACAAAAAAGCAGGAAAATCTTCAAAGTCAAAAGTATTTTCACTAACTCCTGAGCAGAAAATGTTAGCAGCCAATTTCACGTCCAACAAAGGAAAACTACCATGGCCTGTAGCCAATGGCGTTGTGAAATTGCGTTATGGAAACAATCCTTCTCCGATCGATCGATCGTTAACCATTAAAAGTAATGGCGTCAGAATTGCGACCAATAAAGGAGAGGAAGTCCGCGCCGTATTTGAAGGCGTTGTACAGGGAATTATGACCCCAAAAAACGGAAACAATACAATTATGATTAGGCATGGAAATTACATTACAGTTTACAAAAACTTGTCTAAATTTTATGTTCAAAAAGGGGATAAGGTCACCACAAAACAAGTAATTGGAGAGGTAATTACCAATAAAGCATCTGGGGAATCAATACTCAGTTTTGGGATTTATAAAGACAGTGCAACACAAAATCCTTCGCAATGGATTTATCGTTTATAAATGCCTAATTAAAAAGCGCTTTCAGCTCTGAAGCATCTTGCGCGTTCATTTTTCCAGCTAACACCAAGCTTAATTGCTTACGCCTTAAAGCGCCATCGAAACGTTGAATTTCTTCTTTTGTTTCAGGTACTAATTGTGGAATCTCGACTGGGTTTCCGTGACTATCCACGGCCACAAACGTAAAAATTGCTTCGTTTACTTTTACGGATGTTTCAGTTTTCTTGTTATCCACCCAAACATCAATATACACTTCCATCGAGCTTTTAAACGCCCGAGTGACTTTGGCCTCAACGGTTACGATACTTCCTAAAGGAACAGCATGTTTGAATGCCACATGATTCACAGAAGCCGTGACTACAATTTCGCCAGAATGACGCTCAGCGGCGATGCTGGCTGCACGGTCCATTCGTGCTAATAATTCCCCTCCAAATAAGGTGTGAATTGCATTTGTTTCGCTTGGCAACACCAAGTCCGTCATTGTTGTCTTTGAGTCCTGAGGATGTTTAGGTTCCATATGTTAGAATGTATAAGTATAAAGTACAGAAGTTTGTACGGAATTAAGCGTTAAAAAAAACGGAGTGAATTACGGGATTTTTTTTATCAATAACCATGCTGCTCGGTCTTGCGCATTTCTAATTTTGAATAATGCTCTTTCAGCATCTTTTCGAGTTTCAAAACTTTCATAAACGACTTGGTGTAAACCATATCTATTAACCCCTATGAGGCGTGCATTGAATCCTAGAGTTTTCAGTTGTTGCAACTTCTTTTCACTATTTGATTTCACTCTAAATGCTCCAGCAACGACATGAAAATCACCATTTTGTTTTTTCAAATTAACCGTTACAGCAGGTAGTGGATTATCAATTACAAAAGTAGCTTCTTGTATTTTATTGTCTAAGGTAGTATTGGCCGTATCAAGTGCTAAATTGTTTTGTTGCTCAATTTGTGTAAGGTATAAATTAGACCCAATAGATCCACTCAAACCAAGTGCAAGCACTGCTATGGCTGCGTATTTCATGAACAAAGCAGACTTGCGTCGTTTAGGAGTCAACGCAATAGTACCTTTAGCTTCTAGCTTTTGAACAATTGCTTGATGAGCTTGACGTTCTACAGAAGGCGACACAAAAGAAGCCAAACCAAAAGCTTCGGTCATGTAATTAAGACTGTTTGAGGGTATAAAAGAAAGCTTACCTTCATTAGAAGATGTTAATTCTCCAACATGTTTGAATTCGACAGTTTCTCCTTTTTCTAGACGCAATTTTAATTGTGATACTTGATTCTCAATTTTGCTTGTTGCAACTTCAAAGCTGATGTTTTCTACATCAGAAATGTAGGAAGCTAAAAGACCGTCATTAGATTTGAGCTGTACATTAAATGAGAGCTGTTTCTGTGGCGGATAAAAATTACTAATACCTTTAATTCTGGCTGGTATAGGATGCGATAAAAACGCTCCAAAGTTAGGGAGTGTGACGCATTCGTAACGGTATAGTAAATCGCTGATGTAATGACTTAGTTGCATAAATTCAAAGTTAAAAAATTTTTATCAAAAAGAAGTATTTTTTTAGAATATCAAAGTTTTTAATTTCTTGTTTATATTTACAGCAAACATAGCCCCCTATGAACAACCCTCAATTGCTGTACGCACTCGCCTTACAAGCAGTGCCTAATATTGGTGATATTACCGCCAAAAAACTAATTCTTCACTGTGGAAGCCCCGAAGCCGTTTTTAAAGAATCCAAATCTAACCTTTCAAAAATCGAAGGTATTGGCACGCATACGATCAAAAACTTAACGGTATCAAAATACCTCAGAGCAGCCGAAAAGGAGCTTAGTTTTATAGAAAAAGAATCTATTTTAGGGTTGTATTTTGAAGACTCCGACTATCCATTTAAATTGAAACACTGTGTAGATGGTCCTATTGTATTGTTTCAAAAAGGATCAATAGAGTGGGAAAACCATCCCGTTATTAGTATTGTTGGTGCCCGAAAAATCACGACTTATGGACTGGCCCAATGTAAAAAAATAATCGAAACTCTCGCAGTATTTAATCCTATTATTGTCTCAGGGTTTGCGTATGGAACAGATATTACTGCGCACAAAGCAGCCCTCAAGCACCAACTCCAAACAGTGGGTTGTATGGCTCAAGGTCTTCAACACACCTACCCAAAATCACATCTCAAATACCGAAATTTGATAGAAAACCAAGGAGGGTTTGTTACTGATTTTTGGAGTACATCTGCGATGGATCCTTCTAATTTTTTAAGGCGCAACCGCATTATTGCAGGATTGAGTGAAGCGACCATTGTGATTGAATCTGCCGAAAAAGGGGGGAGTTTGGCAACGGCTACAATGGCCTTTGGATATAATAGAGATGTATTTGCGCTTCCAGGCCGCATCACAGACAGTCAAAGTCAAGGGTGTCATAATTTGATTAAAACCAAGAATGCACACTTAATTTCTACCCCGGCTGACATCCCGTATGTATTAAACTGGTCGTTGGAAACTCAAAAAAAAGTAGTGCAAAAAAAACTATTTGTAGAACTCGACTCAGACGAGAAAATCATTTACAATTACTTAAAAAAAGAAGGTACTACCTCTTTAGATGTTTTAGCCATTGCCTGTGAAATCCCCACCTCTAAAGCGGCGTATTTATTATTAAATCTGGAACTAAAAGGCATTTGTCGACCTCTGCCTGGAAAAGAATTTGAGCTGGTTTAGTAGCCCATTTTTATTCGAACACGTGCCAATACGTCATCTGCTACAGCAGCAGCTTTTTTAGCGCCTACTGTCAATGCGTGGTCTAACTCCTCAAGGTTTGACATATAATAAGTGTAACGTTCTCTTTGTACAGAAAATTGCTCACAAACCAACTCAAATAAGGCTTGTTTGGCATGGCCATAGCCGTACCCTCCCGCTTCGTAGTTTTGTTTCATTTCTGTAATTTTAGCTTCCGAAGCCATAAGTTTATAAATAGCAAAACAATTACAGCTCGCCCAATCTTTCGGAGATTCTAGTGCAGTGCTATCCGTTTGAATGGACATGATTTGTTTTCGTAAAGCTTTGTCGGTTTGAAAAATATCAATCACATTGCCTTTACTCTTGCTCATTTTTTGACCATCTAATCCTGGAATAAGCATGTTTTCTTTTTGAATTTTAGCTTCAGGTATTACAAAAACTTCTCCGATTTTAGCGTGTACTCTAGAGGCTACATCTCGGGTCATTTCGATATGTTGGAGTTGGTCTTTTCCAACGGGAATAATATTGGCATCGTACAGTAAGATGTCGGCAGCCATCAACATTGGATAGGTAAACAAACCCCCATTAACATCTTCCAAGCGGTCTGCCTTATCTTTGAAGCTGTGGGCTAATTCCAATCGAGAAAACGGAAAAAAGCAACTCAAATACCAAGACAATTCTGTGACTTGCGGGACATCACTTTGTCTGTAAAACACTGTTTTTTCAATGTCTAATCCAAACGCTAACCATGTAGCGGCGGTAGCATAGGTGTTTTGACGCAGTGTTTTTGCATCTTTGATTTGAGTGAGCGAATGCATATCGGCAATAAATAGATAAGAATCATTTTTTGGGTCGTTACTCATTTCAATTGCAGGAACAATTGCACCTAAAATATTTCCGAGGTGTGGGGTGCCCGTACTCTGAACGCCTGTTAAAATTCTTGCCATTTTCTATTTTTTATTCGAATGAATAGCAAAGGTACTTTTTTTGGGGGAATCGCTCAATTTTTTTAGGAGTTTTGAAAGAGAGAGAATATTTTCAATCTAGCTATGTGTTTCCATACGCTTTAAATTTGAAAAATCGAAGACTCGACGGAGCCAAATTTTGTGGAGTGGGGTTTACGCTATTGATATATGAAAAAAACACAGCAGAAAAGAACCAAACTTTTAATAAAACTCTTAACTGCTATTTTTTTATACTTTGTTAGGCACTGGGCTTTATAACGTTATTCTATTATAATTAGCTGTCGTTTAGACATGCCATTTTTGGTTGTTATATGTAGAATATGTAGTCCTTTTTTTAATTTTAAGTTTTCTAAAATGAATTCATTAGAATTAAAGGTTTTTGAATATTCTTTTAATCCCTGAATATCATAAACATCCACCGTATTTGTCTTTGATTGACGCAAGAGTGTGTTGTTGTCATCACAGGGATCATCAGGATAAATAACTTTAGCAAGAATGTTATTCCCTTTGCTAGGGTTCGGAGAAACAGATATTCTAAACATATCATCACATGGGTTATCACCACCTCCAGCAGAGGAACTGTAACTTCTTACATATTTATAAGTCATGCTACCACTACCACACGAATTCTTAGGCCTACATGATATTACTCCCATACATGGAGACCCAGCTTTTACTGTAATTGTATTTGTACCTTGTCCATTTAAAATTTGCCAAGGTATATAACTGGAGTTCCCAACATTAGCAGTATCATCAATTGGATTACAATTAAAATCTAAGTTCCAAATATATGATGTTGCTTTAGCAACCTTAGGAATACGATATGTTACAGTTTGTCCAACATAAGCTTCTGGGTTACCCGACATGTTTGGTTGACCATGATTAGGTGGGTTTTGAGGATTTCCTGCAAGTTCTTGCAATAACCAATTTACACTTGCTTCTGTGAAGGATGTGTGTTGTTCATTATTTTTTGGCCCATAAAAACTATCAAACGGGATAGAATTATTACATAGTAAATTAAAGTCCATTCTATCACTCCAATTAAAGCTAGCGTTTTCTACACCTAATGCACTTACCGTGGGAATAAATGAATGAGTTTCTTTATTTGTTCTTGACTCTAAATGGTCACCTGTTACCCCAAGAAAGGTTGCTAAAGCAAATTCTCCAAAACTAACACCGTTGTTCCAATCTGATATACCCACAGATTGCCCTAAAACGGCATCGTGTAATTGGTCTTCACTATTGAAGAAGCCGCCAGGAACAACATCCATACTTCCGTTGGGATTTGCGTTTGTATATGTTGCAGTACGAAGAGGTTTTGATAAACGCCACAAGCGTGCAGCTTGAGTAGTACTTCCTACGCTACCTATATATTTTGTATTCATTTCCACAACTTTGGTATTCCACCAAAAATGCTCTACAAAACCATGAATTCTAAAATCTTCTTGTCCGCCAATTCCATTAGTATTCCCTACTATAGAACCATTTACAATTGCTATCTTTCTTAAGTTTTGGGGGTAGCCATTTGAATTTGGCAAACCATTGTTTGTTAAATTAGAATAATATTGTTGATAAACAGGAGACCCTCCATTTAAATAATCAGGAAGATGATATTCTAAATGTTGTTCTATTAACTGTTGATTGCCTGCTGTTGATTTTAATTGATTATGATAAAAATCGGCTGCTGCTACACTACCACCAAAAGCATCTAATAAATTCATCATTGATTGTATGCCAATAGGAATGTTTGCCCCTAAATGTGGGCTATCTATGCTTACCCATAAACGTGTATTGTGAGGGATGTTGTGTTTTTCCATATAGGCTAATGCATACCGGCTCATTTGTCCACCCATACTTGGACCAACAATCACCAATTTCTCACTGCTTCCATTTGAAAATAACGTGTTATTCAAATGCTGATATAATGCAACATGTGTTAGTGCATTACGCTCTATATAATCTGCGCCACCATCTATGGTCTTATTACCTCTTGTATAAGTGGGCTGGTTTACAATAACTACATCGTAACCTAAAAGCCTTAATTTTTCAATAAGATCAATAGGTTGACCGTTTTTATAATAAACCATTATTTCTTCAATAGAATTATGCTCGCTGGCAGGCTTTGGCGAATCTACATCTTGTATTTTCCGTTTATCCTCTGGGTCAAAGCCATCAATTATTATAATGGGCTTTAAAAGTGTGCGTTGCGAATTCCCATTATTAGTATGATAAAACACACGATATTCTAATTTTCCATAGGCCGGACTTGTCTCGTTATATCCTTGAAAAGGGATGTCAGCATCTATGGTAAAGCTTTCCACAAGAGGATCACTCATCATTCGCGCTTGGCTGCTGTTTACAATTTTTACATGTAGTTTTCCTTGGGTTGTTTTGGTAGAACCATCTCTGAAAATTGCGGTAAACGTGAGGGTTTTATAACCGGATTGTCTATAGGTTATATCTAATTTATTGTTTGTAAACAAGTTATTTTTGTAAATAGTATGTTCCTTGTTGTTTCCAAAGTCGGCAATTATAGACCTTATTTTTTTGTTAGATGTTTCCTCGAACATAAAATTGTTATCGAAGACAAAAGAGATAGTATTACCCATTAAATACTCTTTAAGTGGAGCGATCACTAAAGTATGATTGTCTTTGAAGGCTTGTTTGTCATTTATTTTTTCAAATTTATTGTTTTTTAAAATTAATGCGCCTTTGTTTTTGTTTTCAGGATTGAAATTTAACTCTTGAAAAGAAGTGTTGATGATCCCAATATTTACTCTATTGACCGAAGTCTCATATTTTTTTCGCACCTCCTTATAAGAGGCAAATTTTTCATTGTTGGATGCTCTATACAGCTCATGCAATGCTTGTTCAAAATATTTCTTACTCGAAATATTCCTATTTTTTTCATTGAAGGTGTTTAATCGTGCAATCGGCATCACTTTGTCATATAATATTCCACTAGTGAAATCTTTTTTATCAATATTGATGAGCATTTCATCTAAATTAGGTTCTAGTTCTTGTAATTTATGTTGTGTATAACCGTTTGTAACAAAAAAGCAAATACATAAAACAGCAAAAATGTTTTTCCATAACTGATTTGTAATTGTGTAATTAAACTTTTGTTTTGTGTGTGCAGTTGTCATAATTTTAAGGCATTAATAAGTGAAACAATTGATTTATGGTTTTATTTGTTATTTTGGGTGCTATTGCAAGTAGCACCCTTTTTTATTTTACAGAAATTCTGTTTCAGGCAACGTACTCCATTTAACATCAAAACGCCCCTCAGTAATTTCTATAATGTCTGTAGCATCATCTCTATTTTGACCCCTACAGCTAAAAGTGCCCGAAACAATGCTGTTAGTATAATCATACCGAGTAATTATTAAGTTGCCAGTGTTTTCAATGGAGCAATACCATTTGTAGGCTTGTAAACTTTCATCCCACCATCTGCAACGGATATTAATTGTTGGATTAGCATCAATCCCGTCTTGACAATTACTTTCATTTATCAGAAAAGCACCTTCTCCGTTCTGATGCAAATCAGTTATGTGAATGTCTAATAGCCCTCCTGTACCACTTTTGTAGTCATGAATAGCAATCTCGTTATAAGTGAAATCTGTTGGCCCTGGCCCTGCAATAAAACTCATCCCATAATCCGGGTAGTTAAAGGTTCCCGTGCCATCTCTAGGTGTCAATAGTTTTCCGTCGATATAACAACCAAATGTATTTGCCCCTGTTTGAGTTATAGGGGGGAGTGTTGGTGTAAAAGAATCATCATCTTTGTTACAGTTGCTTAATAGCAATAGAAGACTTAATAAAAGGCTTGATTTCATAATATTTAGTTTTAAGATTATGTTTTGTAAAAATTTAAAGTTTCCGAGATTATCTACAGTTTATGATCTTGAACAAAGTTTTTTGTTTTACAGAAATTCTGTTTCAAGCAACGTACTCCATTTAACATCAAAACGCCCCTCAGTAATTTCTATAATGTCTGTAGCATCATCTCTATTTTGACCCCTACAGCTAAAAGTGCCCGAAACAATGCTGTTAGTATAATCATACCGAGTAATTATTAAGTTGCCAGTGTTTTCAATGGAGCAATACCATTTGTAGGCTTGTAAACTTTCATCCCACCATCTGCAACGGATATTAATTGTTGGATTAGCATCAATCCCGTCTTGACAATTACTTTCATTTATCAGAAAAGCACCTTCTCCGTTCTGATGCAAATCAGTTATGTGAATGTCTAATAGCCCTCCTGTACCACTTTTGTAGTCATGAATAGCAATCTCGTTATAAGTGAAATCTGTTGGCCCTGGCCCTGCAATAAAACTCATCCCATAATCCGGGTAGTTAAAGGTTCCCGTGCCATCTCTAGGTGTCAATAGTTTTCCGTCGATATAACAACCAAATGTATTTGCCCCTGTTTGAGTTATAGGGGGAAGTATTGGTGTAAAAGAATCATCATCTTTGCTACAGTTGCTTAATAGTAATAGAAGACTTAATAAAAGGCTTGATTTCATAATATTTAGTTTTAGTTAGGACTTTCTATTAGCCCTATGTTTGCACCTATTTTGCTCGTCGATTTATAAATAATTAAAATCTCTAAGCCTATAATACCAATTACCAAGGCTTCAGTTTTTAAAAAGGAAAACTTACGCTGCCTTATTTCTTTAATTTTTGAAACAGGAACAATCAATCTGTCATAACTCAAAGTGTCTTTAACTTTTTGACACTTATTTGTTTTTGTAGTACTTCCGTTTAAATCTATGATTTTATAATTTTTAGCTCCATCAATTTCAAGCTTAGTAAAATCTAAATTTTTATAACTCGAACAACTAGAAGAAAATATACACAGTGTAAAAAGAGTAATGATTAATTTCATTGAGTTACTAGAATCAAAAGGGTTCTTTAAAAGTAGTAATGATTGAGAATCAAATGTCCGAAATTATCTTTTGAAGATGATTTCGGACAAGTTTTAAGAATTATTTTTGATTTCTATATTGAATTGGGGTTTTTTCAGTAAACTTTTTAAAGGCTGTATAAAATGTTGATTTTGAATTAAACCCGCTTTCTAAACCAATTGCAATTACCGTATATTGATGATACTCTTTATCGATTAAAAGTTGCTTCGCATACTCAACCCTCAATTGGTTGATATAATCTGAGAAATTAAAACCACTATTGCTGTTAATTAAGTTTGAAATATAGCTAATACTGAAATTAAATTCATCTGATAAATCCGCAAGAGAAAAAGAAGAATTTAAATATTTTTTATTTTTTAGAATAAAATTATTTAGTTCATTAAATTTTTCAGATTTAATATTTATTTTTTCTTGACTTAAATTCAAGTTAATCTTGTTAAAATCTGTTTTCTCTACTTTATTTCTTAATGAAATACGGTCTTTAATTAAAGTGTAATGAAATAATCCTTGATAGCCTATCCAAAATATTAAGATAGAACTACTAATCCTTAAAGGGTAATAGATGTAATTACTTTTTTCTGTATTTAAATTTAAAATAATAGCTAGAATCCAAAAGGATATAACGAATGTTCCAAAAAGCATAAATTGCTTTAACCATTTTTGATTATTGTAAAAAGCTTGTTTTGTTGATTGTTCTTTTTTAAATAAAATAAAAAGGGATATAATAAATAGTATAGCAGAATAAAACCCATTGAATGCTTCTTCAATTTTGGTATATAAATTAATTATTGAGGTATCAAGATTTCTAATATGACAGATTATAATCAATAAGGTTCTTGTGCAGGTTTCTAAAATAAGGATTATGAATAAAAACCTTAAAAAATTATTAACCTTCACTTTGCCTTCTATTCCTAAATGATGCACTAAAAATATATGAAATAAAGGAACAATTAACATATACCAAGGGAATTCAAAATTTTTTAAAAAGAACAAAGATGATGTAAAACCTTTTTCTATTAGCCAAGCCTGTAAGTTATTTAGTGAAATAAAAAGAACTACAGAGTTCAAATACCAAATAGGTTTATCAATTTTCTTCTTTGAGAAGACAGGGAATATTACAAATAATAATCCGTGAATAGAACCACTTATCAGCAAAAAACTCATTAATTCATTACTCATATTGTTTTTAACGTGTTTATATTAGGAATCTTGGTTACGCTTTGTGCACAACTACTTTACGAACACACCCTTAGGCGGGCATAGTTCCATTAGATTCATTGGTTTTTGCCACAATACACCCCAAATTGGCATGTATTTGAATGTTTCATTTTTAAAAACAACGCACACACGCACACCGCTGTGTAAACAGAGCCTCTTAATAACTTACTTTAAAAGGTGAATTGGTTTTTGAAGAATTAGATTTGGGTCTAAGACTTTGATAAATGTAGTAAATAATATTTAATTGCTCTCAAAAGCACGTCGATTTTTATGAGTCACGTAAAGCAAACGTCTTGCAGTTATTTATCCAAATTAATGGTAAAGCCCTTTTTTTGTTCATCACCCCAATTTTTTTAGTAGTTTTGAATGTGTTTAAAATTATGAAATATCCGCTGTGGGTTTTGTACAGAATTTGGTTCTATGTGCTCGTTGCTTTACCAATTCTAATCATGTTTCCTCTATTGTTTTTGTCTGTACTAAAACAAAAATGGTATCCTTACTTTTTTAGGCTAGCCCGCATTTGGGCCAAATGCATCCTTATTGGAATGGGGTGTTATTGGACCGTTAAACGTGCTGAGCCGCTAGTAAAAGGACAAAGCTATGTGTTTGTAGCCAATCACACCTCGATGACAGATATCATGTTGATGTTGGTAGCATTTAAAAATCACCCATTTGTATTTATAGGTAAAAAAGAATTGGTAAAAATCCCAATCTTTGGATTCTTTTATAAACGTACCTGTATTTTAGTTGATCGAAGCAGTCCAGAAAGTCGAAAAGCAGTTTTTATACGGGCTCAAAATCGGATCAAACAAGGCTCTAGTATTTGTATTTTTCCAGAAGGAGGCGTGCCCGAAGAATCGGTTGTTCTAGATCGTTTTAAAGCAGGCGCATTCCGATTGGCAATCAACCATAAAGTACCTTTAGTACCAATGACGTTTTTTGACAATAAAAAACGGTTGTCCTATACTTTTTTTAGTGGAAGTCCTGGAAAAATGCGTGTACAAGTCCATCCAACGATTTCCACAGAACAATTATCAATTGAGGATACTACAGAATTTAGTAAAGAAGTTTTCAACCTCATTTCAAATTCTTTGGAAGCGGATTTAAATGCATAAAAAATCCCGATAGATCGGGATTTTTAATTAAATTTTGTTTTTAAGCTTCTTCTTTCAAAGCTAGTTTTATTTTCTCTTCTAGCTCATCCATCAACTCAGGATTGTCTTTAATCATGTTTTTGACAGCATCTCGACCCTGCCCCAGTTTTGTGTCGTCATAGCTAAACCATGAGCCACTCTTTTTGACAATCTCATGCTCGACGGCAACATCTAAAATCTCACCCACTTTAGAAACACCTTGTCCATACATGATGTCAAACTCTGCCAAACGAAACGGCGGTGCAACTTTATTTTTCACAACTTTAACACGTGTTTTATTTCCTAAAACATTACCATCACTGTCTTTTATTTGTGTCGAACGACGAATGTCTAAACGTACAGAAGCATAAAACTTTAAGGCATTACCCCCCGTAGTCGTTTCAGGATTCCCAAACATCACACCAATTTTTTCACGCAATTGGTTAATGAAAATCATTGTACAGTTAGTTTTGCTAATCGAACCCGTCAACTTTCTTAAGGCTTGAGACATTAAACGCGCATGAAGCCCCATTTTAGAATCGCCCATCTCGCCTTCAATTTCACTTTTTGGAGTCAATGCAGCCACAGAATCAATAACCACCATATCAATAGCTCCAGAACGCACCAAATTATCGGCGATTTCAAGTGCTTGCTCTCCATTATCGGGTTGTGAAATGATGAGGTTGTCAATATCTACTCCTAAGTTTTGAGCATAAAAACGATCAAATGCATGTTCTGCATCAATAAAAGCGGCAATACCACCCGCTTTTTGGGTTTCAGCAATCGCATGCAATGTTAAAGTTGTTTTACCTGAAGATTCTGGACCATATATTTCAATCACACGTCCTCTTGGATAGCCTCCAACACCAAGGGCGATGTCTAATCCTAAAGATCCTGAAGGGATAACCTCTACATCTACCACAGGGGCATCACTCATTCTCATTACGGTGCCTTTTCCGTAAGCTTTGTCAAGCTTGTCTAAAGTTAGCTTGAGGGCTTTTAATTTTGCATCTTTTTCGCTGCTCATAAGTCTTTTGTATCTAGTTTTTTCTTCTTGCTAAAATAAGACATCTTTTGTAAAGTTTTAAAATTTTAACGAACCTTTTTGTAATATTTACCAAACCCTTTACATTGGCTTTTACCGAGGTTATTCTAAAAAATTATTACCTTTGTAGTTCAATTAGTATAAACTTAAAAATTAGTATAGCATGCAACTGTACAATACGTTAAGCAATATTGAAAGAACGGAACTCATCCAACAGGCAGGCAAAGAACGCCTGACCATCTCTTTCTATAAGTATTCAAAAATTAGCAACCCTGAGTTGTTAAGAAACCATCTATTTCTATTTTGGGACAGCATTGATGTTTTAGGACGAATCTATGTTGCTAAAGAAGGAATTAACGCACAACTCTCTGTCCCTGCGGATAAATTTGAGGCGTTTAAAGCCCATTTAGACACTATCGATTTTCTAGAAAATGTACGTCTTAATATTGCTATTGAACACGATTTATTCTCGTTTTTAAAACTTAAAGTGAAGGTACGTGATAAGATTGTGTCCGACGGATTGAACGACAACACTTTTGACCCTTCAGATATAGGCACGCACGTAAATGCATCAGAATTCAATGCACTTATTGAAGATGAACATACGGTTGTAGTTGACATGCGGAATCATTATGAGAGTGAAATAGGTCATTTTAAAAACGCTGTCACCCCTGATGTTGATACGTTTAGAGAATCCTTAGATTTAATAGAAGAAGACCTCAAGGAACACAAAGAAACCAAAAAATTAGTCATGTACTGTACTGGTGGTATTCGTTGCGAAAAAGCCAGTGCTTATTACAAGCATAAAGGGTTTAAAAATGTATACCAGTTAGAGGGAGGCATTATTAATTACGCCCTACAGGTTGGGAATGAAAAAATAGAAAACAAGTTTATTGGAAAGAATTTTGTATTTGATCAGCGCCGTGCCGAAAAAATATCTGACGATGTCATTGCAAACTGCCACCAATGTGGCGAGCCAGCAGACATTCATGTCAACTGCGCCAATGAAGCCTGTCATTTACTTTTTATTCAATGTGATTCCTGCAAAGAAAGTATGGAAAATTGCTGTTCTACCGATTGTATGGATATCAACAACATGTCATTTGAAGAGCAAAAAGCATTGCGAAAGGGGCAAGGGAATAGCAATGATATTTTTAAAAAGGGCCGTGCCGGTCATTTACCCTATAAGAAAGATTTAAGAACTATTTATGCGACACTTGATAAGTCATAGGATTCTTAATTCAAGAGTTTCGTTTTAGTTTTTATAAGTTCAGAAAATAGGGTTCGCCTCGTTTTTTAAGTCCTCAAATAATCTTATATTTACGTTTTAGATCATAAAATTAACGCACATTTGTGATGCTTTTGCATTGACAAATTCAATATATATAAATTATGGGATGCACAAGCTGTTCAACAGGTAAAGACGGTCAGCCAAAAGGCTGTAAAAATAATGGAACATGTGGGACCGATAGCTGTAATAAGTTAACCGTATTTGATTGGCTAGCAAATATGACACTTCCCAATGGTGCGACTCCTTTTAATTGGATAGAAGTTCGTTTTAAAAATGGGCGGAAAGTATATTATAAGAATACTGAAAACTTAACTTTAAGTATAGGGGATGTAGTGGCAACTCAAGCTGCCTCAGGACATGACATTGGAATGGTTACTCTTTCTGGTGAATTGGTAAAAGTTCAAATGAAACGAAAGAAGATTTCTGAAAATCCCGAAGAAGTTTTTAAAATTTACCGCAAAGCTTCTCAAAGAGATA
>ERZ767310.1265-NODE-1265-length-14509-cov-5.018542_pt1 | contig 14509 bp, 6 predicted proteins | sample MGYA00374954_ERZ767310 | MGnify/ENA primary metagenome ERZ767310 (study PRJEB28948, sample SAMN06267188) | marine metagenome | isolation source: Columbia River Estuary | place: USA:Columbia River Estuary, USA | collected 2013-07-23 ...
CCAGTTCTAAATATTCAATCAGACACGCTATATGTAAACAATGCTTTGGGCACAGACAGCACTAGCTTTATAGATGTGAATATGGGCTCGCTCGACAATTGCATGTTAGACAGCGGTTTGGTAAATGGCCAAACCTATGCAGTTTTCAGCTGTGCTGATACTGGTGCAAATCAGGTTAACGTTCAGCTTTGGGATGTAAATGGAAATGTTCAACCAGGATCAGTTACGGTATATGTTTTAGATACCGTGCTTCCGGTTTACGTGAAAACGCCACACACTGCCTACTTGATTTCGGATAGTGTTATTGTTTCGAGAGATGATATATTGAGCAACGCAACCGGAGGATGTTTCCCACCTAAACTGACGCTCTTAAGCGATACTGTTTATTATTGTTCTTCTGTTAATACTAACCCAAGTTACATTCGTTTCCAATTTACGGGAGGAAGTGTTGATAGTGTTCAGGTTACAGTTTTAGACACGCTCCAGCCAAGCTTAAATCTGAGAAACGATACTATTTATTTGAACGCTTCTGGAGCTATAGATTCAATCATTTTTGCAAACATTGATGAAGGTAGCCTCGACAATTGCAGTATAGACAGCACGACAATAAATGGACAGCAACAATTGTATTTTGCGTGTGCAGATACAGGAGTTCATAAAATAACTGTACAAGCTTGGGATGAAAGCGGAAACACAAGTATAGACTCTTCTTTGGTCTATGTGCTCGATACCGTTCAGCCGCAATACACCAAAAACAATGTAATTGTAAGTCTTATTCTAAGCACAGATACTTTAAGACGAACAGATTTTTTAAGTTTAGCAACTGGAGGCTGTTTTTTACCACAGCTAACAATTTTTTCAGATACAGTGATGGATTGTGGAGACGCACTGACCAATCCAAATTACATCCGTTTTCAATTTGATGGTGGGCCAATGGACAGTGTTCAGGTGGATGTTTTTGATAATGTTGCGCCTGTACTATTACTAAAAACGCATAACCTATATGTCAATAATGGTAATGACACTTTAAGGTTTGCAGATATTGATAATGGTTCAGTTGACAATTGCAGCTTAGACACTGCTACGTTAAACGCAAGTACTCAATTGGTATTTTCTTGTTTAGAATTGGGACCGCAGAAAGTAGTTGTTCGACTTTGGGATCCCAGCGGAAATATGAGTATTGATTCTGTGAATGTGACGGTTTTGGATACCGTGACTCCCAGTTACGTTAAAACACCTTATACTGCATATTTAATTTCTGATAGTATTGTTGTTTCTAGAAATGACATATTGAGTAATATTTCTGGAGGATGTTTCCCGCCAACGGTAACAATTTTGAGTGATACCGTTATGGGGTGTAGCAATGCGCAATCCAATCCAAATTACATATTGTTCTCGTTAAATGGTGGTCCTGCGGATAGTGTTCCAGTTACAGTCTTAGATACCCTTGTGCCAAGCTTAAACTTGAGAAGCGATACAATTTATTTGAGTGTTTTTGGAGCTATGGACTCTATAGTTTTTTCAACTATTGACGTTGGAAGCGCAGATAATTGTGGTATAGATAGCACAACAATTAATGGTCAGCAACAATTGTATTTTGACTGTTTAGATACTGGCGTGCAAACAATAATTGTACAAGCTTGGGATGAAAGCGGGAACACGAGTATAGACTCTTCGTTGGTTTATGTGCTCGATACTGTGCAGCTAACGTACACTGTAAATGCAGTATCTGCCTACCTCGACCTGGACAGCGCTATTGTATCAAGAACGGATATTATTAGTAATCTAAAAAGCGGATGCTTTGCTCCACAACTTTTAATATTAAGCGATACGGTTTTTTATTGTTCAGATATAGCCTTAAATCCAAGTTACATTAAGTTTAGTGTAGATGGCGTCTTAGATAGTGCAGTAGTTACCGTTGCAGATACTATTTCTCCGAGTTTAGCTTTACAAACACATACAGTTTACATAGGAGCGAGCGATACTCTGCGCTTCTCAAATGTAGACAACAACTCGTTCGACAATTGCGGCTTAGACTCGGCTCAGCTCAATGGATTGGATTATTTGGTATACGATTGTACAGATTTAGGAACACACCAAGTAAATGTTATCCTTTACGATGAAAATGGCAATTCAGATTTTGGTTCTGTTGCGATTCAAGTAGTGGATACCGTGACTCCAGTTTATATCCCCGTTCAATTTACATCGCACTTAGTTGGTTCTTTTTCTTCAGTTTCCAGAGATGATTTATTTCTTAATGTTTCTGCGTCTTGTGCACCACCTAATGTTTCATTTATTAGTGATACTACATTCGACTGTGCTGATATTCCAAATAATCCAAATTATGTGCATTTCACACTTGATGGAACAGCAGATAGTGTTGCGGTTATTGTAAGCGATACAACAGCACCTACTTTTAATCCAAAGGCATTTGTGAACTTGGTGCTTTCTGCTAGTGGAACACGAACACTTACATTGTTCGATTTACTGAATGGATTTCCACAAGACAATTGCGCCATTGCGCCTGGAATTACCATAAACCCACCAGTGTTAAACTGTTCGAACACCAACATTTTCACACCTGTTGTGGTAACGGCGTCGGATATTCATGGAAATATAGATTCTGTCATTGTAAATGTGCTTGCGCAAGACATTACTCCGCCAACAATACTTCCAGGAAATTCAGTTTACTATTTAGATTCATTAGGAAACTTAACGATTGATGCGTCTGAATTGGTTATGGCTGTGGACAGCTGTGGTATTGACACGGTGTATGTGAGTATGAGTTCGTTCAGTTGTGCAGATACAGGTATATCAACAGTGTCAGTAACGGCAACAGACGTTAACAATAATTCTGTATTTACAAATGCTCAAATCAATATTTCAGATACAACTGCTCCAACGTTCTCTTTAATACCAGCAGACACACTCTATTTAAACGCGGCAGGAAATGCGACTTTAAAGTTCAGTGATATTGTGCTTAATACACCTTTCGATGCCTGTGGAATAAAGGATACAATTATTGGCCAAACATCATTTAATTGTGCGGACGTTGGTCAACCGAAACTAGTTAATGTAACTCTGAAAGACCACAGCGGTAACTTGAACATTCAGCAAATACAGGTTGTTGCAGTCGACACTTTGGGACCAGTTTTGTTTACAAATAATATTACGGTTCAAATAGACTCTTTAACGGGTAAGGTTGGTATTGACTTTTTCGATATTACCGGGTTTGTTGGCGATAACTGTGAATTGGATAGCACTACGTTTAAAGTTACCCCAAATATATTTGATTGTGATAGCCTAGGCCTGATAACAGTTCGTGTTGAGGCCATTGATATTTATGGAAACTACTCAGAAGAATATGCAACGGTTGAGGTGCAATCTTACAATGCGAAAACATTTATTCTGGAAGGCCCTGCCCTTGTTTGTGAAAACTCGTACAACGTAAAATATAAAGTAACAGACTATAACGAAAGTGCAGACTACACTTGGACTATTACAGGAGGAATAATAATCAGCAAGGGTTTTAGAGGTCGTGAGGCTTATGTTCATTGGAATACTTCAGGCCCAGGGAATGTTGTTGTTGATGAGCTTGGAGGGTGTTCTATTGGAGTAGATAGCATGTCCGTAAGCATGAGTGGTGTAGCACCTGACACTGCGTTAATTTCCTTTTGGAATACAGGAACACGAACAACATTGGTTTGCACCGATCAAAATGCCACGTCTTACCAGTGGGGTTATGATATCGACTCAGTTGATGGATTATTTTATTCTATCCCGCTAATAGGAGAAACGAAGAATTCATATTACAATTTCTTCATGGAAGAAAATATTGATGACAATGGCTATAAATATTGGTGCGAGACGTCTTACGATGGCAGTTGTTTTACGCGAAGCTATTTCATGAATGGATATCCTGTAGACATTGATGAGTTTGAGATTGGCAAAGTCGAGGTTTGGCCGGTTCCGTTTACAGGCGAAATAAATGTTTCCACGCCAAATAAAATGTCTTCTGTGAACTTAATAGACATGTTCGGAAAGAAGATAAAAAGTCTTCAGGCAAATGGAGCGACTAAATTTAGAATAGACAACCTTGAGAATCTTCCACCAGGATCTTACGTACTTCAAGTTAATTACGAGAATGGATTGAAATCGAACCATAAAATTGTGCACTTAAGATGAGATTGAGAAACTATATACTCGGCTTGTTAAGCATATTGGTTCTGGTTGCAAATGGTCAAAATACTGACTCTCTAGATACTATTTTAAACATGCAAGTTGATCTTTTTGATCATCAAGATGAATTAGGGCAAGCGCTGAATGTTTTTCTTATTGAATTTGAAGCCAAAGGACATTTGGGAAATGAAGAAGATGGTTATACTGATAGGAAAACAATTGAAGGCTATGTCAGCCTTTTTGATGCAGACGCTTCAGTACCAGATGATATTTCTCAACCAGATTCAATTGGTGGCCGCATTGCCATTTCGAAATATGGCAAAAAAGCAAATGGCAAAAAATATTTTGCTTACAGTTTAATAGTAGAAAAGAAACTAATCAAAGCCACTCGAGTAGACTCAGGTCGATATAAAGGCACGTATAAATATTTTAAACTTTACAATGAGCAAGCTGTCATTGGAAAGGCTTATGCCCTCGGAGCAATTTATATGATGGAGTTGGAGTTTAACAGAAATGGTTCAGGAATTCAAATTAACTCAATTATCAAACAAGAAGAGAATGGAGAATTCCGAGTGTTTGAGCTCGGCAATTTTGGCTACACATCTAATAATAACATAAAGGCTTCAAACAACTTACAGAGTTTAATTAAAGAACCAAGTGAGTTTGCAAAACTAAAATTTGCCCCGCCAAAAGATTCAAGTTTATATCGTGTCGGACCAAGTGTAATGGTTAGCGGAAGCTATATTCTTCCGAATTATTTTAATCCATTGGCATATTTTGGAAATATAAATTCAGAGGTGCCGGCAAGTAGCAATCAATCAGGATGGAAAGCAGGCGTGAAAATAATTCTGCCTAACGGCAAAGAAGGAAATTTCAATTTTACAATTGGTTTAGCTTACGAGTCTAACTCATATGATATGATTTACGAAGATTTAAGCTTCATTTATCAGACGGATTGTTTTGGAGATCGTTTATTGGATTTAGAAGGCACAGAATATGATGACAAATATGTAAATGTTTCTAGTTATAAAGAAAATGGATCTTTGGCATTCTTACAACCAGAAGCAGGAGTGCTTTACCATATAAACTTTGGTGAAAAGATGAAGCTTTCTCTTTTTGGAAACGTTGGGTTTTCGTATCTAACTAATTCTAGCTATAACAGTGAAACGATTGTCTCATACTCTGGAAAAAAACTGGGCTTAGGTGTTGTTGATCATGAAGAGTTGGGCTTTTATCAAGATTACAATAAGAAAATTGACGGTGAAATTAGCAATGCGATTTCATTTTATAAACTTGGTTATGGCGGCTCTCTGGACTTCAGCTTAGGAGAAAAGAATAGAAGTTGGTTATCGATTAATTTTGAAATGAACCAAGGGCTTTCTCCAATATTCGATACGGGCTATGAGTTTTGTCCATTTTTAGATGTAGATGTTAACGATACTTTCTTAAGTACGTTTACTAATACTCAAAAGCAATTGCAGTATAACTCAATGGCAATAGGCGTTTCTTATCGTTACCAATTTCCGAAGAGATAAAACCTAACTTTGATTTATGAAGCGATTGGAATTAGAAGAAATCGAATTAAGATTAGGATACTTGAAAGAATGGACAGGGAATACTGAATTCATCCAAAGAGAGGTCCAGTTTAGAGATTTTAAAACAGCTCTAGCAAAGATGGTTGAAATCGGTTTCATTGCTGAAAAACTTAATCATCACCCAGATTGGACAAATGTTTACAACCGGTTGTCTATTAAATTGACCACGCACGATGCAGGAGGTGTGACTCTAAATGATTTTGAGATGGCTCGAGAAATTGAAGCTTTGCTTTCATGATTAAAGAAAGAATCAAGTTAGTTTGGGAATTTAAAGGGCCAGATGCGGAACATTTTGCTGTGCATCATGAAATCCATTTAAAGCAATATGCTTTGGCTGAGAACCTGTTAGATACAACATCTGCATCTGAAGAGGTAAACTCACAGCTTTGGTCGGCTTCACTTACAGTTGATAAGTCTGATATGATTAAAGTGCGAGACGCTTTGAAACCTCACCGTGGATTTAAAGCTTAGAGCGTGGAAACTAAATACCCCAAACTAAATTTTAATATCGTTCTTGTTGAACCGCAAATTCCAAACAATACAGGTAACATCGGTCGGACTTGTGTTGCTACGCATTCAAAATTGCATTTAATAAAACCTTTAGGCTTTGATATTTCCGACAAACGTGTAAAGCGCTCTGGTCTCGATTATTGGCCAGAATTGGAATTGCAGGTACACGAAAGGTTTGAAGATTGGATAAATTCGATAGAAGATAAATCTAGAGTTTTCTTTTTCTCTGCGCGAGCTGAAAAATCGTTTTACCAAACATGTTTAGCTGAAGGCGATTGGTTAGTCTTTGGAAAAGAGGCTGAAGGTTTGAGTGAAGAACTAAAGGGGCGATTTAAAAATCATCTCGTGAAAATTCCATTTCCTGGAAAAGTGCGTAGTTTCAATTTGAGCAATGCTGTGGCAATGGCATTAGGCGAAGGGATTCGTCAACTTGATAATTAATACTATTTTTTACAACTACCCAACTGACTTTAATACTAGGCAAATGAGATTAAAAGTCTCATAAATGAAGAAGCTTATCTTTAAGAATATAATTAAAAAATTCCTTTTATGAAGACAGCTTTTATGACGATCGCGCTAGCTTTAAGCTTTTTTGCAATTGCTCAAAATGAAACACCAAGGCCCGTTCAAAACCAGGTTCATTCCTCGTTTATTCAATTGAACACATCTCAGCAAGGGCTGAGCCCAAATCAAATTTTTAGTGATGTCTACCAATTAACCCCTGATGAAAATCTGAATCTCGTTTCAGAGTTACAAGATGATCTCGGTCAGCTGCATAAAAAATACCAGCAACTTTACAAAGGCATTCCTGTTGAAGGAGCGCAAGTAACTTTGCATTACCAAGACAATGCTCCAACTATGATAACTGGCTATTTCGCTGAAATAGGCCAGTTAAACGTTAAGGCTCAAGTACAAAATGAAGCAGCTTTGAATAGAGCAAAAACAAAAGTGAATGCAAAAGTATATGCCTGGGAATCTGGACATTCTATGCATATGGATATGGAAGAACCAGAAGGAGAACTTGTCGTTTTTACGGATAACAACGGATTTGTTCAACCAAAGTTGGCATATAAAATTGATGTATACGCCTTGGAGCCTCTATATCGAGCAGATGTATTTGTTGATGCTACAAATGGAGATATTCTATTTGAAAACCCAAGAATTCATGATGCAGATGTAGCTGCAACTGGCACAAGCTCGTACAATGGAAATGTGAGTTTTACAGCTGATCAAAATGGAACTACATACCGACTAAGGCAAGTTGCTGATGGCATAGAAACCTTTGACCTAAACAATGGAACCAACTATAGCAATGCAACAGATGTAATAAGTAATTCGATAAACTTCACGAGTGATCCAACTGCAATTCAAGCACACTGGGGAGCGGAACAAACACATGGTTATTTTCAGCAAAAACACAACAGGAATTCGTACAACGGAAGCGGTGCCGTGATACGTTCGTATGTGCACTATGCTAGTGGGTATGTAAATGCCTTCTGGGACGGTTCAAGAATGACCTATGGCGATGGCGATGGTGTTAATTATGGACCATTGGTTTCACTAGATATTGTGGGCCACGAAATTGCACATGGCGTTACAGAGTATTCTGCAAACTTGGTTTACCAAAGGGAATCAGGAGCATTGAATGAGTCTTTTTCAGATATTTTTGGGGAAGCCATAGAGAATTATGCAACAGGCTCTAACAATTGGCAAATGGGCACAGATATTGGTATTGGCGGAAGTGGTGCAATTCGCAGTATGAATAACCCAAATGCTTTTGGAGATCCAGACACCTATGGGGGTTCGTATTGGAAAACTCCAAATTGTGGAACACCTTCGCAGAGCAATGACTACTGTGGGGTGCACTCAAATTCTGGAGTTCAGAATAAATGGTTTTACATTTTAAGCCAAGGTGAATCTGGAACAAATGATATTGGCAGCAATTACAATGTTAGCGCAATTGGTATAGACAAAGCGGCAACAATAGCTTACCGAAATTTGACTGTGTATTTAAGTACAAATTCAACTTTCGCTGATGCTAGAGCTGGAGCCATACAATCTGCAGAAGATTTATATGGAGTCGGTTCTGCCGAAGTTATTGCAACAACAAATGCTTGGTATGCTGTTGGCGTAGGAAGTGAGTATGGAACAATTGGATACTGTAACTCTGCTGGAGGAAACTCTTCTTACGAGTGGATTGCAAACGTTACAGTTGGAGCGTTTTCAAACAGTTCCGGAGCGGCTGGATATACTGATTTTACCGGACAAACTATTAATGTGAATGCTGGGCAAAATTATTCGGTTAGTTTAAGTCCTGCTTTTTCAGGATCGGTTTATCAAGAGTATTGGAAAATCTGGATTGATTACAATGCAGATGGAGATTTTGATGATGCAGGAGAATTAGCTTTCGACCCAGGTTCTATGAGTTCCGCAACGGTTAATGGAAGTTTATCCATACCAGCTGGTGCCTCGGGAATAACTCGTATGCGTGTATCCATGAAATGGAATGCAGCTCAAACGGCTTGTGAGTCTTTTAGCTATGGAGAAGTTGAGGACTACACTATTGATGTCGGTACCGGTGGAGGTGGAGATGTAATAGCTCCGTCTGCTCCTGGAAGCTTAGCAGCAAGCAGTATTACTCAGACGAGTGCAAACTTGAATTGGACAGCTTCGACAGATAATGTTGGTGTTGATCATTACAATGTTTATGTCGGAGGATCACTTCAAGGAACGACCACCGGAACAAGTTATTCCGTTAGCGGGCTAACAGCAAATACTACTTATACGTTAACGGTTGACGCGGAGGACGCAGCGGGAAATATATCATCTGCATCTAGTGTTAATATTACAACAGCTGTGGTACCAGATAATACCGCACCAACACCGCCAAGTTCATTATCAGCAAGCAGTATTACTCAGACGAGTGCAAACTTAAATTGGACAGCTTCGACAGATAATGTTGGTGTTGATCATTACAATGTTTATGTCGGAGGATCACTTCAAGGAACGACCACCGGAACAAGTTATTCCGTTAGTGGGCTAACAGCAAATACTGCCTATACGTTCACGGTTGACGCGGAGGACGCAGCGGGAAACACATCTTCAGCTTCTAGTGTGACAATTACGACTTCAGCTGCGGTAGATAACACAGCTCCTACAATGCCGTCCTCTTTAAGTGCTAGCAACACGACCCAAACATCTACAGATTTGAGTTGGGGTGCAAGTACAGATAATGTTGGCGTAGATCACTACAATGTATATGTGAATGGAGGTTTAATTGGAACAACAACAAGTACATCAGCTAGTGTGACAAGCCTTTCGGCAAATACGACTTACACCATGAGTGTAGAAGCAGAGGATGCTGTGGGTAATACTTCTGGTTCAGTTTCTATTAATGTTACAACGCTCTCTGGTGGAGGTGGAGGTCCAGTTGTGCTTTCTGCTGATTACTTTGAATCTGGCTGGGATGGATGGTCTGATGGTGGAAGCGACTGTGCTCGTTATGGAGGAACGCGCTCTTGGGAAGGAAATTATTCAATTCGCTTGCGCGACAATTCTGGGACAAAGTCAGCAATGACATCTAGCTCTTACGATTTAACACCACATAATCAAGTTGAGGTGGAGTTTTACTTCTACCCAAACAGTATGGAGAATAATGAAGACTTTTGGTTACGCTATTATGATGGCAGCTCTTGGGTAACAGTTGGATCCTGGGCGAGAGGAACCGCGTTTAACAACAATGCGTTTTATACGTCAACGGTGACGTTGAGTAATGCTAATTATGCTTTCCCAAGTAATGCACAGTTTAGATTTCAATGTGATGCTTCAGGAAATGGCGATAGAGTTTATATCGATCAAGTTATTATAACAGGCTCCACGGTTAACAATTTTATGACCCCAACTGGGCCAGTTGTGAGTATTAACAAGCTTAAGTCTGGTAATGCTGATCAACGTGCATTTGATGAAAATGAACTGCGTGTTTATCCAGTGCCAGCTCATGATTATTTAAACATCGAAACGGACTTAGAAGTTCAAAGAATTAGCATTTATGCTTTAGATGGCAAAATGTTGATTATTAATGAAGGTGATGATTTAGGCGATCAAATAGATGTGAGCGCATTGCTCTCTGGTGCTTACATTCTTCGGATAGAAACAGAAGACGAAGTCATTACTAAAAAGTTTACCAAAGAGTAAACTTTAAAATGCGAAATGAAACAGCCCTGATATTCAGGGCTGTTTTTATTTTGGATTGAATCTAACCAACAACAATATTGATAATCTTACCTGGAACAATAATTACTTTACGGATGGTTTTACCTTCGATATAACCAGCTGTTTTTTCATGAGCCATCACTGCTTTTTCTATTTCCTCTTTCTTTAAATCCAGAGGCAGATCAATAGTAAAACGCATTTTTCCATTAAATGAAACAGGATAGTTTTTAGAACTCTCGATCAAGAACTTCTGCTCATGCGTTGGGAAAGCAGCTCTACTAATACCTTCTGTATGTTCTAAAATACTCCAAAGCTCCTCGGCCATGTGTGGTGCAAAAGGAGAGATTAAAACAGCTAGGGGTTCCAATACAGGACGCTTCTTGCATTTTAAGTCGTTCAATTCATTAGCACAAATCATAAATGCTGCAACCGATGTATTGAATGAAAAATTCTCGATGTCTTCGTTTACTTTCTTGATACAAGTATGCAAAGCTTTTAATTCAGCTGCAGTTGCTTTTTCATCTGAAATACCGTTTTGAAACAATCTCCAGAACTTTTTAAAGAAGCCATTCACACCAGAAAGCCCCTGCGTACTCCAAGGTTTAGATTGTTCTAATGGCCCTAGGAACATTTCGTACATGCGTAGTGCGTCTGCTCCGTATTGAGTAATGACATCATCTGGATTAACCACGTTGTATTTAGATTTTGACATCTTTTCAACTTCGTGTCCAACAATATATTTTCCATCTTCAAGTACAAACTCCGCATCCTTGAATTCAGCACGCCAGTTTTTGAATGCCTCAACATTCAAATGATCACCGTCAACAAGACTCAAATCTGCGTGAATGGCAGCCGTGTCATATTCGTTTTTTAACCCTTTAGAAACAAACTTGTTTTTTCCTTTCACGCGATATACAAAAGCCGAAACACCTTGAATCATTCCTTGGTTGATCAACTTTTGGAAGGGCTCTTGGGTGTTGACCAAGCACATATCTGCAAGAAATTTATGCCAAAAACGGGCATACAATAAGTGACCTGTGGCGTGCTCAGATCCGCCAATGTATAAATCAACATTCCCCCAATACTCCATAGTTTCTTTGCTCACAAACTCACTTTCATTGTGTGCATCCATGTAGCGCAAAAAGTACCACGAGCTGCCAGCCCACCCCGGCATGGTTGTCGTCTCTATTGGGAATCCGTTATAAGTAAAATCCGTTGCTCTCGCTAAAGGCGGTTCGCCATCTTCAGTAGGTAGATATTTGTCTACATCGGGAAGGTTCAGAGGCAAGTCTTTATCGGCAATGAGCTTTGGAATGTCATTTTCATAATACACAGGAATTGGTTCACCCCAATAGCGTTGGCGACCAAAAATAGCATCGCGCAAGCGGTAATTTATTTTCGCTTCGCCAATACCCATTTCTTTCGCTTTCGCTGATATGGCATTTCCCGCTTCTTTAACAGATAACCCATTTATAAAATCAGAGTTGATGATTGTCCCTTCCTTTGCTTCGAAAGCTTCCTTAGATATATCCCCACCAGCAACGACCTCTTTTATTTCTAAGCCGAAGTGCATGGCAAATGCCCAGTCTCTCGAGTCGTGACCCGGAACGGCCATAACAGCTCCTGTTCCGTAGCTCGCCAAAACATAATCACCAATCCAAATAGGGATCAATTCTCCATTAAATGGATGTTCTGCATAAGCGCCAGTAAACTGACCAGAGATGGTTTTTACATCAGCCATACGATCTCTCTCTGAACGTTTAGCGGCTTTTATTTTATAGGCTTTAATTGCGTCTTTGTATTCTTCTGTGGTAATTTGATCTACGTACTCATGCTCTGGAGCAAGCGTCATAAAGCTCACACCAAAAATAGTATCAGGGCGTGTGGTGAAGACTTCAATTTTAGATTCAGAATTTTGAATTTTAAATTCAAGTGATGCTCCTTCGGATCGTCCAATCCAATTCCGTTGCGATTCTTTGAGTGCAGTACTCCAGTCAATAGTCTCTAGCCCATCTAACAAGCGCTGGGCATACGCAGAAATTCGCATGCTCCACTGCATCATTTTTTTCTGAATAACTGGAAATCCACCACGTTCTGAAACGCCATCTTTTACTTCGTCATTGGCTAAAACAGTTCCCAATTCTGGACACCAGTTTACCATGCTTTCGCTGCGGTAGGCTAATCTGTAATTCAATAAAACTTCAGATTGTTGTGCATCATCAAAGGCATTCCATTCTTCAGCTGTGAAGTTCAATTCTTCTGTAAATGCAGCGGTTAAATTAGTTGTACCATGTGTCTTGAAATATGCAATCAGGGTTTCAATGTTTTCGGCCTTGTCTGCAGAAGTATTATACCACGCATTAAAAAACTGCTTGAATATCCATTGTGTCCAGCGGTAATAATCTGGATTGGTGGTGCGTACTTCACGACTCCAGTCGAAACTGAAACCTATTTTATCGAGTTGCTCACGGTAACGCGCAATGTTTTTTTCTGTTGTTGTTCTTGGGTGTTGTCCTGTTTGTATGGCGTACTGCTCAGCAGGCAAACCAAACGAGTCGTAACCCATCGGGTGAAGTACGTTAAACCCCTTGTGTCTTTTATAACGAGAGTAGATGTCTGATGCGATGTAGCCTAGCGGATGCCCAACATGCAATCCCGCGCCAGACGGATAAGGAAACATGTCTAGAACATAATATTTGGGAAGGCTTGAACCGACCTCTGCCTTAAAGGTTGCTTCCTCTGCCCAAATCTTTTGCCACTTGGCTTCTATCTCTTTGTGGTTGTACTCCATCACCTAAAAAAAATTAGGCTGCGAATTTAATGAAAGCTAGACGTTTGGCGACTAAAAGCAAGGAAAGATGAAATGTCTGAAAACAAAAAAGAGAACCAATTACTTGATTCTCTTTTTTCGTGCCCCGGGCGGGACTTGAACCCGCACGGCCTTACAGGCCACGGGATTTTAAGTCCCGCGTGTCTACCAATTCCACCACCAGGGCGTGATTCGTTTTGTGGTTAAACAAAACGCCCTCATTGGTTGAGGGCTTTGAGCGAAAGACGGGATTCGAACCCGCGACCCCGACCTTGGCAAGGTCGTGCTCTACCAGCTGAGCTACTTTCGCGATTGGGACGGCAAATGTAAATTAATTTCCGTGTTAGAAAAGAAAAAAAACAAAAAATCTAACCGCTTAGTTTGCCTTTCATTTCGTTCAAAATCATGAGTGCTTCAACAGGTGTTAATGTGTTAATTTCTAGTTGATTTAAAGTGTCTTTTATTTCATCTAACAAAGGGTCGTCTAATTGAAAAAAGCTCAATTGAGATTCAGAACCAGAGGTGATCTGCTCCTTGTTTGTTTCATCGCTGCGCGACTCCTCTAACTTCTTTAAAATGTTTCCGGCCTTATTCAAAACAAAAGCTGGCATACCAGCCATTTTTGCAACGTGAATACCAAAACTATGCTCACTGCCACCTTCTTTTAATTTTCGTAAAAAGATGATCTTGTTTTTAATCTCTTTAACTGAAACATTGAAATTTTTAATCCGTGGGAATAGCCCCGTCATTTCATTGAGTTCGTGGTAATGTGTCGCGAACAATGTATTTGGCTTATTTGGATGTTGATGCAGAAATTCGGCTATCGCCCAGGCAATTGAAATTCCATCATATGTGCTTGTTCCTCTTCCAATTTCGTCTAACAACACCAAACTGTTTTCTGAAAGATTATTTAGGATAGATGCTGTTTCGTTCATCTCAACCATAAAAGTAGATTCACCTTGTGAAATGTTATCTGACGCACCAACACGAACAAATATTTTATCTACAATTCCTATTTCAGCGCTCTTTGCAGGAACAAAAGACCCAATCTGTGCAAGTAATACGATAAGGGCTGTCTGTCTCAGTAAAGCTGACTTACCAGACATGTTTGGTCCAGTTATCATTAAAATTTGCTGGGTTTCAGAATTGAGCAGTAAATCGTTGTCTATGTAAGGATTGTCTGGAGGTAAATGTTGTTCAATTA
>ERZ767310.1277-NODE-1277-length-14417-cov-5.613494_pt1 | contig 14417 bp, 13 predicted proteins | sample MGYA00374954_ERZ767310 | MGnify/ENA primary metagenome ERZ767310 (study PRJEB28948, sample SAMN06267188) | marine metagenome | isolation source: Columbia River Estuary | place: USA:Columbia River Estuary, USA | collected 2013-07-23 ...
ACGTAGTCAGCAGATTTACAGTCTGCCCTCGTTGGCCGCTTGAGTATCTCCCCAAGAAAAACTGTGATAATAAAAAGAGCCGATGGAGGGACTCGAACCCACGACCTGCTGATTACAAATCAGCTGCTCTAGCCAGCTGAGCTACATCGGCAATTATTATAAATTATCTGTAAAGAACTTCGTTTTTAACGGCCGCGAATATAGAAAAGACAACCACTTTTCAGTGTCTTAAACTGAATATTTCAAAGACAATTTTTCAGTCTTTTTCTTTGTGTTGAAAATGAGCAGATTGCAAATAAATTAAAGCACTGTATAGTTTTGATCGGTGATAATTTCTCGCAAAGCTTTATTTACCTTCTCGGTAAATTCTGGCTTATATTCATATTCCTTCAGTGTATGTGATTGTTTATCGAGATACGCATCTAATCCCTTTTCTATTCTTGAAAAATCATCTTTAAGCAGATCAGTATAAATCAACTCTACTGTGACCTTGGAATTAGCCACCAAATCGGCATATTTAATTTGGAGTAAGTTCTCTTCAGGAATCATTTTTTTATCCTGATCGTACTTTTCGATTAAGGCTTTATACACATATAAAATATCACTCATCAATTTGGCTTCACTTATATCTTGTACTTTAATACCTTCTAAAATACTCCTGTAAAATGCATTTGTACTTCTTACCACTTCATACGGGTTTCGATCGATAAAAATGAATTTAGCATTTGGATAAAGCTTTAAAAGTTCTGGAATTCTAGCCGTATGCGGAGGGTTTTTTGAAATAAATCGGCTGCCTTTCGTGTTTAAAATACATCGGGTTACAAAGCGCTTAAAGTTGACCGACCATTCTTTCTTCGCTTCCGCGGAAGCGGTTTTATCGAGTAGATATTCATCCGCAATAGCACGCGTACTTTTTGGAAAATACCACCAATTATAGAAGCTAAATGGTATTTCGTTGTTCAACGCAAACTCTTCCTCTTGTGGAAAGTTAGCATCTAACTTTACATTATCTACTGGCCTATGGCTGGGCATAGCCAATTTCATAATCGGCTTAAAAAGCCATTGAAAAGAGAATAGGTTATTTGGAAAAACAGTTTGATAGGTTGTAGTAAAGGCCGTTTCGGGGTCTAGGCATAAAAGGTTGTGAAGCAGAGTAGTGCCACTGCGCCAATGACCAAGAATGAAAACGGGGTCTTTTACATTTTTTGGCTTTGATTTTAGTGCAAAAACCAACTTATCAAAATACGCTAAGGCCGAAACGATAAGACTAATAAGACCACTGTAAACTACTTTTTTACGATACTTTTTATCGTAGCCATATTTTTTAACGAGGGTTATGAAAACACTGAAACGCGCTCCCATTAAAGTAGTAATACCAAAGTCGAATTGCTTTTCTTCTTTAGGCATTCTTGTGTTCAATCTTTTCAGTGAGCCACAACATGTCTAAAACAAAGCGATGCGTGTTTTTTATCAATCGCTCTTGAACGGCTTGGTCATTTTCATCAAAGGCATTGGCAACATCGCTAACCCACAGCTTGCTTGGTGAAACGATTCCTCCGTTGTAAAGCATCCAAAACCAAAGGGAATGCAATGCATTAGCACCGCCAAAAGGGCCGCTGGATACTGTAACAGCACCCATTGGCAAACGGGCAAATTCTTTTCGGAAATAGTCTAATGTATTTTTCAAACTACCAGCCATTCCACCGTTGTACTCTGGAGTTACAATAATGAGCGCTTGACAACTCATCAGGTGGTCAGAAAATTCTTGAAGTCCTGGATGTGGATTTTCTAAATAACCAAAACGCTCATCCATCACAGGGAAGTTGTATTCCGCCACATCCAACAAAACCGTTTGTGTAACAGCAGGTTGTGCTTCAAATTGATGCTGAACATATTTAGCAACTTTAAGAGATTCTCTTCCGTTGCGATTACTACCAGAAAGTATTACAATCTTCATTTCTTCTTTCTTTAAAATACAACGGTTACACCCACTGGGCAATGATCTGAACCTTCATAATCATTTAATATAAACGCCTCTTTAACGTTAGGAAGCATGCTTTGGCTGGCTAAAAAGTAATCCAATCTCCAACCTACGTTTCTCGCTCGTGCTCCCGCTCTAAAGCTCCACCAGCTGTACTTTACTGCATCCGGATAAAAATGCCTGAAGGTGTCGACCAAGCCAGCATTTACATAATTATCTATTCCATCAATTTCGTCTTGTGTATAACCTGGGCTCTTATTGTAATTACTTTTTGGGTTGGCCAAGTCAATCTCTTGATGCGCCACATTTAAATCCCCACAAAGAAAAACTGGCTTTGTCTTTTCCAGCTCTTTGAGATAACCGAGCAAATAAGCATCCCATGTTTTCCGATACGGCAACCTCGATAAATCGCCTTTAGAATTTGGCACATATGTATTTACCAAAAAAAAGTTTTCAAATTCTGCCGTTACAACTCTTCCCTCGCCATTGTGTTCGTCAGCATCCAAATCATTCCAAACTTTTAGTGGTTCTTCTCTGGTTAAAATAGCCGTGCTCGAATACCCTTTTTTTACAGCTTGATTTGGATAAATATGATAGCCACTTTCTGTTAAGACTTCTAAGACTTGATCATTCTGCGCTTTCGTTTCCTGTAAACACAGTACATCTGCATCGAGCGCTTTAAGTTGCTCTAAAAATCCTTTTTTAACGACTGCCCTTACACCATTTACATTCCAAGAAACTATCTTCATACTGTGTCCTTTAATTTATTTGTAGCTGCTGCAAACCTCGATCATTAGGATACTTACTTAATGCCTTAGCCAATAATTGACTGGCATTAGATACATTTCCTAACTTTTGCTCTATGAGAATTGCATTGTAAAAATACCGCGGATTTGGATTAAGCTCCAACGCAACTGAGATGTCTTCTGAAGCCTCTGACAGTTGATTTTCTTCCGCATGAAGCAAAGACCTTAAGTAATACGCTCTTTCGTCTTCCGGGAATTTTTGAATCAAGGCATTGAGGGTATTTAGCGCTTTCTTATTTTGACCAACTTGGCTTTGAGTAACGGCTAAGTTTCGGTAGGGTTCATTAAATAAGCTGTCAATTTTTATCGCCTTTTCAAAACTTGCAATAGCCATTTCTGGGTTTTGCTTTGCCGAATAATACTGTGCTAAGTTTTGCTGCCCTTCTTTAAAATCTGCATTGTGCAGTAAAAACTCTAAGTACTCAGGCTCCGCACTTCGCCAATTCTTTTTAGAGGTTTCAGAAAGCTCATTGTAACTGAGCAACAGCGAGCGAAAAGCAGCCAGTCTTACCGCACGCAGTTCATCTTTTAAAAGCATACCCGCAATACCCGCCTTGTACTCTAGAGGTAAATTATACGTGAATTTTGCGAGTTCTAATCTCACCAATCCTGAAGAATCTCTGGCCCAATTGCTCAATTCACTCTCAAAAACTTCCAAAGGAAAGCGCTCCAAATATTCAATGGCTGTAGCACGCGCGATTGCCGGTTCGGCAGTATTATTAATCAGTTTTACAAGCGAGTAACCGTCTCCTTCTAACCCCTTAAGTATGTCGTCAGAAAAATGGTGTTCGCGCTCTTCCCCATACCACTTCTCAACATTTTCTGCAGCCCAACTTGCTGATTTGCCTTCATGACATCCATTACAAGCATTACTAGTTCCGTGCGCAACACTTTGGTCTGGCCGTGGAATTCTGAAACTGTGATCCCTTCTAAAATCATTTCCCATATATGTTTTGCCTGTCATATGGCAATTTACACATTGAGCAGATTCTGTATTTATCTCATGAAAATGATGTTCTTTTCTGTCGTAAGTAGACTCATGGCATTGCAGGCAAAGGGCGTTGCCCTCTAGTTTTAATTTGTTGGAATGTGGGTTATGACAATCTAAACAACTTACGTCCTCGTGGTACATTCGGCTGCTCGCAAAACTGGCATACACATAATCCTCTTCTTTTATTTGTCCGTCTTTTTCATAAAACACCTCATTTATTGTTTGAGGCATAAAGTGATCTAAAAACTTTTCTTCAATCTTAAACTTGTCGGTTAATTCTGTTCTCCTTGCATGGCAGGGAGCACAACTCTCTACTTGCTCAACGTTTGTTTTTGCCTTGGCAAAAAGACCAGTTTGTTCATTGGAATAGCCTTCTTCATTCACCATTTCAACATGGGAAGAACCCGGGCCATGACAAGATTCGCACGCCACATTAATTTCACTAAATGTCGTGTTGTATGAAAGTGTATTGGTATTTAAACCTTTTTCCAAATTGGTAGAATGACATGATGCGCACATGCTGTTCCAGTTTTGAGCTTGATTAGACCAATGCAGCCAATCGTGCTTTGGCACACTTTCACCTTTTCGTTGATGGAACCACTCTTTCTTTTCAGTATCCCACGTTGCCCTTAAAGTTTGCACTTTTCCATCTGGGAAATCAATCAAGTATTGTTGAAGAGGTTCAATACCAAACGTATATTTTATAGGATAAGTCGTGGACGAATCTTCTTCTTTAACAGTAACTAAAAACTCGTTTTCCTTTTTTGAAAATTCATAACGCACACCATCTGCTGTAAAACTTGAGTTGTCAAAATCACCCAAAACAGTTTGTTCGCTGGGCTCTTCCATCGCATGGAAGTGATGCGACTCTTCCCAAAGATCATACTCTTGTGCGTGGCAGCTTTTACAATTCGCACTCCCAACAAAGCTGCTTTGCGTTTTCTCTTTCAAGGCTTTTGGTGCGCTGGCATCAGGTCGACATCCCACATAAAAAGTAACGGCAAGAACAATGAAAATAACTACGAATTTGGTAGACCGCATATAATAATATTGGAAGCTAAATATAATGGTTGAAACAGAAAACGTCTGTCAATAGGGAATCAATTATTTTAAGTTTTAAAGGTCTTACTCGTATTGTATGTTTTTTCCTAATGATTTTGTAAAACCAATGCCAAGTAGATAAGAATTATAGGCCTGTAAGCGGTGCTCAAACATGAAACTAAAACCAAGTTCCCATGATTCATTGAGTTCAATTCCGTAATCCACACCAAGACAAATCATAGGATAACTTTTATTTGTTTCTAGCTCTACGCCTCCACCTGCTAAAAAAGTCCAATTTTCTATTGGCCGGAAAGAGGCCATCAAGTTGGTTGTTATCGGAAAAACGCGCTCCACTTTTAAGTCATCTTTCAATTCCTCCACAACAAACTTTTGAAGTATAACATCTGTATGGAGACCTAATCCAATTTTTGGAGTAAACAGAAAATCATAATTGACACCTATCGTAGGAACGATAAACAAACTATTCGAGGTGTTATCGTCTTCTGAGGTATGCTCTGGGATTATACCATAAGCCATTAGGAAGGAAAGCTTGTTTCTTTTGAAATTTTCACCTTCTAATTCCTGAGAAAACAAGAAACTTGTGGTTCCTAAAAAAAGAAATAGAACTACTAGTATTCTATTCTGCAATTGTAGCCTCTTCATAAGTGGTTAAACTTTCTTTTGTCCATGCTTCAATTTCAACAGTTTTACGTTGTCTCATATCGAACATAATTTGGGTTGTTGTTCCAGAAGCATGAATAATTTGCTCACCCTTCTTTTCGCTTGTAATGACATATTCAAGCACGAAACTTTTCTTGCCCATTCTTGAAGTACGCATCCAAACCATTGGTTTTTGGGCGTTAAGTAAGAGCTCTTTTCGGAAATCTACATTTACGTTTGCGATCAAAAACATATGCTTGTGCCAATCCCACCCAGGGCAAGCTTCAAGCATGTAATGTCCTCTTGCCGTTTCAAAATAGGTGATAAATATTGCGTTGTTCACATGGCCCAAAGCGTCCATGTCGTTCCAACGTAATTGCAGTTCTTTTTTAAACTTAAAGTCTTTTAACTCTTTCATGGATTTAGGAATATATACCTTACAATAATACCATTAAGAGCCGCTCACTTTTTTCGAAAGTTCAATCTTTTTCTTCTTTCGTTTGTTCATTATCATCGTAACAGGAATCAACAACAACCATCCTACCATATAATAGTTTGACCCAATAAATGCCAACGGTATTGTCAATGCAGCTACAATGGGTTCTGGGTAAAACTTATAAACTGTTTCATACGATTCTTCCTCCGTTAAATGTTCATCGAAAAAATTATTTTTCCTGCAATACTCCCAGTTGAATATTCCAATAAAACCAGCGATTGCCATAAAGACACTTTCCATAAGCAATGTAAACTCATCACCCTCCGTTTGGTTGTCCATTTTCATGAAGTAGAGATACATCAGCAGCGCAAATACTTGAACAATAGATAGCGTGGCGACTTTGGAATCAACTCTTTCCAAGTTTCCAAATTGGCGAATACTTTGACCCCAATAGATAATAATTAAAACAATTCCAATGAAGACAGTTACAAGGCTAACCAAGTTTTCCGAGAACATTCCAAGAATATCCCTATTGTCTAACTGCTCTTGAGTAGGGTGCGGTAATAATCCGAAAATGCCAAGAATCATCAACCCATATACTACGTCAATTAAGGTTTGTAGCCTATGTAAAGCATTTTTATTCCTAGCGAATTCAGCAGGAGTCATTTCTTTATTTTCCTTAGAGGTTAGAGGTATTTTCATGATCAATCTAAATTATGTCTGGAAATTGGCATTGAAATGTTGAAATATACATTAAAGCATAAAGATTTTGATAAGTGATTAAATTCATGAATTTCAACATATCTTAAAAAACCCGAATGCGTTACATTCGCAATACTTTAATAAAAAGTAAAATGAGCGATAAAAATCTTCAAACCCTTCTTCATATCAGAGAAGAAGCTTTAAAAGGTGGCGGTGAAAAACGTATAGAAGCCCAACATAAAAAAGGAAAATTAACTGCTAGAGAGCGCTTGCATTTTCTATTAGACAAAGGTTCTTTCGAAGAAATAGGGAGGCTGGTAACACACCGCTCTACTCTCTTTGGCTTAGATAAGCAAGTGTTTTTAGGCGATGGTGTTGTTACCGGATATGGAACCATCAACGGTCGTGCTGTATATGTTTTTGCTCAAGACTTTACGGTTATGGGAGGTTCGCTTGCTGAAGCTCATGCAGAAAAAATCTGCAAAATTATGGACTTGGCTATGCAGAATGGTGTTCCAGTTATTGGCTTAAACGATTCTGGTGGTGCGCGTATTCAAGAGGGTGTTGTTTCTCTTGGCGGGTATGCTGATATTTTTTACCGCAATACGCAAGCGAGTGGAGTAATTCCTCAGATTTCTGCCATCATGGGACCTTGTGCTGGTGGCGCTGTTTACTCTCCTGCATTGACGGATTTTATTATGATGGTTGAAAACAGTAGCTACATGTTTGTCACTGGACCAAACGTTGTAAAAACGGTTACTCACGAAGAAGTGACGTCTGAAGAGTTAGGTGGTGCATCTGCACATTCCACAAAATCTGGTGTAACACATTTTACTTATGCTAACGAAATTGCCTGTTTAGAAGGTCTCAAAAAGATGATGCAATATGTTCCTCAAAATTGTGAGGAAGATGCACCGAGTATACCTTACGAAGCAAAGGATGAAACAAGAAAAAAGCTAAACGATATTATTCCTGCCAACCCTAACATGCCTTATGATATTCGTGAAGTAATTTCAGAGGTTGTTGACGAAGATTCATTTTACGAAGTTCACAAAGACTTTGCAGAAAATATTGTTGTTGGTTTTGCTCATTTAGGAGGAAGATCAATTGGTGTAGTAGCAAATCAGCCTGCGTTTTTAGCTGGAGTATTAGATATTAAGTCGTCTCAAAAAGCAGCGCGTTTTGTGCGTTTCTGCGACAGTTTCAATATTCCACTTTTAGTATTTGAGGATGTTCCAGGTTTCCTTCCGGGAACAGATCAAGAATGGAATGCGATTATTACCAATGGTGCTAAATTATTATACGCCTTTAGTGAAGCAACTGTACCAAGAATTACCGTTATTACGCGTAAAGCCTATGGTGGCGCTTACGATGTAATGAACTCTAAACATATTGGCGCAGACATGAATTATGCATGGCCAACTGCAGAAATTGCGGTAATGGGTGCTAAAGGAGCAGCTGAAATTATCTTTAGAAAAGAGATTAAAAGCGCGGAAGATCCTGCAGCAATGCTTGCTGAAAAAGAGGCGGCTTATGCCGAGGAATTTGCTACGCCCTTTCAAGCAGCAGCTAGAGGATATGTAGACGAGGTTATTATTCCTGAGAATACTAGAATCAAGCTGATTAAAGCATTTAAAATATTAGAAAATAAATCTGTGAAACTTCCAAAAAAGAAGCACGGAAATATTCCGCTTTAAAACATTTGTTTCAATTTTAACTCGAGAATAAAGTACTTTGTTCTCGAGTTAAGGTTTGCAAAAAAAGATAGAGTGAATTGGCCGTATCATAGCCCTTTTACTGCGAACAAAACCGACCAAAACAGAATGTGCACGCGAGCAGTGAGCGGATTTGAAATTTATCTTTTAAACGGTTGAGGCTATATCGTTAAATCTAACATTTGACTTAAAATATAAACCCAACTCACAGCTACCAGAGGGCCTAATAGTCCCAAAACAATTCCTCCAAGTCGAAAGTCTTTTTGTTTTAAAAAACCTGTGCCGAAAGCAATTGCATTTGGTGGCGTAGAAACGGGTAACAAAAGTGCGCAGCTGGCGGATAAGGCTACTACCACGGCAATTTCTAAACTGTGGCTCGGCAATATAGAAATGGCAACAGGAAGCAAGACCGTTGACGCAGCCGTGTTGCTCATCACATTACTCAAGGCCATGCAAATCCACCCAAAGGCTAACATTACTAAAAATGGAGAAATAGATGAGATGTCGAGATTGTTTACAAATCGTGTGATGAGTCCTGCATCTTCCAAGGCCATGCCTAAACTCAGGCCTCCAGCAACAAGTATTAAAGTATCCCATGGCATATTGTTAAAATCGCGCGCAGTTATTATTCCAAAAATGGGCAAAATTACTATGGGAATAAATGCCACAGCCGCCACAGGTATATGATGAATGGGTGTAGTAAACCATAAAATAACAGTTGTTACAAGCACAAATATTACCCGTCTTTGGTCCCTTAAATTCACCTTTTCTTGTGTACCTGATTCTATTTTCAGGTCCAAGCTTTCGCGTTTACTTCTAAAAACTTTTATTAGAATGACCCAGAAAGAAAGGCACAAGAATATCGCTGGAACGATACCAATTATCATCCAACCAACAAAACTTAAATCAGTGCCGCGTTCTTGAAGTAAAGCAGCAGCAACAGCGTTAGGGGGGCTCCCTATTATGGTTCCCATACCACCAATTGTAGCGGCTGTTGGAATACCAATTAATATGGCTTTCGCAATTGGTGCGTTTTTTTCAAGTGTTCTAATAAATGGCAATACCGATGCAATCATCATTGCTGTTGCAGCAGTATTGCTTAAAATCATACTGCTAAAAAGAGTGGTAAGCATTAAACCCAAAAGCATTTTATTTGGATGAGATCCAAAAATACTTGCTGCAAATCTGAACACAGCGAGGTCCAATCTTGTTTTTTGCATTCCTTGCGAAAGGAAGAACCCGCCCAATAAAAGCCAAATAATAGAGCTGCTCAGTGTGCTAGTGTACTTGGTCGGATCTATTGGTTCTGAATTGAAGTACGCACTACCTAACGCAAATATTAGATAGCCCATTATTAAAATAGCAACCGCAAATGGTGGGATGGCTTCTGTAATCCAAAGCCCTACCGAAATAAACAATAGCATTAAAGTGTAATAAGCCGTATCGGAATAAGTCTCATCGCTTATCCAATAGGTAAGTAAAAATGCTAACCCTACAACCGATAAAAATTGAGTTGCTTTAACGGAAAGAGACCACCGGTCTTTGTAGAGTCTTCGTGCTGCGTATCTAGAATCTGCCATAAAAGAAAAAGGCGAGCAATGCTCGCCTTTTATTTAATCATTTTGCTTTTTACGGCATGACCGATTTCATAAACATGCTAGATAAGGCTTTACCGCCTTTATCTTCAACATAATTCACTAATAAAGGGGTCATCAATTGAATATGTGATTCTTTAAGACCTAATTTGCCGAATGCGCTTACCACAGCAGGCATGCCCGTTAAAGAAGCTGTAGCTTTACCCAACATACTTTTCTTTCCCATTCCTGGTACTGCGCCTAAAAGACCGCTCATATCTGGAACGACATCAGACAAACTGCCGAAATCACTTTTCGGCATTGTTTCCTTTGCCATGTTAAAAATTGATCCTGCACCACCTTCTGCTTGTTTTTCAGAAATTCCCATTTCTTTAGTAAGCATTCCAACTAGATCGCTTGTTTGTGCTTGTATTGTCATGGATGCCATGAAAACACCGATAAGTAATAGTCTAAATTTCATAAGTTCTAAATTTTGTGGAAAGATATAAGTTTTAACTCCTTTTCTCATAAACATAAATCCGATCCAAAAGTTACAATTAAATAATTGATATTTAGCCCATAAAACAAGCATATGAAGTCTATCGTTTATAGTTTTTTAATCATTGCATCTTTTCTAACCACCGGCTGCACGAGTATTTCTAAGCTCTACAAATCAGGCTCAGTAAACCAAGACGAATTCTATGGCCGAACCACATTTGAAACGGCTTTTGATTTAATCATTGTTCCAGTAAATATAAACGGTAAGCGCTACCGCTTTCTATTTGATACAGGCGCACCTATGGTCATTTCTGAAGAATTACGTGACGAGCTTGAATTGAATACTGTGAATCAAGGAAACGTTTCAGACTCTCAAGGAGAACGCAAAAAATTAGATTATGTATGGTTAGATAAAGTGACAATTGGGGGCGTTGATTTTGAGAAAACTGGAGCTGTTGTTGCAGACCTAAACAAAGCTCCGGAAATACATTGCATGCAAATAGATGGAATTCTTGGCGCCAACATGATGAAACTTGCGGTCTGGAAAATTGAAAACCAAAACAAGGCTATGTTCTTCGCCTCATCTAAAGAAAAGTTAAGCGTAGGCGATAATGATCGTTTAGCAATTGACTTTCAAACAAAAACTACGTATAGCCCCGTCATAGATCTCTCAATTAGCGATTCTACAACTATTAAAAGAGTAACTTTTGACACCGGGTATGGAGGCTATTTAAGCTTAGATGGAGATTATTTTGATTCAACCCTTACTGTTTTAGAAAAGTCTTATGGCTATAGTTCAACAGGCCTTTACGGCTCGTCTTACGATACTGTTTTAGATGTAAAAACCAGCATGACCTTTGGTGATTTTAATCAAGTTGCACCCGTTGTGTTTTCGATGGCCAAGAGCAAGAACCTGCTAGGTATGGATTTCATAAATCAATTTGATGTGGTATTAGATTGGAACACAAATACGATTGAACTGTATCCTGTAAAATTAGAGTCGCAAAAAATAAAGTCGTTCGGCCTGACTCCAAAATGGAACGATAAAAAGTTGATTGTTGGAAGTGTGAGCAAAGGTTCTTTAGCAGAAATTGATGGAATTGAAGTTGGGGATGTAATTGTGAAGCTAAACCGTTGGGATTTCAGAGAACCTCGCCTAGCAACATACTGTGATATGATGTTGGAATTGCATGGAAAAAATGTATCGGTAATGCGTTTGGAACTAGAAGACGGGCGCAGCTATACGTTTACGAAAGATAATTTATCAAAAGTCCAGAAAGTTAAAGAAGAACAGAATTAGCTCTTCTCTAAATCGCTTAAATAGAATTGGGAAAATTCTTCAATACTTTTTTGAATAGGAATAAACTCCATTCCGATGGCATCCCGAATTTTTTGACTATTAAATCGTGTATTTGAATAAGCTGTGTGAACTGTTTCTTTCGTTACCGTTGGTTGAGTTCCAAAAATCAAGCTCTTCAACCATTGAAATCTCCAATAAAAACCTGCAACTTTTTTAGACATTTCAATATGTGGAGGCTTAGACCCTAAACTTTTTGCCATCTCTGTAAATGAGTTTCGTAAAGGCCAATTGTCTGAATTTAAAATAAACCGCTCCCCGAAAATATTCTTCTCCATTAATTCAATAATGGCACCTGCCACATCACGAACATCCACAAAACCATTGGTTCCATTAGTGTAAAACGGCATCCCTTTATAGGCTGTTTTGAACAAAACACTACTTGAGTTCGACCAATTTCCCGGACCCAAAATTAAACTTGGGTTCACGATTACGGCATTTAAACCTTCTTCTACTCCGCGCCAAACTTCCATTTCGCTCATGTACTTGCTGATGCCATACACAGAAATATCCGGATCGTTTTTCCAATAATCCGTCTCGGTCGTTTCTTTATCTTGAGATTTATCAAGCACGGCAACAGAACTTATCATTCCAAACTTTTTTACGTCCTTCCGAAGAGAGGCGTTAACAAGGTTTGCCGTTATTTCAGCATTATACTTTAACAGAGTTTTTTTATCCCTTGGAGCAAAAGAGACCATCGCTGCACAGTGGTAAACCTCAGAAATATTATCAAAAATAGTGTCGACTTCTTCCACGTCCATTAAATCCGCATCAACCCACTCTATTTTATCGAAAAGAACTTGAGCGTTTTTATCGTAATAAGAAAAGACTTTTAAAGTGTTTAATGTGCTGCTAGTCGGTCTCTTTACAACTCTCACTTCAAGGCCTTTTTTCAGCAATTGAAAAACGAGGTGACTACCTACTAAACCTGTTGCTCCTGTAACGAGAATCATGGCGCTAAAGTAGTTTTATAAATTTGTTGACAGGCGTCATCAACCTTTTAAAATTGAAAAATCAAGCTCGCTTTAAACGAACGTTGACATTAAATTTAAGAACTTCTTTGAATCTGCTTTTGAGTAAAGCAAATGGGTTTAATTTTATACCAAATAGTTTTTTACATGAAGTTATTTTTTAGAGTTGCTGTAGTTACCATTATGATTATAGTTTTGTTATTGGCTTACAATTTCATGAGTTTCAAAAGCATCCAGCCTGAAGCTTTAGATCAAAATCCGCCAACTATCGATAGTCTTGCCGCGTTGCATTTATCAAAGGCCATTCAGTTTAAAACGATTTCACATAAAGTGGAAATGCTCGACAAAAAGGCGTTGAATGGCTTAGTTAAGTTTCTAGAAACAACTTATCCGAATTTCCACAAAGTGGCTGAAAAGAGTGTATTCAGCACGCACACTTTACTTTATAAATGGGAAGGCTCAGACACTAGTCTTAAACCAGTCATGTACATGGGACATATGGATGTTGTGCCGATAGAACGCGCAACCGAAGAGCAATGGTTACACCCTCCTTTTTCTGGAAATATTCAAAATGGTTTTATCTATGGTCGAGGAGCTTTAGATGACAAGTGCACTGTTATCGGTTTGCTAGAAGCATCCGAAATGCTGGCAAAAGAGGAGTTCAAACCCAAACGCACAATCTACATTCTTTTTGGCCAAGATGAAGAAATTGGTGGTGGTCAAGGCGCAGAATTAGTAGCTGAAAAGTTTAAAGAAGAAGGACTTGAACTTGAAATGATTTGGGATGAAGGGACTGTGATCGGAAAAAACCTTGTTCCGGGCATGCCTGATGAAGTTGCACTTATTGGAATTTCAGAAAAGGGTTATATCTCTTATAATCTAACGTGCCAAATTCCAGGCGGTCATTCTTCTATGCCGCCAATTAACAGCGCAATTTCAAATCTCAACAGAGCGCTTGTCGCTATTGCGGATAATCCTTTTCCCTATAAAATTTCTAAACCTGTAGAAGGGTTTATCCAATATATCGGGCCTGTAAGCCCTTTTATGAACAAGCTTGCATTTTCAAACAAATGGTTGTTCGAACCGCTCATTTTTAAAAGCTATGCTGCTACGGGAAGTGGTCGTGCGTTGATTCAAACTTCAATGTCTGCTACAATTGTTAAAGCCGGAGTTAAAGACAATGTTGTACCGAGCAAAGCCCAGGCCATTGTCAATTGCAGAATTCTTCCAGGAGAAAATATGGAAACTACTCTCGCCTATTTAAACAATATTATAAACGACACAACAATTAAGATAACTCCACAGGAGACTCAACAAAACCCAAGTCAATCTTCAAGTTATAAAAATGTCTATTTCCAGACGCTTGGCAGTGTTGTAAAAACGGTTTACCCTAAATCATACGTGAGTCCATTCTTAATGCTTGGCGCGACAGACAGTCGTCATTTCGATGGTTTGTGTAACAAAATTTATAAGTTCGCGCCCTTTGTTTACACCTATGATGATTTGGCACTCCTGCATGGGATAAATGAAAAAATTAGCATCGAAAATTTCAATAAAGGAATTCAGGTTTATTACATGTCTATGAAGAATATTAATGAGCTTTAAAAGAATCTGTGTTTCATAAAAAAGGGCCGCTTAATAGCGACCCTGTTGTTATTTTTATTTCAAGACCTTTATTTAAAAGC
>ERZ767310.1283-NODE-1283-length-14393-cov-5.599247_pt1 | contig 14393 bp, 6 predicted proteins | sample MGYA00374954_ERZ767310 | MGnify/ENA primary metagenome ERZ767310 (study PRJEB28948, sample SAMN06267188) | marine metagenome | isolation source: Columbia River Estuary | place: USA:Columbia River Estuary, USA | collected 2013-07-23 ...
TTCAAATTCTTCAATATACTGACCAAACAGATAATACGGTTAACCAACTAAGAATGGCGATTGATGATGCAGGTAATGTGGGTTTTGGAACGGGAGTTCCTTCTTCTAAATTACACCTTAATGGAGGTGATATAACAGTACAAACGATGGAATACAGTGATGTGGCAGGTGGTTATGGAGAAATCTTATTTAAAGACGAATCGACGAGTAAATGGGGTGTTAGTGTGCTATCGAATTCTAACGTATCCTCTGAAGCGAAAAACAGATTTCAAATTCTTCAATATACTGACCAAACAGATAATACGGTTAACCAACTAAGAATAGCGATTGATGATGCAGGTGATGTGGGTATTGGAACGGGAGTTCCTTCAGCGAAACTAGATGTTAACGGTGCTATAAAAATTGGCACATCATCAGGAACCCCTACAGCAGGAACTATTCAATATGGAGATCCAAATGGGACAGGAATGGGTTTTTATGGCTATACTGGCTCATCTTGGGTTCAATTAAACTAAAATTACAAAGTCTAGATAAAATAAGAACGTTTTTTATAAAAACGTTCTTATTTTTTTTATAATTGTTTTCAGCTTATTTTTTTTGTAGTTATAAGAAGTAAAGAAAAAACACCTATTTGGAGATTGATGGGCAATCAAATTTTAACTCACCTACTCATACCAACATAGAACCAAAAACTAGTTATAAAGATTATTTATTTACATTGGAGTTTTGCGATACAAAACTTAAATCAGTCAAAGACAAAACGATATTATTTACCAACAAAATAATGGTTTTTGTAAAGATTATTAATGCATATTTTACAAGCCAAAGGACAGCGTGTTTGTTATAGTTGTTACAAAGAGGATGTCTAAAAAAGGTATAATTCCCACATACAGTCTTTAATTTTTTTAGTGAAGCTACACAAAAAAAATTAACGTAAAGATCTGTTTTTAATAAACATAACGTAAACTTAAATTAAAGAGGGTATTCTAATAAAGATTTGAATATTTGAGCGTTATGTTGTGAAACGAGCCTATACTTGTTATTTACGACTTCAGTAAAGGAATGGTAAGCGATACAATGGTGCCGTTATTTTTTTTAATGTTAAGCTCTATAGGCGTTTTATAAAGATTTGAAGTTGTCTTGATGACATCCTTAGTAATTTTCATTCCATGTAAGTTGACAGAATATATTTTTTCTGTATCAATCCCAACACCATTATCTTTAACACAAATTACCAAACAGTTTTTCTCTATTTTATGATTTAAAGTAATCAGTCCTTTGTCCTTAATTCCTTTAAAAGCATGGTTTACACAGTTTTCTAAAAAGGGTTCTATAATCCCTGGGGGGATTTTCCAGTTTTCAATTTCAGGCTCATTTAGTTCTTCAAAATCGCAATCAAATCTATCTGAAAACCGTAATAATTCTAAATACATATAATCCTTACAAATATTATATTCGGACTGGTACGAAACTAGATCCTTGTTCATGTTGTCAAGAGTCGATCTTAATAAGGTTGCCATTTTAGTGAGTGCAAAAGAAGCATTTTCAACATCCTTTTTAGCAATAAAATAATTTATTACAGATAATGCGTTAAACGTAAAATGAGGTTTAAATTTTGATCTCAGGACATCAATTTTCATCTTTTCATTTTTATATTCTAAGGACTCTTTTTCTTTTATATTTTGAAAATGAAAAAATATAAAAACCGAAAAGACGAGAAAAAAAGCAAGTCCAACGGAAGTTATTGTTTTTTGAAACTTAAGTTCACTTTTAGATTGTTCTTGTTCTAATTTTTCAGCTTTATGTTGCGTTTTTGCTTCCAGGGATGTTATGTCTTTCACAAAACTCAAATACTTTTTAACTACGATTAACTGCTCGTCGTTTTGGCGTTTCGTAAGTGCTTTTAATTTTGTATTATAAAACTGAAATGCGCTTATGTGCCCACTTTGTGTTTGGATATCAATGATTGCCTCTAGGCATTCATTTATTTCGTACTGCATTTGGTTTTTTTCTAAATACTTCAATGCTTTAAGGTACATTTGCTCAGCTTTTACAAAGCGACGCTCTAAAGCATAGCGATGCCCCATGTTCTGGAATAGTATGTGTTCGTTAAAAGGTTCTTTTCCTTTTAATTTCTTCAGCATAATCGGAAACAAACTATCCACTTTAGACAGTTGTAAGTTGTTTTTGTAAGCAATCAAAAGTTCATGTAAGTCTTCACTTTTTTTGGCATAAATCAACTCTTTTTTATGATTATTTTGAGAACGATACCAACGTGTCAAAATCAGATTTTTCTCGTTTTTTGATCCATCGTAGGAGTTCAGGTAATAAAAAAGACTGTCATTTTGAGTTTTTTCTAAATAAAATAACTTGTGTTTTTTATGTAATTTAACCTCACTAGCGTTTAATGGAATCTTTTTTAAAATTTCAAAATAGCGATCATAAAAATATTCACTTAAATCCAACGATGCTTTAGAACTGTTAAATTTAGATAAGTAAAACTCACCTAAATTTAGATAACAGAGTAGAAGAAGTCTTGGGTGCTTTTTTAGATATTCATATTTTTTACGCATGATATCTTCCAAAACATTCGTGACCAAAAAAATGTCAATCTGTTTTTTTTTGTTTTCTATTTGTTGAAATGTTAAATCTATGTATATAGAGTCTTCTTTTAAGGTCAAGGCTTCATTTCTGAGGTCATTAAAAATACTATCAAATTTTTGAATATTTTGATGATCAAATGCGGTATTTATTTTTTCAATAAACGGTAGCCTTGCATTGGTTTGCTGAGCATATAAGTAATAAGAAAATGCGCCCAGAAACTCTATAGTTGTTATGATCCAAATTAACCTGTAAAGTTTAATATTATTATTCATCCATATAAATTTACACAATTACTTTTTAAGAACAAATAAGTTTATTATTTTTATTTGCATTATTTATTTGTTATGATTCACGTAATTTTCGTAAATTATATTTTATATATTTAGTAATATATTTAGAGCTACTTTGTGTTATGGTATATTACCTGCTGCACGAATCATTATAACTTACTTTAATTTTAATTTAATATGTCTAAAATCAGTGCAATAATCGTCGACGACGAAATTAAAAACAACGAATTACTAAATATTTATTTAGAAAAGTATTGCCCTATGATAGATGTGATAGGGGTTTCTACAACTGTTGAACATGCAACCCAAAAAATAAATGATTTAAAACCAAAACTCATTTTTTTAGATATTGTTATGCAAGATGGAACAGGTTTTGATGTTGTAGAAGGGATAAATTATGATGATTATTCAGTAATATTTATATCAGCATTTCAGGAATATGCAGTAACAGCCTTTAAATTTAATGCTATTGATTTTCTTTTAAAACCAATAGATCCAAAGGATTTAATGACAACCGTTCAAACTCTCGAGGTCAATCTTAAGAACAAGTTGTTCACGACCACACCACAACTAGAATCTGCAAAAAATTCGATTGAGGCAAAAACATCGGATTATAATTTTATCGCAATACCATCCACAAAGAAAATTGATTTCATTAAAATGGACGATATTTTATATTTTGAGTCAGATGGAAGATACACAATTATTCATTTGATGGATCAAACGACCTTATTTGTGTCTAAAAATATTGGAGAATATGATAAGATTTTAGCTCCAAAGTATTTTTTTAGAATACACAAAAAATATTTGATAAATTTAAAGTATATAGTCAATATAAATAACAAAGATGGCAGTAATTGTGAGCTTGTTGGGCGCCTTACATTGCCAGTCGCTAAGCGTCGAAAAGAAGACCTAGTTTCATTCTTAAATGTTAGGTAATCTCAGTTTTTAAAATTATTTTAATATAAGAAATAAGAAACAGAAGCCTAATCTTAAGTTTCAATTAGCTTAAATTTTAAATTATCGTTACCTTGTGACTTTGAAATAGTCATGAAATTTTTTAAGTGTATTTTAGTTTTATTGGTCTCTTTGGTGTCTACTGCTCAAGAGCACCCCCCTGTAGTGTCTTATAATCCTGATGTTTACAGCGCTCAAAATCAAAATTGGTGTATTTCTCAGACTTCAGATCAGACCATGTATTTCGCTAATAATTCTGGATTGTTAGAGTATGATGGTATGAATTGGAACCTTTATCCAGTCCCAGATGAATCTATAGTAAGATCCGTAAATGCTATCGGAGACCTAATTTACACAGGGAGTTACATGGACTTTGGTGTTTGGAAACGAAATAATAAAAATGTTTTAGAATACACATCCTTAGTTCAGCAATTTGAAATTGAATTAGCAGAAGATGAACAGTTCTGGGACATCATTAAATTAGACGATTGGTTGGTCTTTCAGTCTCTTTCCAGAATTTATCTAGTTAATGAACTTACAAAAGAAACAACTTTTATAGAATCTGATCAAGTCATCTCAAACATCTTTGAGGTTGACGGAGTTCTGTTTTTTAACAAATTAAATAAAGGAGTATACAAAATAATTGATGGTAATGTAGAGCTTGTTAGTGATGATCAAAGAATCACTTCCAATAATCTTGTTGGAATGTTTGGTCTCGATAATCAACTACTAGTTATGACAGCGTCTAACGGATTTTATTCATTGGAAGATAATAAATTAACTCCTTGGAAATTGGATCCTAATGTTGATTTGAATTCACTTACAATTTATAGTGTCACGATGTTAAAAGACAGCAGTTTTGTGATCGGGACTGTTTCCAATGGACTTTACCACATAAGTTCAGAAGGAGTTCTCAAATATGATCTCAATTTTGAGAAAGGTCTATCTAATAATACAGTATTATCTGTTTTTGAAGACTACCAAAATAATTTATGGTTAGGACTAGATATTGGGATTAGTCATGTAAACCTATCTTCACAGTTTGTTGTTTACAATGATACAAAAGGAACTATTGGAACCGTTTATTCTTCTGTGGTGTTCGAGAATTATTTATATTTAGGGACAAACCAGGGGTTGTTTTATAAAAAAAGAGACTCAGACTCAGACTTTTTATTTGTAAAAGGCACTAATGGCCAAGTATGGAATCTTAAGGTTATTGATGATCAAATTTTCTGTGGACATGATCGTGGAACTTTAATAATTAAAAATCAAAAAGTACAATACACCTTAGGTCAATCACTTGGGACATGGGATTTTAAACCCCTAACAGAAACTCCAAATCTCATATTACAGGGAAATTATAATGGATTAAGTCTTTTAGAAAAATCAAAAGGTAAATGGCGTTATAGAAATAAAATTAAGGGCTTTGATATTGCTAGTCGTTTTTTTCAATTTATTGGAGGTGAAATTTTTGTTAATCACGAATTAAGGGGCTTGTTTCAGCTCACTTTAAATGAAGATTTGACAGCTATCACCAAAGTTTTAAATATTACTCCAATCACAAAAGGGAATGGTTCAAATTTCTTTAAATTTTCTAAAAACTATTACTATTCTTCTTCTCAAGATGTTTACAAATTTAATACTACAGATCAAATATTTACTGAATCAGAACCTTTCAAAGAAATTTTAAATGAATACACGACACGAACAACCATTATGGATGTCAAAGATTCCGAAGGTCTTAAATGGTGTTTTGCAGATAATAACATCTTAATAATTAGCGCAGGGAGTGTAACACAAACACCAAAAGTAGAAATCATTCCAATCGAGATTTCAAACTTTAAAAAGGTCGTGTCTGGTTTCGAAAACCTTACAAAAATTGATTCAAATCAGTACCTTCTCGGATCTGCTTATGGCTATTTTATTTTTAACTCCAATACTCCAAAACCGAACCACCTTTATAATTTAAAAATTAATTCCGTAGAGGCTAGTAAAATTAACGAAGATAAATTTCGACTCGAGTCGAAATCTCCAACCGATTTAGGCTCCGAAAGCAATAATATTTATATAAGCTACAGCATTCCGCATTTCGACAATGAGGTTAGTAAAAAGTATTCTTACAAACTAAACGGCTGGTCTAATTCTTGGTCTGAATGGCAATCTGAAGCCCAACAAATTTTCGAAAATCTCCCTTATGGAAGCTATGAATTTAAAGTCAAAGGGAAAATAGGAAACTCTGAAACTCTTAACACCGCATCTTATCCTTTTGTTATTAATCGACCCTGGTATCTTTCAAATTCTATTATAACTATATATGTTTTAATTTTTATTGTTTTATGGATATTAATTCACAATTTGTACAGACGATACTATAGAAAACAACAGCAACAACTTCTTCAAAAATCTCACGAACAACTCGCACTCAAAGAGCTTGAAACTAACCAGAAATTTATGCAGTTAACAAATGAGAAGTTAAAACTTGACATCGAAAGTAAGAATAGAGAGTTAGCAGTTTCTACAATGAGTTTGATTAAAAAGAATGAGTTTTTGAACAGTATTAAAAGCGAATTAAAGGAAAAAGATAACCAACAAGACATTAAAAAAGTGATTAAGATTATTGATAAAAACCTTAACAACACTGATGACTGGAAACTATTTGAAGAAGCTTTTAACAATGCAGATAAAGACTTCCTTAAGCTCATCAAAGATAAGCATCCTGTACTAACGCCTAACGACCTTCGTTTGTGTGCGTACCTGCGACTGAATCTGTCCTCCAAAGAAATAGCACCGCTCCTAAATATCTCACCTAGAAGTGTAGAAGTAAAACGATACCGATTGCGAAAAAAAATGGATTTATCCCATGAATCCAGCTTAACAAATTATATTTTAGAAATATAATAACCCTACAAACCTCTTTTTTACCCATACATATACCCTACATTTGTATTTTTTTTTCAGAACCTCTGATTTACTATTAATTTAAAACCGTTACCATTAACCTTAAAAAGAAGGGTTTTATTAAATTCTATACACATTTTATGAATTGTATGTTTTTTGTAGCGGTCATTTTTAAAGAATTAGCAATTGGTTACTGTAAATTTACTCAAAACTAATCCAAACCAATATTTATGAAAAAAATATTTTATTCCGCACTGTTAACTTTGGCTTTTGCTCTTACAGCAACTGCTCAAAACACAACAGTTAGCGGTACAGTGAAATCAAGCGCTGACGGCCTCCCTTTGATAGGAGTTAATGTCATAGTTAAAGACACTAGTACAGGTGCAGTGTCTGATTTCGATGGAAATTTTACCATCACCAACGTACAACCCAATGCAACTTTAGTTTTTACATACATAGGATTTGAAACTAAAAAATTACCAGCATCGGCAAACATGAATGTTTTTTTAGACGAAGACAATGAAACTCTAGATGAGATTGTTGTAATTGGATACGGAACTCAGAAGAAAAAAGAAGTCACAGGAGCTGTTACCGTTTTAGGTTCTAAAGCTATTGAAAGACTAAGCCCAGTTAGAGTAGAACAGGCCTTACAAGGTCAAGTGGCAGGTGTTAATGTAACTTCAGGTTCAGGTTCGCCTGGTGCCGGTTCGAACATTCGAATTCGTGGAGTATCTACAAACGGAGACAGTGCACCTTTGATCCTAGTTGACGGAATTAGAGTGGGTGACTTATCTGCTATCAATCCAAGCGACATCAAAAGTATCAATGTATTAAAAGATGCAACCGCTGGTATTTACGGAGTTCAAGCTGCAAACGGTGTCATTCTAATTACAACGAAAACAGGAAGAAAAAATTCGGAATTAAAATTTCAATTTGACTCCTATACAGGAATCCAACAAACTAGTAAAAAACTGGATTTATTAAACCCAACAGATTTTGCCATCTACGTAAACGATGCTGTAAATGACCCTTTGAACCCTGAGTTTTTTGTGTATCCGCAAACGGGTACAGACTGGCAAGATGAGGTTTTCCAAACAGCTATCATTTCTAACGTAAATTTAAGTGCGAGTGGTGGTACAGAAAAATCAGCTTACTCATTTGGAGTCTCTTATTTAGATCAAGATGGAATTGTAGGTTCAGGGAAATCTAATTTTAATAGACTTACTGCTAGACTGAATTATCAATACAACATTTTAGATAATCTAAAACTAACAGCGACAGCACTCCATACAGTATCAGAAAAAAACAACCTCCCAGAAGGAGGCATTGGAGCAGTCTTATACAACGCAGTCAATATCAATCCGAACTTAGCAACAACAGATGCCGACGGAAACTATTCCTTAGTTGAAGACATCAGACAGATAGAAATCAAAAATCCGTTAGCACAAATACAAAATAGCTACAACACAAGTCGTGTCGCTAAAATAAGTGCAAGCTTCGGAATAGATTATACGTTCCTCGATAATTTCACAGTGAGTTCAAAACTTCAAATGAATCACGCCAATGTAAGAGACGATAGCTTTATACCAGAAGTAGATTATGGAACAAGTGATACAACTGGAAATGAAGTTGTAGATCATGGTGCAGACTATGATGACTATATTTGGGATAACTATATCACCTATGAAAACACCTTTAACGACAAACATAATTTAACTGTTTTATTAGGGACCTCTTTTTCTCATGAAGAAGGCATGTTTTATGGATACCAAGGAACAACATCAATAGCTTCCAACAATCCAAACCAAAGTGTATGGGATATGGAAGTTATAAACCCACGATTCGTACCATCTCAAATTGCCGTTGGTAACAATGTTTTTGAGAAACGTTTGTCATCCATATTTACAAGAGTACAGTATAACTATGAAGGAAAATATTTGCTGTCTGCAGTCATGAGAAGAGATGGTTCTTCTGCTTTTGGACCAAATAATAAATACGGTTACTTCCCTTCTGGATCTATTGGATGGAACGTGTCTGAAGAAGATTTCTTAAAAGACAGTTCATGGTTAAACAACCTTAAAGTAAGAGCCAGTTACGGAGTCATTGGAAATGATAAAATTCGATTATTTGGATTTACTTCTCTTTTAACAGGTGAAGCAACATACGATCCAGGAAATGCAACAGGAATTCCAGACTTACTTAATGGTGTAGCTATTGGTCTCATCGGAAATCCAGACATTCAATGGGAAGAGCAAATATCTAAAAACATTGGTTTTGATACGTCTCTATTCAGTAACAAGCTATCTATTTCTGCGGATATTTATTCCAAAATAACGGAAGATTTACTCATTGCTCCAGACGGTTCTGGGTTATTAGGTGCAGCGGCTCCAGGTTCTGCTTTACCAATTGTAAATGCTGGTTCTGTTGAAAATAAAGGGATCGAGTTTAGTATCAATTATAACGATCAATTAAGTGACGATTTCAAATTTAATATTGGATTCAATTTTACAACCCTACAAAATGAAGTGTTATCTGTTGACGTTGGAGGAAATGGAATTGTGAATGGCGGTCAATTTGGAGTTGGAACTGGCATAACAACTTCTCGCATGCAAGCAGGTATGCCAATGGGGTATTTTTATGGATACCAAACAAACGGACTCTACCAAACACAAGCAGAAATAGATGTTCTCAACGCCAACGCACCAGAAGGCGTTTATCATGCAAGCGCAGCGCCAGGAGATTTAAAATTTGTAGATACTAACGGCAACGGATACATTGATCCAGAAGATAAAACAAACCTTGGAGATCCTTTAGCGGATATAACCATGGGCTTAAATATTGGGTTTACTTACAAAAGCTTTGACTTTAGCGCCAATGCTTTTGCTTCTATAGGAAATGACATGATAAGAGATTATGAGCGTACAGATTTATACGCTAACAGAGGAACTTATATGTTAGACCGATGGCAAGGAGCAGGAACCAGCAATACAGTGCCAAGAGCTGTGTCAGGTGCATCTGTAAACACAGGTTTTTTCTCAGATTTTTATGTGGAAGACGCATCATTCTTACGTCTGCAGAACGTTCAAGTAGGGTATTCGTTTAATTCGAAAGTATTATCGAATTTAGGATTAGATAAATTTAGAATTTATATTTCAGGAAACAACCTGTACACACTTACAGATTATTTAGGATATGATCCTTCAGCAAGCAACGGAGCTCCAATTGGCTCTGGAATCGATAAAGGCTTTTACCCAGTAGCAAGCTCTTATCTTTTAGGTATTAATTTAAACTTTTAATAATTATATTATGAAAAAAATATTTAAAACAATAATGGTATTTTCACTTGTCCTTTTAGGATCATGTGATGATTATATTGAGGTAGAACCAATCGGCCCAAATGCAGATGACTACTTCAATAACGAACAAGAATATGAAAGTGCTTTAATTGGTGCTTACGACATGTTACAATCCTCTTTTTGGAATGTACTAGTTGGTGTAGTCGCTTCTGATGATTATGCTGCAGGAGGTGATTCTTTTAACTTTGATCAACCAACGATCCAGAACGTGAATCAAATGATTCATACACCTTCAGACAACAACCAATTAAGAGACATCTGGAACTTAATGTATGCAGGTGTAAACAGAGCTAATTACTTGTTAGAATTTAAAGATAAAACAGAATTTAGTGGTAAAGAGCAAATCATAGCGCAAGCTTATTTTTTAAGAGCCTATTTTACATTTGAGTTGACGAAGCATTTTGGAAACATACCTTTAAAAGTAGAAACTCGTGATGGTGTCAGCAGAATTGCAGACCAACGAACTATTATTGGTGAACAATACGACATCAACAGAGTTGGAAGTATTTCGGCGGCTTACAGTCTAATTGAAGAAGATTTAAAAGAAGCCATTCTTAATTTACCAACAGAACAAAGTGAAGTTTATAAAGTAACTAAAGGAGCTGCACAGGCTTTATTAGGAAAAGTATACTTATACCACGGAACTTTTGATGCTACTAAATTTGCAGATGCAGCAACTACATTTTCAGAAGTTATTGGAAGTGCACAATACAGTTTAAAAACAGGAGATGATTACAAAAACCTATTTGAAAGCAGTGCTGAAAATGGTGATGAATCTGTTTTCGAAATTCAGTACACTGGAGTTGAGCCAGCAGGATGGGATTGTATTATCTGTAGTGAAGGAAGTTATTTCCCTAAGTTTTGTGGACCAAGATCTCCTTATGACAACCAAGAATTTGTAACAGGATGGGGCTTTTGCTTACCATCACAAGAATTGTATGACCTATTTGATGCTACCGATGCTAGAAGAGATGTTACTTTTTATGATTTAAGAGATCAACAAGATTCGTATTCTCAAGGAAGAGACGATACAGGGTTATTCAATAAAAAATACATCCCACGTAAAGCCGATGATAGAGCAGGATCAGATCCTTTAAATTTCGCCAACAATTACCGTTCTATTCGCTATGCAGATGTCTTATTAATGGCAGCAGAAGCAGACGTTCTAAGTGGTGGCGCCAATGCTGAAACCTATTTAAACGAAGTAAGAGCAAGAGCTTATGGAGATAGCAGTCATGATTTCTCTGCAACTGAAGGCAATCTATTAGACGCTATTTATTTAGAAAGACGTAAAGAACTAGCAGGAGAAGGACACCGTTTCTTTGACCTTGTTAGAACCAACAAAGCAGCGGCTGCAATTCCAGGATTTACAGCCAACAAAAATGAAGTATTCCCAATTCCTTTGATAGAGCTAGAATTAGCGAATGCAGTAGGCAGATGGGGACAAAACCAAGGATATTAAAAATTATTAACTCAAAAAATTAAAAAAATGAAATTATTAAAAAACGGAATGTATCTGATACTAGTGCTTTTATTAAGCACTACGATCTCTTGTCATGAAGATGACGAAATGAGAAACACCATTGGGGGTTTAGATTTTGTTATCGCAACACTAAATGCTGAAGGAAATAAAACAGGGATATTAGCCTCAACAGTTCCTGGTGATAACAGAACAATATACACTGTAGACTTTGGAGCAACTGCTGATGACGATACAGATGTATTTCAAACAAGTGGTCCAATGGTAACCTATGAATATCCAAATGAAACAGCTACTTACACGGTTACAGTAACGGCTTCTTTTCCTGGACAAAGTGACGTTACAATTAGTAAAGAACATACAGTAACTATCGTAGAAGCAGCTCCAACAGGGGATGCTCTAACAGGAGTATGGAAATTAGCACCAGAAGCAGGTGCAATTGGAGTAGGACCAGCGCAAGACAATGTATCTTGGTGGTCAAACACTACAGATGATCTTGCAACAAGAGCTTGTCTATTTGATGATGAGTATATATTTGGTGCCGATGGTTCTTTCCAGAATGTATTAGGAACACAAACTTGGGTTGAAGCATGGCAAGGTGCATCAGGTGAAGAATGTGGTGCGCCAGTTGCTCCGCATGATGGATCAGCAACTGCTACTTATGTTTACAGTGCAGGAGCCGTTACAATCAATGGTGCTGGAGCATTCTTAGGATTGGCCAAAGTTATCAATGGATCGGAAATAGCAAGTCCTGCAGCAGCAGCAGATTCAATTACTTATATAGCTGCGCTTTCAGATGACGGACTTACATTAGAACTAGACATTGAAGTTGCAGATGGAGGACATTGGTCTTTCAAACTCGTAAAAGATGCACCCTCACAACTTGAAGGAACTTGGAGATTTGCCCCAGAATCAGGTGCAATGGGCGTTGGTCCAGAATTGAACAGCGTTGGTTGGTGGTCAAACACTACGGATGACGTTACAACAAGAGCATGTTTATTTGATGATGAGTATGTATTTGGTGCAGATGGTTCTTTCCAAAACATCTTAGGAACAGAAACTTGGGTAGAAGCATGGCAAGGTGCAGCAGGCGAAGCATGTGGCGCACCCGTTGCTCCGCATGATGGATCAGCAACTGCTACTTATACGTATGATGCAACAGCTGGAACCATTACAATTAACGGAACCGGTGCTTTCTTAGGCTTGGCTAAAGTTACCAATGGTGCAGAAATAGGAAGCCCTGCGGATGCTGCGGATTCAATCACATACATAGCTGCATTATCAGACGATGGAAATTCTTTAGAATTAGACATTGAAGTTGCAGATGGAGGCCACTGGTCTTTCAAACTTGTAAAAGATGTGATTCCTACAGGCGTTGAAGGCACTTGGAAATTCGCCCCACAAGCAGGAGCAATGGGTGTAGGTCCAGAATTGAACAGCGTTGGTTGGTGGTCAAACACTACGGATGACGTTACAACAAGAGCATGTTTATTTGATGATGAGTATGTATTTGGTGCAGATGGTTCTTTCCAAAACATCTTAGGAACAGAAACTTGGGTAGAAGCATGGCAAGGTGCAGCAGGCGAAGCATGTGGCGCACCCGTTGCTCCGCATGATGGATCAGCAACTGCTACTTATACGTATGATGCAACAGCTGGAACCATTACAATTAACGGAACCGGTGCTTTCTTAGGCTTGGCTAAAGTTACCAATGGTGCAGAAATAGGAAGCCCTGCGGATGCTGCGGATTCAATCACATACATAGCTGCATTATCAGACGATGGAAATTCTTTAGACTTAGATATTGAAGTTGCAGATGGTGGACATTGGTCTTTCAAACTAGCAAGACAATAAGCGTTTATAAACCTTTTGTTTTAATAAATGAACATCCCTCATATTGTTTTATGGGGGATGTTTTGTATTGTAGAATTGTCTCAATCTAATGCATTAGAATTACATGTGAGATCAATAATATAGGGTGATGAACTTGTGTTATACAACAAATAAAAAGTATCAAATAAATTAAAATAAATTAAAAATAAAGAAACGAAATATCGTCCCTTTTTTAATTTTTCTTAAATTCGTAATCGTGAAAAAAAAATTAAACATCTTTACTCTTGTTTTTGTAATTTTAATAGGGTTGTCTACTGAAAACTGTTCGTCTAATGATGATGGTGAGAATCAAAACAACCCCCCTTCTAACCCTGCTGTAACAGAAGGGTCTGGAAATAATGACGTATTAGTCTGGTCTGATGAATTTGATGGTGATGGAAGCATCAACAACGAATTTTGGAATTATGAAACTGGCGGTGGCGGTTGGGGCAACCAAGAAGTCCAAGTTTATACCACTAATAGCGCCAATATTGTAAAAGATAATGGTGTTTTGAAAATAACGGCTGTCAAAGAATCGAATGGAACATATACTTCTGCTCGTATTACAACTCAAAGTAAAGTCGATTTCAAATATGCACGCATTGACATTCGTGCCAAACTCCCTTCTATGGCTGGTACTTGGCCAGCCCTATGGATGATAGGCTCTAATTTTAGCTCGGTAGGATGGCCTAAATGTGGCGAGATTGACATCATGGAACAATTTGCAAACAAAACGTATGTGCAATCAACCTGCCATTGGGACAATAATGGCGGAAATGCGAATTATGGACTACCAACGAATTTAAGTACGCCTACAGAGTTTCATACCTACTCTATAGATTGGAGACAAGGAAGTATCAAAGCGTATGTAGATGACGTTGAATATTTTGTAATGTCAACAGACAGTACAATGCCTTTTGACGCCAACTTCTTTTT
>ERZ767310.1296-NODE-1296-length-14306-cov-6.495825_pt1 | contig 14306 bp, 10 predicted proteins | sample MGYA00374954_ERZ767310 | MGnify/ENA primary metagenome ERZ767310 (study PRJEB28948, sample SAMN06267188) | marine metagenome | isolation source: Columbia River Estuary | place: USA:Columbia River Estuary, USA | collected 2013-07-23 ...
AAAATGTAAATATTATAGGTAGTGTCTTGTTTTTTGTTTTTTTATCAATAATAATTTATGGCATTGTAAAACGAAAAAGGGACTTTTTCCTGTTTGGAATCAGCTTATACAATACGATTCCGATAATAGGTGAATCAATCGCTTACGGAACAGATGGCGACCTAATACATTTGTCTAATATTATGGCTTTCTTAGTACTAATAATTCTTTGTCTACCTATAAAAACTGCTTATGACTCTAACAACCTCGCAGCAGTTGCTTTGAGTAAAAAAATTGGGTTTGCTATTATAGCAACCAATCTTTATATTGGATACCTGATTTTAAACGGAGATCTTGATGTAGCCCATCAATTTGGATATTTTCATTTGGTTATTGCCTCAATAATAATCTATGTCATTATAAGAATAAGCTTACACAAAAAAGTGTTTTGGAGTTAATAAAAACAACTTAGTAGTTTTATAATCAGTTTATTATGACCCAATTTAAAAAGTTTAACTAATGCAACTAACTCTAGTTATGCTTCCTGCATTTGAGATTTTTAGCACAATGGCTGGTGTTGTCTTTTTAACAATCACAACTTATGGTGTATTAACAGAAAACAAGAGCTTATTGGCTCTAGGAATTTGCCTTTTTAGTATAATTCCAATAGCTGGAGAAATATACCTTTATTCATTGAGTAGTAAACCAATTCACTTAATCTTTTTACTGATCTTTTTATCACAATTGATAATCTCCTTACCTACAAAGTCAAACCCTAAGGTCGCTTTTGGTTTGAGTAAGAAGGCAAGTTTTGCCATTTTAATAATCAATTTTTCACACGGATGTTTAATCCTAAGCGTCCTGTTTGATGTACCGCTTCAATTTGGTTTTATGCATTTAATACTTGCCTTGACAATGCTATACGCCGTTCTGAAAAACAATAAATAACATTGTTCTTAATGGGTGGTTCATATGTTGGTGTTTTGTGATCTATTTCTTGGAAGTTACAATACTTATTAAGGTATGAAACAAAAAAACCCACTCTAAAAGTGGGTTTTAAGTTTTAAGATTGAAAAACGTATTAAGCCTTTTTTACAAAAGGTAATCCAGTTTTTTCATTTTCAACAATCTTTTTTCCAGCAGGAAGGTCACATGTATTAGAACGCTCATCTTTGGCGAAATAATAAATAGTTTGTTCTCTACCACCTTTAAGAATTACATCTTTAGTGTGTAAAAAATACGTCTTTCCTTTGCTATTTTTGAATGAATATCCCATAATATATATTTAATTTAGTCTAAATTACAAAAATTAGTTTGTTCTTTCCAAAAAAAATATGAGATAAATGTTCTTTTTTTTAAGAACTAATGTAAATTGTTAATAAAACGAGTGATTTTTGAGTGACCTTGCTGTAAACTAGGTGGTAAATCAAGAAATGTCCAAGGATGACCGCTTCCAAAAACATGATCTGCACCTTCCAATACGATCAGTTGACTCTCTGGATGCCATTTGTGTAACATCAAAGCTTCATTTAAATCCACGCTTGTGTCGGAATCCCCATGAATAATTAAGTAGGGTAACCGAAGACGTCTAGCTGCTGCTTGGATATTCAATCTGGATTCATTTGCCAAAAAGTTTTCATAGAATTGATAGTAATGAGGCATCTGTTGTTTTGTACGCCCATTGATTACAAAACGTACTCCATCCTGTTTCCAAGCCTCAAGATCTGCTCCTTTAGGAAATCTAGACTTAAAATCAGAAACGCCTGCTAGGCTTACTAATTTTTTGACACGAGAATCCTCGGCGGCTTTTAGAATCGCAATGCCACCACCACGACTGTGACCTACTAAAATAATATTGGTCGCATCAATATTTGAGTGTTTTCCATAAGTTATTTCAACCCAGTTCAGCACTTGATTCAAATCCTCTAATTCATTAATGTAGTTGTTATGAGCAAAAGCTTCAAGGTTTGGAAAATTAATTGGCTGCTCGACAGTCCCGCCATTATGAGAAAAATTAAATTTTAGAACCGCAACTCCTGATGCCGCAAACGTTTTTGCGAGTAAACTCCAAGCCCCCCAGTCTTTAAAACCTTTGTAACCGTGGCAAAAAATGATAAGTGGCGCCTGTTTTACAGTACTATTATAAAACACATCCAATACTATTGGTTGGCTGTACGCCCCCTTTATAACTTTATTTATTTCTTCAACAACCATTTAAACTTCTTTTTCGATAAGATCAATCTCTGGATTAAAAAGCTCTAGAATGAGAGTTTTGAGTTCCTGCTCATAATGGTATAAAATATCTGTTGTAAGTAACGTTGTTTTCTGGGCATGAGCCCCTGGTTTATCTTTCTTAGCAAACTTTAGCAACCCTGACTTTAGATTTTTAAAAGAAATAATTCCTGCTTCCACAGGCGTCGTGAAAACCGCTTTTGTATTTAGCATGTACGCATAAGTCATGATCTGAAAACTTTTGCTATATGCTTTGTAATCGCTTGTCATATCCTCCCAGTTCACCAACTCAAGTTCAGATTGAGAAACTTGAGAGGTTTTATAATCTACAACTCTCCGAACTCCGTTGCACACATCGATACGGTCAATAGTTCCGATCAACTGAATCGGTGTTTGGAGTTCAGGAATGTCAATAGCAACAGCCATTTTGGACTCGATAGCTTCAATTATAATTTCATCTCCGTTATTGATACACGCCAATTCGTATGCTAAAAAATTTGAAACATAACGTTTGGCAATTTCAAAACTAATAAGATTAACTCCCTGAGTGATATCGCCTTCTTTATAAAGCTCCTTAAAGTAATAGGAAACTGTTGTATCAATTTTGGGTTTTAAATCTGTAAGCATAAAAGGCTCTAAAACCTTTCCTATGAGTGGCTGGTAAAAGGCCTCAAGTGTATTGTGAATAATACTTCCAAACGTATTGGCGGCAACCGTTTCTTCTAAAAGAACTTCGTCCTTGATTCCTAAAATTTTCTGATTATAAAAATCGATTGGATTGCGAATGTATTGACTCAATGATGATGGAGAGAATCCTTTGGCAGCCACACTTTTAAGTTTTGAAATAATTTCTGGAGATTTTTTTACCGTCAACAGTTGTGTTGTGATCTGTGGAGTTTCTGGGATCACTATTTTATGATCCAAATTGTGGTGCGCTTCATATTCTAACTGTGTTATAAAGCGACTGCGTTCGCCACCACTAAGCACATCAGGTTCAGTATTGTAAATAATATGTGCGTTTTTAGCACGCTGAAGTAGTCGATAAAAATGATAGGTGTAAACCGCATCTTTTTCCTTATAAGTGGGCAGTCCATTTTCAATTTTAACATCAAAAGGAATAAAAGAGTTGTTCGTTTTACCCGCTGGTAAAACCCCTTCGTTTACCGAGACTATTATCACTGTTTCAAAATCTAAAACACGTGACTCCAGCATCCCCATAATCTGAAGCCCTTTTAATGGCTGCCCTTTAAAGTCCAACGTTTCAAGACTTAATAACTCTTTATATAGACTTTGTAAAGTTTTGACACTAGTCATATACCTATAGCTCGTATTTAAGCGATTTAGGTGGTTGAAAATTTCTGAGAACCGATATAAATACTCTAAAGCTAACAGATGGTTGTTTTTTGATTTGGAATAATGATCTTTAAGTTTAAATATAAGCGATAAAACTCTTTCAATTGCACTCTTTGGTTGGTCATTCCAAGTCTCAAATAAAAGCCCTAAATTATCTCTATAATTGGGAGCAATGGCAATGATTTGATCCTTAGAGAGGCTTGTTAGGTTTTGATGTTTGATTGTGGTAATGATTAATTGAGCGACATCTTGGTCTTGGGTTTGAAATAATGGTCTTACAAACTGATGCGACAATACCCCAATCACATCCTGGTAATAATACAACGCAGAGGGTTCTTTATGAAGCTGGAACCACTGATCTATAAAGGCCGAAAAAGGAATTTGCTTTAGTGGCAAACCCATAGTGATGTTGATGTCTTCTATACATCTAGGGAGTGAGTTTAGTATTGGAATTAATAAATCTTCATTCCCTAGAACTAGAGCTGTGTTTTGCAGCTCGTTTTCATTATATAGCTTCTGTAAAAGTGTACCGACATATTTAACTTGACCTATATTTTTTGGGGTTCCAGCAATAGAAATATTTTTCGGTTTGGTGTAATAATTAGAGACCCATTTAAAGGGCTGTGATTTAAAATGGTTCCACGTTTTTTGATGTTGTCTTATAAAGTAGCCAGCATCGTGTTGTGGTGTTTCTAAAAATGTTTGATCAATATCCCAATAAATTTTTGCTTTGTCTTGTTGTAACAACTCTTGAATAATAGTGGATTCTGACGCATTCAATGCATTGAATCCTAAAAAAATATGCAATTTGTCTGGATGGTTTTGAATGTAAGTCTCTAAATTTTCGACGGCTTCCCTATAAATCAAACCTTGATAGCCTTCTCCTTTTTGAATAAGGTGCTCAGTAAATTTTCTGTAATATATATAGATCTTATTCCAAAAAGACAAATAGCTTTTGATGAGTGGAGTTGAATTTGACTCTAAGGACCAATGATTGATCTCTTGAATTGCTGAGAGGTATTCAAAAATCTTTCTCTGAGGAATTAAATAGCGGTCAATTTCATTAAAATCTTGAAGTACAATGGGAGCCCATTTTGAGAAATTATCAAATGAATCCCTTTCGACTAGAGGTGTAAGCTCTAAATAAACTTCATAAAACTCGAATATAAGTTCTGTATTGTTGAGAAGTCTGAGTTGTGATAATTCCTCTATAAAAGTTTCAATAGCAATTATTTGAGGCAAAAAACCCGTTGTTTTATTTAATTTGGACCACTCCATTTTAAGAAATACTCCAGCCCGCTTATTAGGGAGGATAAGACTAAGTTTAGAAACATCTTTCGAATGGATTTCCAAATCTTTTAGAACATCATAAATAAAACTTGTCATGTTATAAAAATAAAAAAACGCTTCGCAATAGCGAAGCGTTTTCAGGCTTTTATTGTAAAATTGTAAAACTATTCAGCCAATTTAACTTCTACACGTCTGTTAGCAGATCTTCCTGCGGCAGTCATATTAGATTCAATTGGTTTACTTTCTCCAAAACCAGCAGATGCTAGTCTCTCAGCTGCAACACCATTTTCAACCAAATAATCTACAACTTTTTGAGCTCTTCTTTCGGAAAGCAACTGGTTAAAGTTGTTGTTAGTACCCGTACTGTCTGTATGCCCTTCGATCACAAAGTTTGCTTTTGGATAAGCATTTAAAATCGCACTAATTGCTTTAAGAGTTGGATAAGCATCTGATTTAAAGCTTGATTTTCCAAGTGCAAAATTAATTGTTCTTGAATAGTTGATTAATTGATCTTGATCTTCTTCTGAAGGGAAGATAACTTCAGGACAACCATTGTTTGCAACAGTTCCTGCTTCCGTAGGACAATTATCATCTTTGTCTAAAACACCATCGCTATCACCATCTTTCCAAGGGCATCCACTGTTTGCTACTGGACCAGCCTCATTTGGACATGCATCTTGTGCATTTGCTAAGCCATCTGCATCTGCATCTGGGCAACCTGCTAACGATTTTAATCCTGCTTCATTTGGACATGTATCATTGTTGTCAGACACGCCATCTCCATCAGTGTCAGGGCAGCCATTGTACTCTGCCAAACCAGCTAATTCTGGACACGTATCTTTTGAATCCTCAATACCATCTAAGTCTGAATCTGGACAGCCATTAAATTCCGCTAAACCAGCAACTTCTGGGCATACATCATACTTGTCATATACGCCATCTCCGTCACTGTCACTACCGCCAAACTTGATGGTAAATCCAACAGAGTGCTGGAAATGATCTACTAATATTTCTTCATCAAAAGAGTTTTTTAAACGCGACTGAGCTGTAATTCCAACAAAATCATTAAACCAATAAGAAACTCCGATTGTACCATTAAGTGTGGCAAGACCTTCTAAATCTGTTCCAGGTTGTTCCATCCACGTATAACCACCTCCAAACCCAACGAAAGGCTCTATTTTTTTTGAATTTAATAATTCTGAAAAACTGTATTTAACCATCCCGTCTAATCCGTAGTAAATTAATTCTTCAACTGATGTTGCAGCTTCAGAAGGTGATCCTGTATTCCACTTGTCAATTTTATTAAATGTTCCTGAAATACCAAAAGAAAAGTTATCGTCAAGATATTTTCCAACCGAAATCATAGATGGTGCAGATAGTGCGCTCCATTCACTAACTGAGTAAAGCTTAGAAAAGCCAATGTCTTCATTTCCGACTTGATTTCCTGTACCAAGTGCATCAACAGCATTTACGCCAATTGTTAGCTGCCAAGGGTTATTTTTGTCCTGTGCATTTACATTTCCAATCGCAAAGACTAGTAATGTTGTGAAAATTAATCTGTTAAGATTTTTCATGTTAAATAATTTAAAGTTTGATTATTCTATTAAACGCAAAAATAAGGTGTTAATTCAACAAAACAAACATTCTATAATAAAAAAAGATATTAATTTTTAAAAAGTCCTTAATGGTTAATCTAATCTTTGTATGTCACACTAAAAAATTAAGACTCACTTACCTGTAAACTGGAATTGATATACACGAGGATTTTTTTTATTACCCTATAACCCATTTCTTCAATAATTTCTGAATAATTTGCCAATTGGGCTTCGTGTTTTTCATAAGGATCGCCCGTTTTGTAATCAATAATAACAGCTGTTAAGTCTTTAAAAACTACCAACCTGTCAGGGATAATGATTTTTCCACTAGAAGTCATGATTTCTTTTTCGTTATAAACATCCAAATCTGAGCTATAATACGAAGTTAATTGTGGGTGATTAACGATCGCTTTTAAAGTGCTTAAAAGTTCCTCACTTTGAATCGATGAGATCACACCTGCATTAAAAAAATAGTTTAACGTGATTTCAATATCTTGTTTGATGTAAATTTTTGACATTAATAAATGAATCAAATTCCCTTTTTCAAGTGCCTCTTTTTGTGTGGTGTCCCATAAATATCCTGAACTAGTAGCCATCGATAGGTTGAGGTGATCTTTAGGCGTCGATATAAATTCCTGCTGAAATACTGTCGGATATTTTGAAGGTTTAGGAGTTTCTATTTTTTCAAATGACCCAAATTCATATTCCAATGTATCGTCTTCCCACTTCCCCGATGATTTAAGATAATTTATTAGAAGCCCTGAATATGTTTTCAGATTCTCTAGTCCGTTTTTAGAGACTGATGCATTTCCTACAACATACAGTTGTTCAACCGCTCTTGTGAGTGCGACATACAGCAAGTTAATATTATCTAGCTCTAGTTTTGATTGATGGTCCTTATAAATAGACGCGCCTTCCGTTCCAAACGCTTCAAAGTCTTTGTTATAATTCAATAAAAAATGTGGGAACGGTGCGTAAGAAGGATCCATCGACATCCATTCTTTCGGTTCCAATTCTTTGTAAATATCCAACTCTGCAAAAGGAAAAATAACAACTGGAAACTCCAACCCTTTAGATTTATGAGCTGTCATTATTTGGACGGCATTGATACCCTTTGGAGTCAGAATGCTTAAGCTGTCTTTTTTTGAATTGTAATGGTCTATAAATTGACGGATGCTCGACATTGGTTTTTGAGTAAATTCTACCACAAAATCTAAGAAAAATTGAATGTAAGCATTCGAAGATTTTGCCAATTGAAAGCTACTAATAATGTACTCTACGGATTCATATATAGAAAGTTGCAAAGCGGTTTTAGAAGAAAAATTCAATCCTAAAGCTTGGAGTTCTTTAAAAAAAGCGGGGCGATTTAATGGGGTGCACTTAACACGAAACAAATGCGGGTCACCTACGTCGGTATGAGATGCAATATAATTGATCACCCCTAGTTTAGCCTCCATATTAGAAGGCTCATGTACATATTCCAATACACTCATAATATATTTTACTTCTGGAGACTGAGCGACTAAAAGAGTCTCGCTTGAAACAATATCAATTTTAGACTGGCTTAGTAAATTTGCAACAGCGACTCCTTCTTTTCGTTTACGAACCAAAACACAAATATCCTTCAATGTTGCCTGCTTGCTTAAAGCTAAATAAGATTTAATAATTTTTAAAACTTTTTCTGCATATAAGAGAGATTTGTCTGCTCCTTTTTCAAACTCTAAAAAGGAAATATTTACATAGCCTGTTTTTTTATTAAACTCTAGCTGGGAGGGCGATTGATATAAAGATTTATAAGTGTCATTTGAAAAGACAACTGTTGATAGGTGTTTGAAAAAATTATTATTAAAATCTACCACCTGCCTGCAACTTCTATAATTGGTTGGAAGGTGAGAAAGTGTCGCGTCAAAAGGAAATGCCGTGGTATTGTTGCATAAATTGATAAACTGTTCGGCCTTTCCGCCTCTCCATCGGTAAATGGCTTGCTTGGCATCGCCTACCAACATAGCGCTCCCGTTTTCTTCTGCCAATGTATTTGTTAGTAATGGCACCAAATTCTCCCATTGTAATTCGGAAGTATCTTGAAATTCGTCAACAAAAAAGTGGTTGAACTTTTCGCCAATACGTTCATAAATAAATGGGGCTGGCTGGTCTTTTATTTGCTGACTTATAATGGTATTAAATTCAGAAATCATCAATAAATTATCTTCATCTTTAATACTTTTTAATTCTTGGTGTATTAAGTTTAGTACGGAAAGTGGGGTGATATTTTTTCTAATGTTATTTAAATATCGAATTCTGAAAACAGCTTCTTTTGTTTTGTGAAATGCCTCTTTTAGTTGAGGGCGAAGCCCCTCAATGGCAGCGGCAATATGAGGTGGTGCTTTTTTGGGGAATAGCGAGGTTGTTTCTATAGATTGTTGCCATTGAGCGGTAAAACTGAGTTCAAATTTTTTAGAAACTAGAGATTTAAAATGTTTAGGCAAAGACCCTCTTGTAAAATCTGAAAACTCAATGCCGCTAGCTGTAATCAACTCTAAAATTTGAGTTGACAAATCAATAGTTTGTAATTCTGCTTCTCTAATGTCTTTTGTTATGGTTGTTTTCAGCGTAACAAAATCCTGTAATGAACGCTGCGAAAGCGCTTTTAAAAATGGTACATCTGATTCCCTAATCAAGAGCTTTGCTGTTTTAGCTAAATCTAAAGCAATATTCCAGCTTTTATCATCGTCTGCTTTTTCAATTGCAAACTCAACCAACACTTTTGTGAGTGCCTTATTTTTACCTGTCTTGGATAACAGTCGACTGACAGCTTTTTGAAGTAAAAAATCAGTATCCAATTCAACTTCAAAATTCATGGGAAGTTTTAAATCAAATGCAAAAGTACGAATCAACTTTTGAGTAAACTTATCAATAGTAGAGATATCAAATGCAGCATAATTATGTAATATTTTACTTAAGAGTTGTTTAGATTTAAGGTGTATTTCTTTTTGGGAAGTTCCCAACTCACTAACAACTTGCTCAAACAAGGGATCTGATTGACTTAAAATAGATGGTGCTGCAAACTTCATAAGTGCATCAACAATCCGAGTTTTCATTTCATCAACAGCCTTATTGGTAAAAGTGATCGCTAAAACATGGCGATGCGGCAAGAATTTTTTAGAAGTCAACACTATTTTTAAATAGTCTTTTACTAATGTAAATGTTTTGCCGCTGCCAGCCGAAGCATTGTAAATATTGAATGATGATGCGCTCACTAAATAAAATTTATACCAAAATAAACAATCTTAATTATATATGCTCGTAATTTTTATTTGAATATTGTAAATTTGAAATTTATATTTAAACTCTAAAAACAAATTCTTATGGCTTTTGAATTACCAAAATTAAATTATGCTTACGATGCTCTCGAGCCTCATATTGATGCACGAACAATGGAGATCCACCATTCTAAACATCATAATGGATATACAAACAATCTAAACGCAGCAATTGCTGGCACTGATTTAGAAAATAAATCGATAGAAACCATTCTTGTAAACTTAGACATGTCTAATAAAGGGGTTCGAAATAATGGTGGTGGATTTTATAACCATTCGCTATTTTGGAGCGTTATGAATCCAGAGGATAAACAAGTGCTTTCTGGAGAACTGAAAGACGCTATTCTTGATGCTTATGGTTCCTTTGAAGGTTTTAAAACTGCTTTTAGTAAGGCAGCTGCAACACAATTTGGATCTGGTTGGGCATGGTTATGTGTTCATAAAGGAGGGAAAGTGGAAGTCTGTTCTACACCAAATCAAGACAATCCATTAATGCCAGGGGTATCGTGTAATGGAACTCCAATTTTGGGATTAGATGTTTGGGAACACGCGTATTACTTAAACTACCAAAACCGACGTCCAGATTATATTGAAGCATTCTTTAATGTCATCAATTGGAAAGAAGTTGAAACACGTTTTTTTGCAGAAAAATAAATTTTAAAAAATAACGAAAAATAAAAAAGGTGAACGTAAGTTCACCTTTTTTGCCCCAAATCTACCATGAACTTAACCTACTTATGTTATGGTGAATCAAATATATAGGTTTAATGTATAGAAGATTTTTATTTTAGACGAAATACGTATTTATTAGATAAAGTGCTGTCTGTGTTAATAAGCACGCTCATTATTCTCTTCAAAAAAGTTAATATAGGCACGATTCACAACTCGATTTCCTCCAGGTGTCGGATAATTTCCTGTGAAATACCAGTCCCCTAGATTTTTCGGACACGCCTTGTGTAAGTTTTCTATAGATTGAAATATAATTTTAACTTCGGCGTTAACCCCATCTTCACTCAGAAGCTCTGCTATTTTATTAGACACTTGCTCTGGAGTAAAGGGCGCGTAAATTTCTTTTACAAAATTTTGAACCTCTGTGTCATTTAAGTTTTCTTGTGCTTTACAACGCGCATAGATATCCTCAACAATATGGTATTTGTTAGCGTCTTTCAATAGTGATAGTGCGGCTCTAAAAGCAACCAGCCCTTCTAGATTTGCCATGTCAATTCCGTAACAGTCAGGGTAACGAATTTGTGGAGCTGACGACACTACAACAATGCGTTTAGGCGCCAATCGATCTACCATTTTTAGAATACTTTTCTTTAAAGTTGTCCCACGAACAATACTGTCATCAATGATGACAAGGTTATCTTCTGGCTTGATCACACCATAAGTGACGTCGTACACATGGGCTACCAAATCGTCGCGGCTACTATCTTCTGTTATGAAGGTTCTTAGTTTGACGTCCTTAATTGCAATTTTTTCGATTCGAGTGTGCTCCGAAAGAATCTGTGTCACTTTTTCTGCAGAAAGAGAACGTGTTCCTTTTAATATTTGTTCTGTTTTCTTTTTATTTAAATACTCTTCAACATTTTCAATCATCCCAAAAAAAGAAGTTTCAGCCGTATTTGGAATATAAGAGAACACCGTATTTTTAATATCATAATCTACATGCTTCAAAACTTCGGGAACAATAAGCTTACCGAGTAACTTTCGTTCTTGGTAAATTTCGGCGTCACTTCCTCTGGAGAAATAAATCCGCTCAAACGAACAAGCCATATGCTCTAAGGGCTCCAAAATTTGATCGATAGACGTTTCACCTGACTTTTTGGTAATAATAGCACTTCCTGGTGGCAATTCATGCACCGCATCATAATCTACGTTAAAAACAGTTTGAATCACGGGGCGCTCAGAAGCGACAACCACAACTTCGTCATCCATATAATAATAGGCTGGGCGAATCCCTGATGGATCTCTCAATACAAATGAATCTCCATGCCCTAAAAGTCCCGCCATGGCGTAACCACCATCCCAGCTTTTAGCAGCTTTCTTTAATATTTTTTTAAGGTTTAATCGTTCTGCAATTAAAGGTGAACATTCCATTTTGCTAAAACCTTCTTTTTTGAGTTTCTTATAAAGTTTTGAAACGGCATCATCCAGAAAATGTCCAATTTTCTCCATAATGGTAATGGTATCTGTATATTCTTTAGGGTGCTGACCAATCTCAACTAGATTTTTAAATAAACTTTTAACATTGGTCATATTAAAGTTTCCTGCTAAAATCACATTTCGATGCATCCAATTGTTCTGTCTCAAAAAAGGATGTACACTTTCAACACTGTTTTTTCCAAACGTACCATAGCGGACATGGCCCAACATTACTTCACCTAAATAAGGTACCGCTTTTTTTTGTACCTCTACATCATTAGCCATTTCTGGTTGCTCTGCCAACACATCATTAATTCGATTATTAATCTGAGCAAAAATATCTTGAATCGGTTGTTGTGCTATAGAACGTACACGACTTATGTAACGTTCTCCAGGCTGCATATCTAATTTTATACTTGCAAAGCCTGCGCCATCTTGACCACGGTTGTGTTGCTTTTCCATAATGAGGTACATCTTATTGATCCCATAAAAAGCCGTTCCGTATTTCTTTTTATAAAACTCTAATGGTTTTAAAAGTCTAATGTGTGCAATTCCACATTCGTGTTTTATAGCATCGCTCATTTATGTGTCCTTTTAAATAATTTATATGTCATAAAAAGAAACGCGCCAAATTGGCGCGTTTCTTTTTATGACGTTAATTCAATTTCAAATCGTGTTAGATCTTTAAAAGCCTTGAGGCGGGTGCGGACCTCTTCTGGCTGTAAAGACTCTAAGCGTTCAGTGCCAAATTTCTCTACACAAAACGATGCGAGCGTGGATCCGTATATAACCGCTTTTTTCATATTCTCAAAAGATATGTTTTCTGTTTGCGCTAAAAAGCCTGCAAATCCTCCTGCAAAGGTGTCACCTGCACCTGTTGGGTCGAAAACAGATTCTAATGGCAAAGCTGGCGCAAAAAACACATTGGCTCCATTAAACAGTAATGCACCATGTTCTCCTTTTTTGATGACCACATATTCAGGTCCCATTGCATGAATTTTTCTTGCCGCAGCTACTAAAGAGTGTTCTCCTGTAAGTTGGCGGGCTTCTTCATCATTAATGGTGATGACATTGACACGCTTGATAACATCCAAAAGATCATTCAAAGCATGATTCATCCAAAAATTCATCGTATCTAAAATGACCAATGTTGAAGCATTTGTCATTTGATCTAACACACTAGACTGAACAATCGGGTGTAGGTTTCCTAAAACTAAAACCTTGGCATCTTTATAAGTTTTGGGAACTATGGGTTGAAAATTTTCTAGTACATTAAGCTCCGTTGCCAAGGTGTCTCGCGTATTCATATCGTTGTGGTAACGTCCACTCCAAAAAAATGTTTTGCCTGCTTTAATCTCTTCAATACTTGAAATATCAATGTCTCTTTTTAGAAAAAGATCTAAATAGTCCTGAGGAAAATCACCGCCAACAACAGAAACAATAGCACTGTCAACTTCAAATTGTGATGCAGAAAGCCCTATATAAGAAGCAGATCCTCCTAAAATTTTATCGGTCTTTCCAAAAGGAGTTTCAACGGCGTCAAATGCAACAGTTCCAACGATTACTAATTTGCTCATAGGGTGTCTTAAAAATTAAAGAGCAAAGTTACATATTTTTTAGTCCTTACAAAACAATAAACCATGGACTAGTAACTTAATTTATTTACGCCCAAAATCAGCAGGAATTTCACCCCAAGCCTTGGTTTCCCATTTAACGATTACAGTTGTGTAAGTGTTATTTTTTAACCACAAAACGGCGCGATCAACAAGTGTAAACAAATCGGCATTTTTTGCGGTACGCTCTAACTTGGTATTGCATTGTTTTTTTTTGACCCAACTCATTGCAGTCCTTGAATCTGTATAAAGAATTCGGTTACTCTTTTTTTGTTTTAGAAGTGCCAGTCCGTGTACGAGTGCCAAAAACTCACCCACATTATTTGTTCCTTGTTCATAAGGCCCTTTATGAAATAATTGTTTTTTGGATTGAGTATCTACTCCTCTATATTCCATTATGCCTGGATTTCCACTAGAGGCAGCATCTACTGCAATAGAATTGTAATTTGGCTGACCTATCAACTTCAATTGGGCTTCAGATAAACCGTTAATGAGCTTTTTAGTTTTACCAATATAATCTCTATAGTTTCCTTTCAGTGCTGTTTTTGCCAATTCGAGTGTTAAAAAGGATTTGTATTGCGCGCCTTCAAAGTTTGCGATCTGTGTTTTACAATCGTTCCATGTTTCAAAAACGCCTGTATAGTGTCCTTTCCAAACCGTGTAATATTTTTTTTTGGTTTTAGCCATGTGGATACAGTATCTGTTGAACAGCTTCTGGGAAGTATTTCATTTCTAGTTGATGAATTTTAGCAGCTACATCGTTTGGAGTGTCCGTAGGG
>ERZ767310.1321-NODE-1321-length-14122-cov-4.594867_pt1 | contig 14122 bp, 13 predicted proteins | sample MGYA00374954_ERZ767310 | MGnify/ENA primary metagenome ERZ767310 (study PRJEB28948, sample SAMN06267188) | marine metagenome | isolation source: Columbia River Estuary | place: USA:Columbia River Estuary, USA | collected 2013-07-23 ...
TGAAACTTATGTTTGTAGTATAATAATTACTCTAAAACCAATAACGAACCATCATTTTTTTATTTTAAAAAGATGAAGTACGCATTGACTCTGATTGGATTTATTATTATAGCCTTTGCAGCGACTTATTTTATTCAGCTGTATAATCTTCCTAGCGATTCCTATGAGTTTTCAAATTATGGACTTGGAATTTTAGCTGGAAAATCACTTCTACTTATTTTTGGTGGTTTCCTCCTGATTTTAGGAATAAAAAGAATTAGGGCAAAAAAAGCATGAATGCACTTCTTCTCTCTTACTGTTAGAATTGAATTATTTAATCGCATTTCAGAGTAGTTTGAAAATAGGATAACAGTTGCTCTGGGCAAATAACTCTTCAAACAAATCGTTCGCTCAAGTGCTGCATAAAACCAATGCTTTACAAACCAAAGAGAACGATAGCATTCCTCTAAGCGCTGAGGTTCCTCAATTTTACATTGTAACAGTTGTTTTGCCAGACGAAACCAAGAGTTTTAAAATCGTGCGTTAGTTGGGTTTTGCATGCACACTTCAACTTTGGCAGTAAATAAGGTTGAATTAATAACCGAATCGAGCTTACCTTGGGCAATGGGTCTATATTTAATGGTTTGTAAATGTTCTTTTTGACCAAAAAGCGAACTTAGAAGCAGATGTTTTCAATCTCTCAAGTTTAAAGTAAAAACAAAAAAGGAGTCTATCATAGCGAATGATAGGCTCCTTTTTAAAGTGGTCAAAGTGGAGCTGCCGAGAATCGAACTCGGGTCCAAACAAGGAAACCTGTAGTTTTCTACATGCTTATTTTGTTATTCGGTTTTCGACTTATTTCCGGGAACAAACACCCAAATCAAAGCTTAGTTGCAATCGTTGTCAGAACAATGTCACAACCCCAAAGTTCCTAGTCGAGTATTTCTGCACTCCTATATCAAACGCCACCCGTCTCGGGCTTTTGAGGAATGTGCGGCTCCCGTACCTAGTACGTGGACAAGCTTAATTTACTATCGTAAATTAGGCGGCCATAGCGTAAGAATCTTCGCCAGTTAAAAAGTTGATTTCTCTGTTTTACGAGCGTATAAATCATAGCTCGGCATGCTTACAACAACTTTCGTCTTGCTGTCAAAACCAGTCAGCCCCATAAATAATGAACATCCCCGAAAGGGAGCGCTAAAGTACTACTAGAATTTAAAATAATTAGAATTCTATAGTTTTAAAAAACGCATTTTCAAGACTTTCATTTTTAGGTAAACAAAGGTATTTTAGCACTTCATTCGAAGTTTATGACAATTGGTATTATTAGAGAAGGGAAAAATCCGCCAGACAAGCGTGTTCCTTTGACTCCAGAACAATGTATTCAGATTCAAGATAGCTTCGAATGCAAGGTTATTGTTCAGCCAAGTGCCATCAGAGCCTATTCAGATAAAGAATACAGCGACTTTGGTTTAACGATTTCAGAAGATATGTCGCAATGCGATGTGTTATTAGGTGTAAAGGAAGTGCCTAAAGCAGATTTACTACCGAATAAAAAATATTTTTTCTTTTCACATACCTATAAAAAGCAAAGTTATAACCGTGACTTATTGCAAGAGGTTTTGGATAAAAACATCCAACTCATCGATTATGAAATGCTAACGAATACAAGGGGGACGAGAGTGGTTGCCTTTGGAAGATATGCGGGAATTGTTGGCGCTTACAACGGCTTACGCGGATATGGTTTAAAGACGCAGCGTTATTCTTTAAAAGCTGCTCACGAATGCCGAGATAGGGTGGAAATGAATCATGAACTTGACAAATTGAACCTTCCTGAAAATTTTAAAATTGTTATAACAGGAAAGGGTAGAGTTTCGAGTGGGGCGATTGAAACGTTGAAAGAAGCAGGCGTGAAGCAAGTTGAGCCTGATGAATTCCTTCTGAAAGAATTCGAATTTCCTGTATTTACAGATTTAACAGTTTTGCACTACAACGAAAGGAAAGGTGGTGGTGCAGTAAATAAAGTTGAGTTTTATACGAATCCAGAGCGATTTGATTCTAGTTTCATGAAATATGCAAAAGTGTCAAACTTGTACATCGCCTGCCATTTCTGGGATCACAACGCTCCTTTTGTATTTACGAGAGAAGATATAAGAAATGAAGATTTTAATATTGAATATGTAGCAGATGTAAGCTGCGATATTGATGGTCCTGTGGCGAGTACTATTCGACCATCCACAATAGCCCATCCATTTTACGGATACGACCCAATTACTGAAAAAGAAGTTGCACACAGCGCTGAAAATAGCATTGGGGTAATGGCTGTAGATAATTTGCCTTGCGAATTGCCAAGAGATGCTTCTATAGATTTCGGAAGAGATTTAATAGATCATGTCATTCCCCATTTGTTTAATGACGATCCTGATAAAGTGATTTGGAGAGCCTCTGAAACTCAAAATGGTAAGTTGACTCCACACTTCGCTTATCTTCAAGCTTATGTTAACGGAGAGGAGTAATGTTGAGACCTTCAAAAAAATCAGCTCTAAATGTTCAGCCCGGTGTAGAATCGGTGCAAAGCTTGAATCCGCTTTTGGCTAAAAAAGTTAAAAGACAGAAAAGACTAACAAAGGAGGAGTTGATTAAGGGGATTCTTGCAAAAGATATTACGTATTTAAGCAAGGCCATTACGTTAATTGAAAGCACTAGAAAGGCGGATAAAGTTTTAGCTCAGGAAGTGATTTCAGGTTGCATACCGCATTCAGGAAATTCACTGCGACTTGGAATAACAGGGGTGCCGGGTGCCGGAAAAAGTACGTTTATAGAGTCTTTTGGGAAATATTTAATTCATCAACACAAAAAGAAAATTGCGGTTTTAGCCATAGACCCGAGTAGCAATAAAACAGGTGGAAGCATTTTAGGCGATAAAACGAGAATGGAAAGCCTGTCTGTTGAGAAGGATGCGTTTATTAGACCCAGTCCGAGTGCTGGAACACTTGGCGGTGTGGCTCGAAAAACCAGAGAATCTATCATCTTGTGCGAGGCGGCAGGCTTCGATGTAATTATTATTGAAACTGTTGGAGTTGGCCAAAGTGAGACAGCTGTAAAAAATATGGTTGATTTCTTTATGCTACTTCTAATTTCTGGTGCGGGAGATGAATTGCAAGGCATGAAACGTGGCATCATGGAGATGGCTGATGGCATTTGGATTAACAAAGCTGATGGCGACAATACGCGTAAAGCAAAAATGGCCGCTGCCGATGTAAAAAGAGCGCTCCATTTATTTCCTGCAGATTCTAGGGGTTGGACAATTCCTGCGAGTACATGTTCGGCATTAGAAGAATTAGGACTCACAGAAATGTGGGAGTCTATTGAGGAGTATAAAACGTTGACAGAAAAGTCTGGCTATTTAAATAGCAATAGAAGTCATCAACTCGAAAGTTGGTTAAAAGAGGCTGTTGAAGAAGATGTATTGAACAGCTTTTACGACAATCCCAAAATTCAAAAAGCGATGGACACATTCAAAGACGAAGTCGCAGGCTTGCAAAAATCTCCATTCCAAGCAGCTGAAAAATTGTTAGAAATCTATCGAAAGGGAACTAATTAAATCTCAGTCTTAATTTCAGTTTTCATAAAGTGAATAGCACTTCTTGTTGGGAATGTGCCAATTGAAAGCGTGTGCTCAAGAATCTTTTTACTTAATTCTATTGCTGGTTTTTTAGGATCTACCTGCGTAGCAATTTTGTTGATGATGCTCACAGTCGCAGATTTTGCTGTAACAACCATGTGCCAAGCTTCCTCACTTATGTAAATTTGCTGGCTCAAGTTATGTTCAAACTCGTCTCTAATGCTTTTTAAAAGCAATGCCTGGTATTCGTAAGCTGTTAAATTTTTGGCTGGAACACGAACCAATAAACTGTTTGGAGTTATACGCTCTAAAAACAACGACAATCTTTCGTAGGCTTGTAAACGATAGGGTAAAGCGTTTTTGCGGACATCTTTTCTTAGCAAATACCTACGTCTGTTTTCTTCATTATCTAGGAAATTAGAGAGCATTAAATAGGTAAGAAGCAGCATTAAAAGAGCCGGAAATGTGTACTTCAATATCTCAAGGAAAACCTCCATATGTTTATTTTCTGATTGTATTGTTTTGAAGTAGCAAATATTGAAAAAAAACAACAACTCAAAATTTAGATTTTTAGGTTTATATAAATTTAATTTACAAGATCAAATTAACAGGTGTTTAATAAAACCTTAGCTGATTATGAAACGAGTAGCCGACAGAGTAGATAATCTAGAAATTCCGAAAACAATTTCGATGACTGTAAAAGCCAGAGAGTTGGCTGAGCAAGGAAAAGACGTGATTAGTTTAAGTTTAGGGGAGCCAGATTTTGATACACCTGATTTTATAAAAAAAGCTGCTGTAAAAGGGATGGACGAAAATTACACGCACTACATGCCTGTTAAAGGTTTCCCTGATTTGCGTGAGGCTATTTCTAAAAAATTTAAACGTGACAATGACTTAGACTATTCAATTGATCAGATAGTTGTATCAACAGGTGCAAAACAAACCATCTCTAATGTATTACTAAGTTTGGTAAACCCCGGAGATGAAGTGATTATTCCCGCGCCATATTGGGTTTCATACCTGGAGCAAACAAAACTAGCTGAAGGTAAATCTGTAGTGATTGAAACGAGTATTGAAAACAATTTCAAGATAACGCCTGCGCAGCTTAAAGCTGCCATGACAGATAAAACTAAATTGATGATTTTTAGCACCCCTAACAACCCTTCAGGTGCTATTTATACGCAAGATGAGTTAGATGCATTAGCTGAGGTTATTGCAACTAAAAGAGACTTCTATGTTCTTTGCGATGAAATTTATGAGTTGATCAACTATACGGGTGTTAAATCCAGTTTAGCTAAAAATCCAAAGGTTAACGAACAAGTTATTACGGTTAATGGTTTGAGTAAAGGATTTGCTATGACTGGCTGGAGATTGGGTTACATGGGTGCACCTAAGTGGATTGCTGACGCATGCGATAAAATTCAATCTCAATTCACCTCAGGTACAAGCTCTATAAGTCAAAGAGCTGCAATTGCTGCGGTAGAAGCAGATCCTTCTGAAGTTGATTATATGGTGAATGCTTTCCGCGAAAGACGGGATATTGTAACAGAGGGATTAAATGCCATTCCTGGTTTTGACGTTTTGGTCCCAGATGGTGCGTTTTATATTTTCCCTCATGTTCAAGAGGTGATTGACAAGTCGCATTTGAAAGACGACATGGAATTGGCCGAGTACATTTTGGAAAATGCCCTTGTCGCATCTGTTCCAGGTTCTGCGTTTGGCTTAGAAGGCTACATTCGATTTTCATACGCAGCAAAGGCTGAAGTCTTAAAAGAAGCGATAAGTCGCATTGCGGCATGCGTAGAAGAATTGCTTTCAAAAGAATAACGGTAGAGTTTCCGGAATAAAAAGAAAAAGGCAAAAACTATATTTGCCGAAATTTAAAGAAGACATGAATTTTTCGATTCAACATTTAATAAAGATTTTCCGTGAAGCTATTGACCAATACCACGTTGAGGACGAGGTTGATCAAGCATTTGTGAATCCGTATGCTGGAAAGCCAGAAGAAATTTATTTTCATAAATGTTGGGTTGATACTGTGCAATGGCACTTTGAAGATATTATCCGCGATGAGCATATAGACCCTGTTGAAGCATTGAAATTAAAGAGACGTATTGACAAGTCGAATCAAGTGCGCACGGACATGGTTGAGAAAATTGACGAGCAGGTAAGAACGTTTTACCAAAACGTTAATGTCAATGCTGATGCAAGATTAAATACGGAAAGTCCAGCGTGGGCAATAGACCGTTTATCCATTTTGATGTTGAAAATTTACCACATGCAAGAGCAGGTAGACAGAAAAGGAATCGATGAAGAGTTACGTGTAACATGTTCGGGCAAGTTGGCTGTGCTTTTAGAGCAAGAAGTAGATTTGAGTACGAGTATTTCTCAGTTGCTTGAGGCGATTGCTGCGGGTCAGATTTACATGAAGGTTTACAAGCAGATGAAGATGTACAATGATCCGAATCTAAACCCTGTGCTTTACAAAGCAAAAAGCTAATTTGGCTTCATGCATGTTTTAGTTATAAGGCTGTCGGCCATGGGCGATGTGGCTATGACGGTTCCCGTTTTGGTTGAAGCATTGGAGCAAAATCAAGATTTGGAACTGACTATTTTATCTAAAAAGCCATTTCAATATTTCTTTCCTCTTTCAAGTCGCTTGCATTTTGAAACTCTGGACACTAAAGGTGCTCACAAAGGAGTTTTAGGTGTATATAAAAAGTTCAAAGAGCTCAATAGGGTTTATCAATTTTCAGCTATTGCTGATTTTCATAATGTTCTCCGAAGCAAGGTCTTGTCTTCCTTTTTTAGAATATCAGGAAAAAAAGTTGCCACTATAGAAAAAGGTAGAGATGGCAAAAAGCTATTGACTCAGAAAGACAACAAAGTTTTAAGTCAGCTTGAGCATTCATCTCAGCGGTATGCCAAAGTTCTAAAACAACTTGGATTGAGATTAGATTTTGATCCAGTAGTTAGAAAGAAATTTATAAAGAATACAGACAAAACTCCTTTGGCTTTAAATACTTTTAACGTTGGTTTTGCACCTTTTGCGCAGCATGAAGGGAAAGCATACCCCTTTGAAAAATGTAAAGAAGTCATTCTTGAATTAGCTAAAAACAAAAAGGTAAACATCTTTTTATTCGGAGGCGGTCATGTAGAATCTGATCTTTTGGCTGGGCTTGAAAGTGAAAATGTATTTTCTTTGGCAGGCAAGTTTTCATTACAACAAGAATTGACGCAAATTGCGAATTTAGATGTTATGGTTTCTATGGATTCAGCCAATATGCACATGGCATCGCTTTTCGGCATTCAGACAATTTCCATTTGGGGGGCAACACATCATTTCGCAGGCTTTTTAGGGATTGGTCAAAAACCAGAAGATATTATAGAAACATCAGTTGAAGAATTGAGCTGCAGGCCTTGTTCTGTATTTGGGAATAGACCATGTTTTAGAGAGGATTATGCATGCCTCAATAAAATTGAATCCAAGAGAATTGTAGACAAAATTAATGGTACGCTAAATCATTAGTTTGAAATCGTTTAAGCCTTATTTTTGTGCAACTTCTAATTCTCAGAGAGTATTGAGGATGGCACTAAAAAATAGGTTTCCTTTTAAGGGAATTTAAAGTTTGCCTAAGTGTAGAATAGAATAAAATGAGGATAATTATTGCAGGAGCAGGAGACGTGGGATTCCACTTAGCAAAGCTTCTTTCTTACGAAAACCACGACATTGTTGTAATTGATCTGAATGACGAAAAGTTGAAGCACTTGTCGTCTAATTTAGATGTAGCAACGATTAAAGGGAGCTCAACAAGTTATGCAGTATTAGAAGAGGCTGATGTAGATAAAGCTGACTTATTTATTTCTGTTACTTCTTTCGAGGATACCAACATTACATCTGCAATTTTCGCGAAACATTTAGGAGCTAAAAAAACTGTGGCTCGCGTTAAGACGGACGATCATCTTCACGAAAGAGAAAGAAAGCAATTACGAGAATTAGGAGTTGATGAGTTAATTTCAACAATTGTTCTGGCTTCAAAAGAGATTGGTAGATTATTAGGCACCTCAGGACTTACAGATGTTTTTCATTTCGAAGAAGGAAAACTTACGCTTTTGGGCATTGTGATTGATGACAAATGTGATTTAACTGGAAAAGCATTAAAAAGTATAGCTCATTTAAATCCCAATAACGAATTTATTACCGTGGCTATTTTACGAAATGGCCAAACTATAATACCTCATGGCGATACTGTTTTTGAAGCAGAAGATCACGCCTATTTTATTGCTACGCCAACAGGTGTAGATGACGTATTAGCCCTGTCAGGTCAGGAGACCTGTAAAGTTAAAAACGTAATGATTCTTGGAGGTAGCGAAATTGGTTACACAACAGCTTTAAAGTTAAGCAAGGATTATAACGTTAAATTAATTGAACAGAACAGAGAGCGCAGTTTCGAATTGGCGGATTCATTGCCTGGTGTGCTTGTAGTGCATGGCGATGGCAGAGACAAAGAATTGCTTGAGTCAGAAGGTTTGAGTAAGATGGATGCGTTTATTGCTGTTACGGGTAACTCAGAGACGAATATTATTTCATGTTTGTTGGCAAAACAGCTAGGAGTTGAACGCACGGTTTCTTTGGTTGAAAATGTAGATTACATTCATCTTTCTCAAAATATTGGTATTGATACCATGATCAATAGAAAGCTGATCGCTGCAAACTTTATATTTCGATATGTTCGGGAAGGAAATGTATTGCACGTTGCAAGTATTCATGGAGTAGAAGCAGAGGTTCTGGAATTTGTAGTAACAGAGAAATCTAAAATTACAGCCAAATATTTAAAACATCAAAAATTCCCTAAAGATGCCCTTATTGGAGGTGTTACACGAAAAGGGAAGTCACTAATTCCAAATGGAGATTTTAGAATTAGAACAAATGACAGAGTAGTGGTGCTTTGCGCCAAAGACATGATTCATAAAGTCGAAAAATTCTTTAAATGAATCCCAGGTTAATTGCGAGCATACTGGGTCTACTCATGTCGTTAAACGGATTTTTCATGTTTTTGGGAATTCCGTTTTCGATTTATTATGGCGAAAGCTATATACCACTGCTATCCTCAGGACTCATTGCTATAAGCTTAGGTTTATTTATTTGGCAGTTTTTTAGACGTAAACTTCTGGTCAAGGAAATGTCAAATAAAGATGGTTACCTAGCCGTTGCACTTGGTTGGCTTGTGATGGCATTGGTTGGAACAATGCCCTATTTGTTTAGCGATGCAATTCCAAGATTTACCGATGCTTTTTTTGAAACCATGTCTGGCTTTACAACCACAGGTGCATCTGTTTTAACGGACATTGAAGCTGTGCCACATGGGATTTTATTTTGGCGAAGCCTTACACAATGGATTGGTGGAATGGGAATTATCGTGCTTACCGTAGCCCTTCTCCCGATGATTGGGGTAGGAGGCATGCAGATGTTTATTGCCGAAGCACCAGGAATTACGCCAGATAAACTCAAACCAAGAATTAAGGATACTGCAATCCGTTTGTGGTTGATTTATGTGAGCCTAACATTAATTGAAACCGTGTTTCTCATGTTTGGAGGAATGAGCTTTTTTGATGCGATAAATCATGGGCTCACCACGATGGCAACAGGTGGGTTTTCCACAAAAAATGCCTCTATTCAAAACGAATCAGCTTACATTCAGTATGTCATTTTAGGTTTCATGTTTCTCGCTGGGGTTAACTTTAGTCTGACTTATTTTGGCTTAAAAGGCCGCTTTAAAAAGATATTTCAAAACGAAGAGTTTTTGGCTTACCTATCTATTTTAGGCATGTTTACCTTGATAACATGTGGTGTTATTTATTACCACACAGATTTGCCATTAGAAGAGTCTTTTAGAGATGCTGCTTTTCAGGTGATTTCAATAATTACAACAACTGGATTTGTCTCTGCTGATTATACGGCATGGGCACCCTTGTTAACCATATTCTTTTTCTTCTTTATGTTTATTGGGGGCTCGGCAGGTTCAACCGCAGGTGGAGTTAAAATAGTGAGACATGTGGTCCTTTTGAAGAACTCTGTGTTAGAAATGAAACGCCTTTTGCATGGAAATGCAATCATTCCTGTGCGCTTAAACGGAAAAGCAATTTCACCAAAAGTGACTTACCATGTCTTGGCCTTCATTATGATTTACATAACGGTTTATGTAATAAGTGCAGTTTTAGTAGCCATGACAGGCTTAGATGTTGTGACATCTTTAAGCGCAGTTGCAACGAGTTTGGGTAATATTGGTCCAGGATTAGGAGGTATTGGTCCGTTGAATAATTTTGCTTGGCTTCCGGATTTAACGAAATGGATATTGACATTTCTGATGCTTTTGGGAAGGCTTGAACTCTTTACAATATTGATTCTTTTTACTCCCTATTTCTGGAGGAAAATGTAAAATTAGAAATGAGATGTGAGTCTCGAGTATTGAGATAGTCTCAAATCTCAGGTCTTATATCTCACTACTTTTTCACCCCCCAATACGTTTTGTCTTAAACCCTTCTGCTTCTAAAACTTCTGTGACCTTTTCGCGCACGTTACCTTGAATAATGATTTCACCGTCCTTAACAGAACCACCCACGCCACATTTAGTTTTAAGTTTTTTACCTAATTCTTTTAGCTCTTCTTCCGAGCCAGAAAAGCCTTTTACAATAATCGCTGTTTTGCCACCACGTCCTTTTTTTTCAAAATGAACTTCTAAAATGTCTGTGGAGGTTTCAGGTTCATTTCCAAGCGCATTCGCGAGTAAATCGCCAAGGCCAAAGTTAGAATTGGTAGAATAAACCATCCCACCTTCGCTACTCGTTTTGATCTTTTTACCCTTCTTGCCCATTCTTTCAAAGTTTGTCCAAAGGTAAGTTGCAAGTTTTATTTTTGGAACATGATTAAAGAAATCTCTAGCGCACAAAATCCGACAATAAAAACGCTTTTAAATCTTCAGGCGAAAGCCAGAAATAGAAAGAAAGAAGGCGTGTTTGTATTAGAAGGTTTAAGGGAAATTGACCGGGCTATTGGTTGCGGTTATGTCATAAAAGAGATTTTCTTTAATGAAGATTGGAGTGATGCGGAAATCGAGACGTATTCAAAAAAGGGAAGGCAACTTTTAAAAATAAATCATGCTGTTTTTAGCAAACTCGCTTATCGCGAAGGCGTAAAAAATATGGTTGCGGTAGCAGAAATGAAAAGCTTTTCGCTTGATGAAGTAAGCCTTTCTGATAATCCATTGATTGTAGTATTAGAGACTGTAGAAAAGCCGGGAAACCTCGGTGCAATATTACGTTCTGCTGATGGCGCTGGCGTAGATTTAGTTATTGTTTGTGATCAACAAATGGATATTCATAACCCCAATGTGATAAGAAACAGTTTGGGTGGATTCTTTAATGTGCCAACCGTGCAATGTGCTTCTGAAGATGCGATTGCTTTTTTAGAGGAAAAGAGTGTGCAAATTTTATCTACTTATTTAGAGGCTTCCGTAGCTTATTACACTGTAGATATGAAGATACCAACTGCATTGGTTGTGGGTTCGGAGGCATTTGGTATTTCAGAGACATGGGTAAAAGCTTCCGCTCAAAATATTATCATTCCGATGACGGGTATTATCGATTCATTGAATGTGAGTAGTGCAGCAAGCATTGTAATGTTTGAAGCGAAAAGACAGCGTTCCGTGTAAATAAAAAGTCCCGCTTTTCAGCAGGACTTTAAATCTTTTAGACTTTATAACTTGTTAAGGCCTAGTATCTGTATGCTTCTGGCTTAAAAGGGCCTTCAACCGCTACACCGATGTAAGCAGCTTGCTCAGGGTTCAATGTTTCTAGCTCAACTCCAATTTTAGACAAGTGCAATTTTGCTACTTTTTCGTCTAGATGCTTTGGCAATGTATAAACCTTATTTTCATAAGCCGCTCTATTTGTCCATAACTCTAATTGTGCTAAAGTTTGGTTTGTAAATGAGTTACTCATAACAAAACTTGGATGGCCAGTAGCGCAACCTAAGTTTACTAAACGCCCTTCAGCCAAAAGAACAATGTCTTTTCCATTAAGCGTGTATTTATCAACCTGTGGTTTAATTTCAACTTTAGTACTTCCATACTTTCCATTTAACCAAGCCATATCAATTTCATTGTCAAAATGACCAATGTTACATACGATAGTCTTATCGTTCATTGCTTCAAAGTGACGACCAACAATAATGTCTTTGTTTCCAGTAGTTGTAATTACGATGTCAGCGCGCTTAACAGCGTCATCCATTTTCTTTACTTCGTATCCGTCCATTGCAGCTTGTAAAGCACAAATAGGATCGATTTCTGTAACGATAACTCTACAGCCAGCTCCACTTAAAGAGGCAGCCGTACCTTTACCAACATCTCCGTAACCAGCAACAACAGCAACCTTACCAGCCATCATGGTATCTGTAGCTCTTCTAATTGCATCAACAGCAGACTCTTTACAGCCGTACTTATTGTCGAATTTAGATTTCGTTACAGAATCGTTCACGTTAATAGCAGGCATAGGAAGTGTTCCGTTAGCCATTCTTTCAATTAACCTGTGTACACCAGTCGTTGTTTCTTCAGAAAGACCTTTGATTCCATCAACTAATTCTGGATATCTGTCGATAACCATATTCGTTAAATCACCACCGTCATCTAAAATTAAATTCAAAGGTTTTTTGTCTTCGCCAAAGAATAAAGTTTGTTCAATACACCAGTCGAATTCTTCTTCTGAAAGACCTTTCCAAGCGTAAACAGGAACTCCAGCAGCAGCGATAGCAGCGGCAGCGTGATCTTGCGTTGAGAAAATGTTACATGAAGACCATGTTACATCAGCACCCAAATGAACTAATGTTTCGATAAGAACAGCAGTTTGAATAGTCATGTGAAGACATCCTGCAATTCTTGAACCTGCTAAAGGTTTAGAATCTCCGTACTCTTCTCTAAGAGCCATCAATCCTGGCATTTCAGCTTCAGCTAATTCTATTTCTAATCTACCATAGTTAGCAAGGTTAATATCCTTTACTTTGTAAGGAACATATTGAGTTGTTGTATTGCTCATTATATTTTATTTGTTATTGAATTCCAATTACTTAAAACGGGCGCAAAGATAAAAAACCTATGCACTTATAAAATGAATGACCCTGAGAAATATTTGTTCGTTTATAATCCTGAAAAAGGCGTTGAAATAGCTCTTTATCCAGTCGATAAAACGCACCTTCTAGACACTTCATTTTTACCTTCTGTTGATAAAGAACGATTTGAATTGATTAACCATACACAGAAACGTGCTGAATTTTTAGCCTCCCGCTACGCGCTGAATTACCTTGTCCCAAACTATAGCTTGACTTATGAAGAAAGGCGTCCCGACTTAGATAGTGGCGAACACGTAAGTTTAACGCATTGTACAAAGTATGGAGGAGCGATGTATGGTCACGATAAACGTGTTGGTTTGGATGTTGAATTGCATCGGCCTGAGCTTATGAAAATTGCACGCAAATTTGTGCGTATTGACGAGAAACGTTATGTCATTCCTGGTGAGGAATTGTTTTTCTATCAAATTTTATGGAGTGCCAAGGAAGCTTTGTTTAAACTCTGGAAAAAAGGCAACGTTTACTTTAAAGAAGATCTAAAAGTGGAACCCTTTGAAGTGGAAGAAGAAGGGATAACTTATGCGCAAATCTTTAAGAATGAAATCATTAAATGCAAGGTGCATTTCAGTGTGTTAGATGGCGCGTATTTGGTGTATGCCATTGAAGAATAATGAGTCAGATTGATTATGTTTGTTGACTATCAAGAAGACTTAACCAAAATGTCAGAATCTGTTTCTGAAATATTTTTAGATATTAAAAATACAGGCACAAAAGAGCTAGCTGTTCTTATTGATCCTGATACGCCTGATGCAAGTTTATTGCCAAGGATTGCCGATACTATTGAGAGTGCAGGTGTTAGAATTGTCTTGTTTGGAGGTAGTCTTTTGACCCAGTTTGAACTGGATGATAAAATTGGGTTTTTAAAAGAAAACACATCAGCAAAGATTGTTTCTTACCCAAGCAGCGCACAGCAAGTAAGCGCTAAAGCGGATGCTATTTTGTTCCTTTCTCTTATTTCAGGGCGTAATCCAGAGCTATTGATTGGCCAGCAAGTTATTGCTGCTCCACTCATAAAGCGACTAGGATTAGAAGCTATATCTACAGGTTATATGCTTGTGGATGGCGGCAGACCAACAACAGCATCTTATATGAGCGGAACGTTTCCTATTCCTTATGACAAGCCAGAAATTGCAGCATGCACAGCCATGGCAGGAGAGATGTTAGGGTTGCGTAACATTTACATGGATGCTGGAAGTGGCGCGCAGAACGCTATTTCTTCAGAAATGATTTCTGCCGTAAGGCAATCTGTCAATACGCCAATAATTGTTGGTGGCGGTATTCGTACAGAAGAAAAAGCTATTGAGGCTTGCGAAGCGGGTGCAGATATTATTGTAGTT